>RRYU01011411.1_pt2 | contig 16514 bp, 13 predicted proteins | sample 2162651 | NCBI WGS metagenome assembly RRYU01 (sample SAMN10267283, study PRJNA491782) | microbial mat metagenome | isolation source: biomat in the production well | place: Japan: Minami-Kanto gas field, natural gas well KTG3 | collected 2017-06 | reverse complement strand
ATTTAAAATCTTTTTGGGATAAGAATCTTTTTTTAATTCAATTACTATTCTGACGCCATCTTTATCTGATTCATCACGCAAAGCTTTGATTCCTTCTATTTTTTTATCTTTCACTAAGTCCGCAATTTTTTCTACTAAATCGGCTTTATTTACTTGATAAGGAATCTCAGAAATAATAATCTGAAAGCCGCCACTCTTTTGTTCTTCAATTTCAGCTCGACCACGCAAAACTACGCCCCCTTTACCAGTGGCATAGGCGGTTAAGATATCTTTTTTATTATAAATAATTCCACCCGTAGGAAAGTCTGGGCCTTTTACAAATTGCATTAAATCTTCAATTGTAGCTTCAGGATTATCAGCTAAGTAATCAATAGCGCCAGCTAATTCTTTTAAATTATGAGGAGGAATATTAGTCGCCATGCCCACGGCAATGCCCATTGTTCCATTTAATAGCAAATTTGGTAACTTGGCCGGCAAAACACGGGGTTCTTTATGGCTGCCATCAAAATTGGGAATAAAATCAACTGTATTTTTATCAATATCAAATAACATTTCTTCTGATACTGCAGATAGCTTAGCTTCGGTATAACGCATAGCAGCCGCGCTGTCACCGTCCATGGATCCGAAGTTTCCTTGACCGCGAACAAGTGGATAGCGCATTGCAAAATCTTGAGCCATTCTTACCATAGAATCATAAACAGCTGAATCGCCATGAGGATGATATTTACCTAAAACTTCACCAACTACAGTAGCTGATTTGCGAAATTTAGTGTTGGCTCTTAAGCCCACGCTCCACATGGCATATAAAATTCGACGATGAACTGGTTTTAAACCGTCACGCACATCTGGTAGGGCACGAGAAACGATTACGCTCATAGCGTAATCTAAATATGATTTACTCATTTCTTCAACAATGGGCTGATCTTCTACTAAGCCATACTCTGTTTGTTTACGATTATTAAGTCCACCTACTGTCAAAGATTCAGTTTCAGTTTTTTTAGAATTTTTATCATCCTGTTCTTTATCAATATTTTTTTTAGGCATATTTTCAAAAATAATTTCGCAAATTTTATAATTTTAAACTAGTAGGCTATTTGAGTAAAATCTTCACAGCCAACTGGTATTTGACAATTTCTAACTTCGCCAATGCTAGGCATACAGTTTATCCATTCGGGACAATTTATATTTTTATTATTATCAATTAAAGAAGCTTGATTAGATTCTGCATCGTTATCAATATTATCAATGGGTGCAGGAATACTATAATCGCTCTTTTTATTAGTTTCTGTAATTAAATTTTGTATTAAATTGTCAGAATCTTTTATCAACTGCTGTCTTTCTTGTTGTTTTTGCTCTTCTTCAATTTTATTAACCTTCTCTTCAGATTGATTTAAAAAACTATTTAAATTAGCTTTTAGTTCTTGGAGGCTGGCATCAGTTTGCGCATTTTTTTGATTACCAAGCCAAACATTTGGTATGTTTATTAACCAAAAAACAAAAATAATAATAGCCAAACCAACAACTGACAAGCGCATAATTAAAATTTTATTACGCTCTAATCGCTTGTTTATTTCTAATTTTTCATTTTTTTTGGCCTGCCACTTTTTATCGGCCATACTTGTTTTTAACTATTATTCTTTAATACCATCTAAATTAACATCATACAGGATTTGCTCATTAATTAAGCGATATTTAATTATTTCTTCTTCTTTAAACCAAATATCTATTTCTCTTAAAGCTTCTTCTGCTTTGTCAGAACAGTGTATTAAATTTCTAACAGCTCGACTATCATAATTAGCCAAATCATAAGAATCAATAGTATAATCACCACGAATAGTGCCACTATCAGAAGTTAGGGGCTCGGTCGAACCAACGATTTTTTTAACTATGCCGACTGCTTGATTGCCCTCCCAAATCATAGCAACGACTGGACCACAGGTCATAAAATTAACTAAAGCGGCAATAATATCTCGACCATATTCAATTGCCTCTTTTTCGATTGGCAAATTAGCTGACTTACGATTGGCAACTACCACATCTCCTTTACTCTGAAACCAAACTTCATCTTTATTATAATGTTGCCAACACTGTTCAGGTGTAGCTAATATAAATTTCAAACTCACTAATTTTAAACCTGTATTTTCAATTCTTTTAATAATCTCGCCAATTAATCCACGCTGAATAGCGTCAGGTTTTAAAATAACTAATGTTCTTTCTTTTCTTAAATTTGCCATAATTTTTAAATATTTAGTATTACTAATTCCATCTCTTCTTGAGGAAGATCTTTTTTAGAAATTTTTAATTTGTCTTCATAGGTGGGCTCTAGCCCTAACTCTTTAATAAATTTATCTACGGGATCCAGCTTGATTTTTAAATCTTTAGTTTGATAATGCATTGGTATTACTATTCTTGGCTCTATCTGAGAAATTACTTCCACCGCTGTCTTAGCATCCAGTGTATAAATGCCACCAACAGGGATAAGTAAAATATCAGTACCTGCTAATTTTTCTAATTGACTATTGTCTAAAGAGCCGCCCAAATCACCTAAATGAACAATAGAAATGTCTTCTATTTCCATTCTATATATAATATTACTACCACGCTCAGTCCCTTCTTTATTATCATGATAAGAATCAATTCCTTCCACTAAAACTCCCTGATGATCATATTCGCCTGCACAATTAATAATAAATGGAGTGCCGCGCAAAGCAGAAATATTATTATGATCGCTATGATCATGAGATACGGTAATAATATTTGCTTCAAAATTTGGCACCTTTAAACCAATGTCTTTATTAAAAGGATCGGTTACTAAAGTGATGCCATCTGGGCCAATTTTATCTTGAATTTTAAAACAAGAATGTCCTTGCCAAGTAATAATCATATAAGTAAAACAATAAAAATGGGTTAGTTAACCCTAATTTAATGATAGCAAAAAAAATCTAGCTGGTCAATTAAATAAATTCAAAAAATAATAATAAATATAGGGTTATTTAACAACTTATTTACTTATTTAACTATTTTTTGCAAAGAAAAAGGACTCGCTTTAAAACGAGTCCCTTAAACATTTCTCAGAGAACTAACGTGAGTAATTAGTTACTACGATATTGTCCCTTTTGACTGTTATTTGATCGCTACCAGTACGACCACGAGCCATCAGTGGCGTACGCAAATCGTTAACTAATAAGATTAAAATGGCCTGTGTCGGCAAGCCGCTGGCGTCTTTATACTGAATAGGAATAATGTTCCATCCGACATAAAGCTCTAGTCTCCTAGGGGTGTTAGCAGGAATAACGGTACCTTGGGCTGCTCCTTGAGAGATAATGAAATCAAAGGGTAGTCTAGAAATAATATTTTTTCTAGTTACTCTGCCACTATTAGCTTCCATGATATCCTGAGGTAGAAATTCAAACGTCTCCTGACCTTCGGTAATAATTTTATTCACCAGGGCCCAGGAATAGTTAATTCCAGTTCTAGTTTGTTCTTCCTGAGAATCATCGAATGCCAAAAATACCGGAAACAAAATTTCACCTGTTTTGATGGTGATGGACTTCTCTGAAGCCTGACCAGGTCTTAAAGCCAATCCTCTAAAAGGATCAGCTGGTACAAAAATACTGTATTTTTCCAGTTTATTAACCGGCTTAACAGTAACATGAGACCACCAATCTCCAGTAGTCGTGTAACTTGATTGCGGCGGAACTTCTGGTTGAGCTGATTCTGAATCACTCGCCATCGAGCGACGACTACTTGCATCCTCAGGAGAAAAATCCCGAATGATAATTTGTCCATTTCTAACAGAACGATTTAAATTTACAGGGCCTTTTTTTTCCTGACCCTCATAGTAATATACCTCAAAAGAAGCAATACCATTATTAACAGACAAGTTAATGTCCGTGGAAACCCTGGAGCCAACACTGGTGCCATTAACAGTAATTAAACCACTGGTAGCATTAGCCACCCGAACTGAAGTAGTCTGAGCTACAACATTTTGGGTGATTATAAAAATCAGCCCAACAATAAAAAGACCTGTCCAAATTTTTTTCATGACATCGATTTTTTGTTATTTGATTAATTGTTAAAGTTCTTTGCTTAGTCAAAGTTGTATTTAAAATACATTATTTTGACTTATTATTATATCATATAAAAATAAATTTGTCAATACTTAGAAGAAAACCTTTTACCGTAAGGGGAATTTTATGCTTCCTTGTTGATCAGTACGTAAAATTTTAAGATTTAATGCTTGAGCATTTTTTATGATTTCTGTGGCCGGATGATTAAACTTGTTATTTAAACCACAAGAAATAATTAGAAATTCGGGGGCGACTTTTTCTAAAAAATGTTTTTGATTAGAAGTTTTAGAGCCATGATGGGAAGCTTTAAATATATCGGCTTTAAAATCTAAATGAGATTTAATTAGAGCCTCTTCCACTCCTTTTTCATTATCGCCTGACAACAAAAATGTTTTATCACTACATATAAATTTAATTATTAAAGAATTATTGTTATTATTCTTAATATTTAATCTAAGTGGATTTAAAAAATAAAACTCACAATTACTATTCAATTTTATAATTCCTGATTGGTCAATGGGAACAATTTTGATATTTTGTGTGCGTGCCTCAGCTAATAGTATCTCGCCCAAATCGGAAAGTTCTAAATCGGAAGCATAAAGTAAAGCCGTTACTTGAAAGCGCCGCATAACCTCTATCAAACCAATAATATGGTCATCGTGCCAATGACTGATAAAAATAAAATCTATTCTTTTAATATAAAAGGGGAGCTCTTCACCCAGTCGTCTTAAAATTAAATTATCGGGACCACCATCAACTAAAATAATCTGGCGGTTTAATAATTTAAGTAACGTAGCATCACCTTGTCCAATATTTAAAAAACTAACCTGAGGTTGAAATGATAAATTTTTATAAATAGGCCAGAAAAAAATACTCAGCAAAAAAACAAGTAAAAATAAAAATACCCAGAAAAAAAATTTTTTATTGAAAACCATAAATTTTAAATTTTATTTTATTATAACAACCATCAAGTGAACAAAATCTAAACACAAACAAAAATCGCCCCAAATTAATAGGACGATTTTTGTATAATTTTCAAATCAATAAAACCTATTATTGCTAATAAATTTTAAAAATTATTTTTTCTTTGCGACTTTTTTCTTTTTAGGAGCAGCCTTTTTGACAGCCTTCTTAGGGGCGACTTTCTTGACAACTTTTTTTACAGCCTTTTTAACGGTTTTCTTAACAGCTTTTTTCACTGGCTTTTTAGCGACTTTTTTCGCAACCTTTTTAGTTGTTTTTTTCATAATATCACCTCCCTTCTGCAAAAAATTTTTTCTAAACTTATAATTATTTAAAAAATTTTTTTAAAATTAATTTTCTTACTTTTATTATACAACTTATAAAAATAAGTAGCAATAGTTTGAAGCTTATTTTTTAAAAAAATTCTCTACTCGATTCCGAGAGCAGAGAATTTCTTGTTGCTAGTTTTAAAATTTTAAAAGTTTTTCACTTCAAAATTGAGTATGAAAAAAATTTTTTAAATCTTGTATTTTAATTCTTTCTTGTTTCATAGAATCACGATGTCGAATAGTTACATCGTCTTTTTCTAGGCTCTCAAAATCAACAGTAACACAATAAGGAGTTCCAATTTCATCTTGACGACGATAACGCTTACCAATATTGCCATTATCATCAAACTCGCAGCGCCAATTTTGTTTTAAATCATCAAATAAAATTTGAGCTTTTTTAACTAATTCTGGCTTATTTTTAAGTAAAGGGAAAACTGCAATTTTAATTGGTGATAATTTAGGGGACAAAGATAAAACAATGCGTGTCTCACCTTCTATCTCTTCTTCTTGATAAGCTTCATTAAATATTGCTAAGAAAGTTCTACCAACTCCAGCTGAAGTCTCAACCACATGAGGAATAAACTTTTTTTGGCTAACAGGATCCAAACATACTAAATCTTGACCAGAAAATTTACTATGCTGAGACAAATCATAATCACCTCGAGCATGCACACCTTCTAATTCTTTGAACCCAAAAGGAAAATTATATTCTATATCATAAGCTTCCTTAGCATAAAAAACTAAATTTTCATGTTTATGCCAGCGTAAATTTTCTGGTTTAATTCCTAAATCAAGATAAAAATTAAATCTTATCTTTTTCCATTCATCAAAATATTTTGCATCATCTCCTGGTTTGATAAAATATTGCATTTCCATTTGTTCAAATTCACGAGTACGAAAAATAAATTGTCGCGCCGTAATTTCGTTACGAAAAGCCTTGCCAATTTGAGCAATGCCAAAAGGTATTTTAACACGAGCAGTGTCAAGCACATTTTTAAAATTAACATAAATCCCTTGACAAGTTTCACCGCGCAAATAAACCGGTTCTTTAGTCCAATCACTTGTAAAGTTACCTAAATTTGATTGCACTAATAAATTAAATTTTTTTCCAGGAGTAAAATCCGAGCTGCCACAATTAGGACATTTTATTTTATCTTTATTTTTAGTGAATATTTTATTAATCTCTTCTTCATTCATTTTTTCATCAGCAAAAACACCCATCTCTTCTAATAAAGAATCTAGTCTTAAGCGACTATGACATTTGCGACATTCAGTTAAAGGGTCGGAAAAACCACTAACATGACCTGATGCCTCCCAAACCTTAGGATTCATAAAAATAGCAGAATCTAATCCTACCACATCACTACGAAGTTGAGTCATGGTTCGCCACCATTCTTTTTTAATATTATTAACTAATTCCACCCCATAAGGACCATAGTCATAAACCGCTGTGAAACCTTCATAAATTTCTGAAGAAGGAAAAACAAAGCCACGTCTTTTAGCTAAAGATACTAATTTTTCCATTTTATTTGGTGAATCTTTTTTTTGCATATTTATTATTTTCTATTAACTACACCTTTTAATTACATCTCCTCTAAAATAGGTAGTCCTAAAATTTTAAAACCATTTTGCATTACTTGACTAGCGGCTTTAATTAACAATAATCTAGCTTGTCGTAATTTTTTTTCTGATTTTAAAATATTAGTCTGATGATAATAATCATTAGAAAGTTTGGCTAAATCAAAAAGATATTTAGTAATCTCGCTCGGACTTTTTTTATCATAAGCCAAAATAATTATCTCTGGATATAATGCTAATTTATTTAATAATTCTTTTTCTTTATTTTCTTTTAATAAGGTAAAATCTGTTTTGCCGGCAAAAAATCTAGAGCTTTCTTTGCGTAAAATACTTTGCAGGCGAACATAACTATATTCTAAATAGCAAGCAGTATAGCCTTCAAACTTTAAAGCCTCCTCCAAGTTAAAGACCATGGTTTTATCAGCTCCAACCTTTAACATTTCAAATTTAATAACTGCGGTAGTTAGCATATTAACAGTTTTAGTTATTTTTTCATCATCCCAGTCACTTCTTTTATTTTTTGTTTCTTGTTCCAGCCTAAATTTTATTTTATCTTTTAGCTCACGATAAGTAATGACTTGTCCGGTACGAGAAGACATCATGCCCTCGGGCAAAACCACGAACTCATAAGGAAGATGGGTTAATTTTTGTTTGTAGCCCAACAAATCCAAAACTTTAAATAATTGTTTAAAATATTGGCTTTGACGAATATCAACAACATAAACCGATTCTATTAAATCATAAAGGCTAAATTTATTAACTGCTAATGCTAAATCAGCTACCGGATATAAAGCTGTGCCATCGGATCGAATAATTGGCAAAACGCCTAAGTTAAACTCTTCTAAATTAGCAATAATAGCCCCCTGACTTTTTTGCAATATTTCTTTTTCCAAAAGAGATTCTATCATTTTTAAGCCATCTGCTATTAATTCGCTTTCATAAAAAATTTTTTCAAATTTTATCTCTAGTTCTTTATAAATAGAAGCAAAATAATCTATGCTCCAATTTCTGGTTTCTTTCCATAATAAAAAATTGTCGCCTTGACGACTTTCAATTTCTTGCATTATTTTAGCAACTTCTAATTTATACTCTGGGCGATCAGTTAATTTTTGACTAGCCTCGGCATAACATTTACCAAGTAAAAACCCTTTTTCTTCTACTTGGCTGGAGTAGGTTAAATTATTTTTCCAATTCCAAATTGTCTTAGCCACATGAATACCAAAATCATTAATATAAGAAACGCGAATAGATTTGAAACCATTGGCATCAAACAGGCGCGCCATGGCATCACCATAACTAATATTTCTAAGATGACCAACATGATATTCTTTATGAGTATTGCCATTAGAATATTCTATCATTACATTTTTTCCTTCACCTCTATTATTTAAGCCGTACTTACTTTTTTCTTGATTTATCTGTTCAATAATATCTCTGGCCATTATTTCTGCCCTAAAAGTAAAGTTTATATAAGGACCCAAAACTGATATTTCTGAAAAAAAATTATTTAATTCTTGATCACTTTTAATCTGGTCTGCCCAAAAATTAGCTAGTTCATTAGGATTTTTAGACAATTTCTTAGCCGACTCAAAACAAATTAAACTTAAGTCTCCCCAGGCAGAATCTGGGGGATAGGAAAAAATTAGCCTTTCTTGCTCTAATTTGTTAGTTATTTTATTTTTTATATTATCCAAAAAAAACATAAGAGAAAAAGCGCTAATAAAGCTTTTAGATTTTTGGTAATTATTATATAATTATGTTATAATACTAACAGACTTTATTAAGTTTTTCAATGAATATAATAAACAAGCTTTACTTTTAAGTTTAGCTTATAAAATTTATGTTTTCTTACAGATCAATTTTAAAACAAGCCTTAAATATTGCTTGGGGCTACAAGTATCTCTGGGTTTTTGGTTTATTTGCAGCTATTGCAGCTGCTAGTGGAGCCTACGAATACCAATTTTTAATTAACAGCTTTCAAGTTAGCGCTCTGGAAAGCTCATACTTTCATTTAGGAATATTCTTAGCTATTTTAGAAGCTATCGGTTTATTTTTAATCGGCCTAGTAAGAGTATTTTCCTATGATTTTGTAACGATTTTAAATACTTTAACAGCCATAATTATTCTATTTTTATTAGCTGCTAGTTTTATTTGGCTATCTATCACTTCTCAAGCAGCTTTAGTGTTCGTATCTAAAAAAGTAATAGTCGCCAAAAAAAGATTATCTGAAATGCCTATTAACGATGGCTTAACTGAAGGTCATAAGCATTTTTGGCGGGTACTAGCTTTAAATGTGGTTATTCATGTAACCATCGCTATCATTCTTTCTCTCATTAGCATTCCGCTAATTTTTATGGCTGAGAGAGGCTCTGAATATTTAGCAGTAATTTACACACTTGGATTTATTATCTTCATACCCTTAGCTATCTCTTTATCATTAATAGTAAGATATGCTATTGCTTTTCGTGTTTTAGAAAATACTGGATTTTATTTATCAATTAAAAAAGCTTGGCAATTATTCTTTAAAAACTGGTTAATTAGCATAGAAATGGGTATATTGTTATTTTTTATTAACTTTTTAGCTGGTTTTGTTATTTTATTCTCTCTTGGTGTTTTAATCTGGCCTTATTTTATTTTTGCTCTTGATTATGGATTTGGTTTATTGGCTGCCTTACTAGCTGGAATTGCTCTTATAATAATTATATTGTTTGGTTCATTTTTAACAACTTTTCAAATATCAGCTTGGACTGGATTATTCTTAGAATTAAAAAATAATCGCGGTGAAGCTAAATTAGAAAGAGTATTTAAAAAAAAGACTAAAAAATCTAAAAAATAGCTTATGAGCTATACTCCTGAATCTATTGAAAATCTATTAAATCCGACTGGCGACGAACATAGCGTCGCCGGTGTTTTTGCTAAGAAACAGGGCGAAATTAAAATAAAAGAAGCTGAAAGACAAGTAAAGCGCCAGGCTCAAAATTTAGGAATTGATTATATTAATTTAGTTGGCTTTCCTATCAGCCCAGAAGCTCTTGGTTTAATATCAGAGGAAAAGGCTAAAAAAATAAAAGCTGTTTGTTTTTTTTATGACGGCAAGCGTCTGAGATTGGCTTGCTTAAATCCAACTGAAGAAGTTTTAGCTGAATTAGAAAATCTTAGTGGGCAATACTTTTCTGATGCCAACCTTTTTCTCATTTCAGAAAATAGCTTTAATTATGCTCTAGATGTTTACCGGGCTGTTCCAAAAATTAAAAAATACGATGCCGGAGTTGAAATCAAGCCTGAACAATTAGAAAAATTTAAAAACGATCTAGAAAATTATAAAGCTTTAAATGAAAAAATAAACGAAGTAAATATTAGTGACATTGTTACTTTAATGCTAGCTGCCGCTATCAAGGTAGGCGCTAGCGATGTTCATGTAGAAGCTGAAGAATCGGGCGTAGTAGTTAGATTGCGTATTGACGGTGTTTTGCAGGAAGCAGCCATTATCAGTCAGGCAAAATGGGATAAAATAATTTCTCGTTTAAAAATTCTCGCTCGAGTAAAAATTAATATTGAAAACAAGCCTCAAGATGGTCGCTTTACGATTACTCTAGAAAAAGAAAAAATAGATGTGCGTTGTTCTTTTTTGCCAACTGCCTTTGGTGAAAGTGTAGTAATGCGCATACTAAACTCCAAAACCACTGCCCTAGATGTTGACTATTTAGGCCTTAGACCAGAAGTACTGCCAATTTTAAAAGGAGAAATCTCTAAGCCCAATGGCTTAATTTTAACTACCGGACCAACTGGTAGCGGTAAAACTACTACCTTATATGCTGTTATAAATAAACTAAATCAACCTGGAACAAAAATAATAACCCTGGAAGATCCCATCGAATATCAGCTTCCTGGTATTAATCAAAGTCAAGTTGATAGCAAACATGGTTTTAGCTTTTCTGAAGGCTTAAGATCTGTGTTGCGACAAGATCCAAACGTGGTAATGGTGGGCGAAATTAGAGATTTAGAAACTGCAGAAATTGCTATTCAAGCTTCTCTAACTGGTCACATAGTGCTATCCACTCTGCACACCAATGACGCCGCTGGCGTTATTCCTCGAATGATTGACTTAGGGGTAAAACCTTATTTTTTAGCTCCTTCTGTTAATGCTGTGATTGGTCAACGCCTAGTCAGACGTCTTTGCTTGAAATGTCGTCAAACTAAAAATTTAAGCAAGAAAGAAGAAGAATTAATTCACAAAATACTAGCTGTTATTTCTCCTAAGTCTGGCGTAGACGTACCCGTTTCTTTACCCACTATATATCAAGCTGGTGATGGTTGTGAAGCTTGTAACTTTACTGGCTACAAAGGACGCTCTGGTATTTTTGAAATATTTACCATGAACGATAATATTAGACAGCTTACTGTTGATAAGGCGCCATCCTTTAAAATTCTTCAACAAGCTATTGAAAGTGGCATGATTACTATGTTGCAAGACGGAATTTTAAAAGTCATGGAAGGTATGACGAGCTTAGAAGAAATTTATCGTGTTATTGGCAATTTTGATTATGTAAATGAGTTATATGATATTGTTATTTCTCAAACTATTGGTCGAGGAATTAAAATAACATCCGACGAAATGCAACAAATTACCGAGCTGAGTAAAAATGTTGTAAATATAGATACGAAAGTAAAAGAATTGCCCACCTCGCAATTAATTAGCTTAACCATGGGTCTAGCTATTTTAAGAGATGCTGGGGATATTCATATTGAACCTACTGAAAATAATGTAAAAATACGTTTTCGTATTGATGGCATTTTACATGACGTTGTCACTGTTCCTAAAACTAGTTACTTACCATTATTATCAGAGGTTAAAATTTTAGCAGGAACACCAACCAATATCAAAAAGGCAACTTTCGATGGTCGTTTTAGCGTATATTTACCAGAAAATAATAAAGTAGACTGCCGTTTATCTATTATTTCTGGTGGCTATGGTGAAACAATTGTTATTAGACTACTATCTTCATCTGCAACCAGTTTAGATATGGAAAAATTGGGTATTTCTAAATTCACTTTACCAACTATCAACAAAGCTTTACAAAAAAATAAAGGCATCATTATTACTACTGGGCCAACTGGCAGCGGTAAGACTACTACTTTATATAGTCTATTAAATAAACTAAACAAATCTGATGTAAAAATTATAACGGTTGAAGACCCTATTGAATATCAGTTGCCTGGTATTATGCAAACACAAATTGATGAAGCTAGTGGCTATACTTTTGTGTCGGCTATGCGTTCTTTATTAAGACAAAATCCTAATGTCATGATGATTGGTGAAATTCGTGATAGTGAAACTGCTAAAATCTCTATCGAGGCCGCTATGACTGGACACTTAGTTTTATCCACTATTCATGCTAATAGTGCTGCTGGAGCTATTTCTCGCTTTGCTGGCCTTGGTATACAAAGACAGGAATTGGCTAATTCTTTAGAGTTTTCTATCGGGCAAAGACTAGCCAGGCGTTTATGCCCGCACTGCAAAAAAGAAGCTATTAATAATCAAATTGATTTAGAAAAAATAAAAAATATTCTAAGCACAATTAAAAATCCGGCAGTTATAATTCCAGAAAAACTAACTTTTTATGAAAATGTTGGCTGCGAGCACTGCGGACAAATTGGCTATAAGGGCAGGATTGGTTTATATGAGGCTATTGAAATGACTCCAGAAATTCAAAAAATAATCCAAAGTGAAAATATTACTGATTACGAAATTGAAAAGTTAGCTATTGAAAATGGTATGATTACTATGTTGCAAGATGGGATTTTAAAAGCTTTAGCTGGTGAAACTAGTTTAGAGGAAGTATTTAGAGTGTCTTAATAAAAATTTAAACTACTATTTATGATAACAGCAAAATTTCTATCTGATTTAAAAAACTCCTATCAAAAAAATGAAAAAGAAAGACGGCAAATCATCAGTGCTTCTAACAATCTTTTGTTTGAGGCTAAAAAAATAATCTTTGCTTTGCAGCGTCAAGAGTGGAAACTAGCTGAAGAAAAAATTAAAAAATTAGAGGAAGAGTTTAAATCACTAGAAAAAAATTTTAGTATTGAGAGATTAAAAAAAGAAGGCGCTTACAAAGCCGCCGCTGAAGAATATTACGAAGGCAAATCTTTTTATTTAATAATAAAAAAGAAAAAAATAGAACCAACTGCACATATTAATCTTGATTATGAATCTTATTTAGCAGGTATTTGCGATTTAATCGGCGAATTAGTGCGTTATGCAACCAACCAAGCAGCTAAAGGCAAGTTTGCAGATGTAGTAAAAATAAAAAAAACAGCTGAAGAGATAATGGGGCAATTAATAGACTTTGATTTAACTGGTTATTTAAGAACTAAGTATGACCAAGCTAGAGGTCATTTAAGAAAATTGGAACAGATGACCTATGAAATTAAATTAAAAACTGGCAAATAACTATGTTAATTGCTATTATTTCTGACCTTCATGATAATCTGACCAATTTAAAAAAATTTTTTGCTTGGTCTAAGCAAAATAAAATAAAAAAAATAATTTGCTGTGGTGATGTTGGTAATGCCAAAACTCTTAAATTTCTCGCGACTAATTTTAGTGGCGATATTTTTTTAGTAGCTGGTAACGCGGAAACTTTTGAGGTCAAAGATGTTATAAAATATACTAATATTAAATTCTATCAAGAAACAGGTGTGATTAATCTAGTTGGTTTATATCTTGGCTTTTGCCATCAAATCTATAAAACTAAAAAAATTATCAAAGCAAGTGATAATAGGTTAGATTTTATTTTTTATGGGCACAGCCATAAACCATGGCTAGAAAAAACTAAAAATATTATACTGGTTAATCCTGGTAATTTAGCTGATATACTTTATCCGGCTAGTTTTGCTATTTTAAATACACGAAATAAAAAATTAGAATTAAAAGTATTATATCATCTTTAATATAAATAAAAGCTTTTTATTTATTTTTAAGAATTTCTTTTAAATACTGTCCCGTAAAACTATTCTTTACTTTGGCTATTTCTGGAGGCGTGCCTTTGCCCACTATATAACCACCACGCTCTCCACCTTCGGGGCCCAAGTCAATAACCCAATCAGATGATTTAATAATATCAAGATTATGTTCTATTACTAAAACTGTATTACCTTGATCAACTAACATGTTTAAAACTTTCAACAAACGATCTATATCAGCAAAATGTAATCCAGTAGTCGGCTCATCTAAAATATATAAAGTTTTGCCTGTAGAACGACGAGATAATTCGGTTGCTAATTTAATGCGCTGAGCCTCTCCTCCAGAAAAAGTAGTGGCGCTCTGTCCTAATTTAATATATCCCAAACCAACCTCTTCTAAAGTCTTCAGTTTTTGCATAAGAGCTGGAATGTCCTTAAAAAAACTACTAGCCTCACTCACTGTCATTTCTAAAACTTCATAAATATTTTTACCATTATAAAGAACATCTAAAACTTTGTCCTTAAACTTTTTGCCCCCACATACGTCACATATTATATAGACATCTGATAAAAATTGCATTTCTATTTTAATAGAACCATCGCCAGCGCAATTTTCACAGCGGCCACCAGGGACATTAAAAGAAAAGTGCCCAGCTCCCAAGCCTTTTACTCGAGCTTCTGGTAGTTGTGAAAATAAATCTCTAATATTAGTGAACAAGCCAGTGTAAGTAGCTGGATTAGAACGTGGAGTTCTGCCAATTGGCGATTGATCAATATCAATTACTTTATCTATATTTTCTAAACCTAATATTTTTTGATGAGCCCCGGGATCGGTTTTAGCTCGATAAAACTTTTTAGTTAAAGCTTTGGCTAAAATATCATTCATTAAAGTTGATTTACCAGAACCAGAAACGCCGGTAATCGTAATTAACTTTCCTAAAGGAAATTTAACATTAATATTTTTCAAATTATGCTCTTTAGCGCCAACAATTTCTAAAAACTTACCAGAGCCAGGACGAAATTTTTTAGGCGAACTAATTTGTTTTCTTCCTGCTAAATAATCGCCCGTTAAGGAATTTTTACAGTTTAAAATATTTTTAGGTGCGCCTACAAAAATAATTTCTCCGCCATGATCACCAGCTCCCGGGCCAATATCTATTAAATAATCAGCTGCTAACATAGTCGCCGCATCATGTTCCACAACAATAACTGTGTTTCCATTATCACGCAAATCTTTAAGAGTATTAATTAATTTATCATTATCTTTTTGATGCAAACCAATAGAAGGTTCATCTAAAACATATAAAACTCCTGACAGAGCTGAACCCACCTGTGATGCCAAGCGAATACGCTGAGCCTCTCCTCCTGATAAAGTGCTAGCGGAACGAGATAAAGATAAATAACTTAAACCAACGTCAGATAAAAATTTTAAATTTTTATTTATTTCTTTGGCAATCGGCTCTAAAATAACAGCTTGATTATTAAAATTATTAATATTTGCCAGCCAATTATTTATTAAAATTTGCAATTTATCAATACTCAACTGACAAATTTCAAAGATACTTAAATTATCGATTTTAACAGCTAGTGACTCTGGCTTTAAACGCGCCCCCTGACATAAAGGGCATAAAGAGCTGCGCATGGTTTTTTCGATTTCTTGTTTGACGAAACTAGACTTAGTTTCTTGATATTTATTTTCTAAATAATTAATCAAACCTTTAAAATCTTCATTTCCCAATAACATTAATTTCTTTTCTTTTTCTGATAAATCTTTAATGGCCGTGCGTAAACTAAAATTATTATCTTGAGCTAATCTTTCTAAGGCATTGAGCAATCCTCCGCTGTTAAGCTGAGAATGAGATATTGGTTTAATAGCTCCCTCTAAAATACTTAGCTTATTATTAAAAACCAAATCTGGATTAACTTCTAATCTAGAGCCAAGTCCTGAACAAAGAGTGCAGGCGCCATGGCCAGAATTAAAAGAAAACTCTAGGGGTTCTAAATTATGTCGTTTATATCCGCATTCTTCACAAAAAAATAAACGCATAATTTTTATAGACTCAATCATGCGACCAGCTATTATTTTCTTTTCCTTTTTTTCTTCTGCTAATTTTATCAACTTAGCGCTACAATGAGGACAATAGGGTTGGCCACACTTAGAATATAACAATCTTAAATAATCATAAACTTCAGTAATAGTTCCAACCGTAGAGCGCGGGTTATTTCCCACGGTTCTTTGGTCAATAGAAATAGCTGGAGATAGACCCTCAATTAAATCTACTTCTGGCTTATTCATTAAGCCCACAAATTGACGAGCATAAGAAGATAATGATTCTACATAACGTCTTTGTCCTTCAGCATAAATAGTATCAAAAGCTAAAGATGATTTACCCGAACCAGAAAGACCAGTAATTACTGATAATTTTCCTCGAGGAATATCAACTTCAATATTTTTAAGATTATTGGTGCGGGCTCCGCGAACTTTAATATAATTTAATTCCATAATAAAAGTTTAATTTTTAAAAACAGCTCTTATCTTGGCGGTATTATAAAGGAAAAATCATAAAAAAACAAGTCTATTTTAAACTTGTCTTTAATTCTTTATAAA
>RRYU01003728.1_pt1 | contig 16531 bp, 16 predicted proteins | sample 2162651 | NCBI WGS metagenome assembly RRYU01 (sample SAMN10267283, study PRJNA491782) | microbial mat metagenome | isolation source: biomat in the production well | place: Japan: Minami-Kanto gas field, natural gas well KTG3 | collected 2017-06 | reverse complement strand
GAGTTGATCGTGCCGGTCGCCATCGAAGAGGGGCTGCGCTTCGCCATCCGTGAGGGTGGACGCACCGTCGGCGCAGGCGTTGTCACCAAGATTGTCGAATAACCGAAGCGTGAATACGAGCGGGGTTCAGCATGCTGAACCCCGCGTACTTGCTTGATATTCGACTAAGGAATAGAATGGCCGTGGCCAAAGAAAAAGAGCTAGAGCAGCAGGAAAATGCGGTTGGCCGCATCATCCGTGAAACACGTAGTGAGTTGCGGAAGGTGGTCTGGCCCAACCGTGAAGAGACGACTCGTCTGACGATTGTCGTCATCGCCATCTCTGTGACTATTGGCCTGATTCTGTCTGTTGGCGATTCGATCTTCCTGTTCCTGTACACGCAGCTCGTGTCGCTTCTGAGTTAAGAGCTAGTGATGTGAGGGCTGCCTTGGCAGAGGAAGAAACCAAAGAGAGCATCGAGAACTCCGAGGAACGGCGCTGGTACGTGATTCATACGTACTCCGGCTACGAGAACAAGGTGAAGCAGAATCTGGAGCACCGCATCGACTCGATGGAGATGCGCAACCAGATCTTCCGCGTGATCGTCCCGACCGAGGAGGAGATCGAGATCAAGAACGGCCAACGCCGTACCGTCAACAAGAAGATCTACCCTGGTTATGTGCTGGTACAGATGCACATGACGGACGACTCTTGGTATGTGGTACGCAATACGCCGGGAGTGACCAGCTTTGTCGGCCATGGCAACCGCCCCACCGCTCTTGAGGATGACGAAGTCAAGACCATTCTCAAGCAGATGGAGGGCGAGGCACCCAAGGTGCGCGTCAGCTACCAGAAGGGCCAGGCCGTCAAGATTACCGATGGGCCATTCACCGATTTCGAGGGTATCGTTGATGCCATTGACCATGAGCGCGGGCGCGTGCGCGTGCTTGTCTCGTTCTTCGGGCGTGAAGCTCCAGTCGAACTGGACTTCTTGCAAGTGACTCGGCTCGTAGATTAGGTTCAACGCGCAAGCTTCGTTTGCGCCATGCTGGGGGCCACCTTGGCCCCCACACGTATGTCTGACACCTCGCCGCCGCTTTGACGAAGCCGAACGGTGTGGCGAGGGAGGAGCGGGCAAACGCCCCCACTCCACTACAGAGGAGTATCGTCGTGGCAAAGAAACTCGTCGCGGTTGTTAAGCTCCAGCTTCCGGCTGGAAAGGCCACTCCGGCCCCGCCCGTCGGCCCCGCCCTGGGTCAGCACGGTATTAACATTATGGGCTTTGTGAAGGAGTATAACGAGAAGACCTCCTCTCAGGCTGGCAGTATTGTGCCGGTTGAGATTGCAATTTACTCGGATCGCTCCTTCCAGGTCAAGCTGCTCACCCCGCCGGCTGCCGATCTGTTGCGTAAGGCATCGGGTGCGGCTAAAGGTTCGGGTACACCCAATCGCACCTCGGCGGGTCAGATCACCCGCGCCCAGTTGCGCCAGATCGCCCAGCAGAAGCTCCCCGATATGAACGCCCTCGATGTTGAAGGGGCAGAGAAGATTATCGCCGGGACTGCTCGCAGTATGGGTATTAAGATTGTTGATTAGCAGTACGCCCCCACTGGGGCGTCTGACCCTGTGGGAGGGCCAGTGGCCCGTCTGACCACGAAAGGAATCTGCAATGCCGAAGCACGGTAAGAAGTATCTCGCGGCAGCCGCAAAGGTGGATCGTGACCAGTTCTATAGCCCCGAAGAGGCGATCAATCTGGTTAAGGAGACCTCCTTTGTCGGTTTCGATGCCACGATTGAGGTTCACTTGCGCCTAGGGATCGATCCCCGCCACGCCGATCAGAATATCCGCACGACGGTCGCATTGCCCCACGGTACCGGTAAGATGGTGCGCGTGTTGGTCTTCGCCCAGGGTGATGCGGTGCAGGCATCGCTCGATGCCGGTGCTGATGTCGCTGGCAATGATGAACTGATCGCTCGCATTGATAAAGAGAATTTCTTCGACTTCGATGTGGCGATTGCGACCCCCGATATGATGGGTAAGGTCGGGCGCATCGGGCGTAAGCTCGGTCCGCGTGGCTTGATGCCTAACCCCAAGAGCGGTACCATTGTTCCCGCTGAAGAACTGCCCCGTACCATCCGTGAAGTGCGCGGTGGCCGTGTCGAGTTCCGTAACGATAAGACCGGTATCCTGCACGTGGCTATCGGCAAGGTCAGCTTTAGTAACGCGCAGATCATCGAGAACTTCGTGGCGCTGATGGATGCGGTTAAGGCGGCTAAGCCGAGTGGTGCGAAGGGTACCTACATCCGCACGGTGACGCTTACCAGCACCATGGGGCCGGGTGTGCCGCTCAATCCTAGTCTGGCTCAGAGTTTGACCGTAAGCTAGGTCTTTCTTTCTATGGTTGCTTGATGGCAAAGCCATCAAGCAACCATAGAAAATATGGTATAATCGCCCGGTTCAACAACTGCATAGCCACCCCAGACAGCATGGCGGGTCGCACGGGCGATCCTTAATGGCCAGCAGGCCACCAGCCGAGGTCGCACGGATGTGATGAGGCGGTTTCATGCCGCTCCTGACATGTGTGTAGTGCTTCGCCACGGTGTCTGGCTGACACGGTGGCTTTTTTGATCTATTCCAACCAAGAGAGGAGGTGAAGATATGCCAACACAGCGTAAAGTCGAGCTCGTTGATGAGTTGAGCGATAAGATGTCGCGGATGCAACTCGCGGTCGTGGCCGATTACCGGGGTTTCTCGGTGGCTGAGCTCAGCGCACTGCGCACTAAGCTGCGTGAACACGGCGCCGAAATGGTGGTCGCCAAGAACACCCTGCTGCGCCTGGCCGCTCGCAATGCTGGGCGTGAGGAGATTGAACCCTTCCTCGAAGGCCCTACGGCGGTGACGTTCGCGTATGACAATGTGGCTAAGGTTGCTAAGGTGCTGCTCGATGCGAGCAAGACCTCCAAGCCCATGGTGGTACGCGGCGGTCTGTTGGGGAATAGCCCCATTCCGGCCAATGGCTTGGAGAATGTGACCAAGCTGCCCACCCGCGAAGAGGCTCTGGCGCAGGTACTCGGTGGGATCTCGGCTCCCGTCTCTGGTGTGGTCGGTGTGCTTAATGCCGCCATTTCCAATGTGGTCTACACCCTTCAGGCACGTATCGATCAGATGCAGCCGGCGAGTGATGCTGCGTAGTTGCTGCGCATGGGTGTCGTGGTGATTTGTCTCTTATACGTTGATCATTTCTTTCAAGGAGCATAGTCTAATGTCGAGCGAGAAGATTGCGGCGATTATTGAGTCCATCGAGACCCTGAACGTCCTTGAGCTGGTCGAGCTGAAGAAGACCATGGAAGACAAGTGGGGCGTGACTGCGGCTGCGCCGATGATGATGGGTGGCTTTGCGGCTCCGGCTGCTGCTGCTGCTGAGGCTGCGGCTCCGGTTGAGGAGAAGACTGAGTTTGACGTCATCCTCAAGGAGGTCGGTGCCAACAAGATCGCCGTCATTAAGGTGGTACGCGAATTGACCAGCCTGGGCCTTAAGGAGGCCAAGGATCTGGTTGAGGCTGCTCCCAAGCCGGTCAAGGAGGCTGTCAGCAAGGAAGATGCTGAGGCTGCCAAGGCTAAGCTGGCTGAGGCTGGCGCTACGGTTGAGATCAAGTAAGATCCACCTTCGGTGGGGGTTCGGGGGCGGCAAAGCCGCGTAGGGGCGCGTCACGACGCGCCCCATGGTGTTCCCAAGCCGTGCGGCAGCCTGATCATCACGCCGGAGGGCGCGTTGCGACGCGCCCCTACGCCCGCACAAGGTAGCACCGGCTTCCAGTCGGTCACGATGCGCCGCCGACCGGCTAGAAGCCGGTGCTACCTTTGGGCTTAACCGAACGCCAATGCGGCCAAGGGGTTTGCCCATGCCCCAAGGGGTTTGCCCATAATGACAAGCCATCTCCCCCAAGCCTTCGCCGCCCTAGAGGGGCTACCCGCACTGCAAGCCGAGGTTGCTCCGGCTCTCCAGCGCCAAGCGGCGCGTGCAGTCGCTACGCTTACCCACGTTCTGCCCCGCCCTCTCCTGCTGGATCGCCTGCTCCAAGCCTGCACCGATCCTGCTGGTGGCTTGGTGGTGGTTGAGGGCGCACCCGGGACGGGGGTGACGAGTTTGTTGGTGGCGCTCGCAGCCCAGTATCCCTTCCCCCTCTGGCTGGCTGATGATGAGCCTCTTGGTTTGGCCGCGCTCTATGCCCAGATTATTGCGCTGTGGCGACCCAGTTTGCCGCTGATTGATCCATCGGCATTGACCGATCCGACCGCGCTGGATCGCTTGTTGGCCGAGGCTGTTGCTCCTTCCGACCATCCCCTGGCGCTGTTGATCGATCTGCCTAATCCCTATGCCCCTGCGAAGACTCCCTTCCCCCCGGTTCTGCCCAGCGAGATTCCTCCCGGCCTCACCGTCGTGGTTGGTTGCCTCCCCGGCACTCCACTGCCTATCCAGCCCCGTCTGCGCCTCGCGCTCCCCGTTGATGCGCCCGATGCCGCAACACTGGCTGCCCAACTTGTTGCCGGGACGGATCTCGATCCGCGTATGGCCCAGGGTAATCTGCTCTACCTGCGCCTGATGCTGCGTTGGTATGAGGCTGGTCTGATGGATCTGAGTACCCCACCGCTGGGTCTGGATGGGTTGTTTAGCTACTGGTGGCAGGATTTGGATGCCACGGGGCAGCAGGTGGCTACCTTGCTGGCCGCTGCCGCTGAGCCGCTGCCGCTCCAGGTGATCGCCGAATTGGTGCAGCGTGACCCGGAGCCGCTGCTGAGTGGGTGGGAGAGCCTGGGGTTGGTTGATCTCACGATGCAGGCGAGTGGCGATGGCCCGTTGTTCCTGGCCAGTTTGGCCCATCCGGCCTTTGCGCCGCTGATTGCGCATCTGGCCGCTGATGGTATGTGCCACGCCCACGATCTGCTTGCAGCACTGGCGCTTCACCACCTGAGCCGCCCGGAGCAGCAGCCTACCCCCGAAGCCCGTTACCTCGCTCGCCATCTGGCGCGCCATGCTGCGCTTGGCCCGCAGGCGCACCGCGCTACCCGACTGGCCCAAGTCACCTCCCGTGAGTGGGTGCGCAACCATTCGCGGTTGGCCTCGCTCGCCGATGCCCAACGCGATGCGGCATGGGAGTTGCGAGCAGCGGCAGCCGGACCGATCCTGCGCCTCATTCGGGCTGCGACTCTCACCGGGATGCTTTCGACCCGCGCCCGCACGATGGATGCTGATAGTGCGGTGGCTGCGTTGACGGTTGGGCTGGAACAGGGTAGCCGTGATGCGGCGCTCAAGCGGGTGACGGAGTTGGTGGAGCGTTTGCCCGATGGGATGGATAAGGCCCAGATCCTGCGCCGTTTGGGTGAGACATGCTACGCGGCGCGTATGCGCACATCGGCGATGCGGCTGCTCTCACGGGCGCTGGATCTGGAGGCCAATCCGACTTCACCTACCTGGCGCGAGCAGCGTGAGCAACTCTTTGTGGCTCTGGCGCAGGCTGCGATTAGCCTGGAGGCGATCCCTACTGCACTTCAGATTGCCGAGCGTATTGAGCACCTCGAACGGCGGGCGATGGTAGAGACCCACGTGGTGCGGCATCTGATTGCTACGGGTAATCTCGGACAGGCGCGCCGTGTGGCCTATGCGGTGTTGCACGAGAGTATGGGGGCCTGGGCACGCGCCGAGGTGGGGGTGGCGCTGGCTCGCGCCGGGGATCAGCGTGGCGGTATGATCCTGGAGGAGATTAGCCTGGAGACGGTGCGGGCATGGGCGGAGATTGAACTGGCCTGCGACCTTGCCGTGCGGGATGATCGCGCCGCACTGGCGCGCATCGAAGCCCTACCTAGTTCGGGGCAGCGTGATCGTGGCTTGGCGCGCCTCGCCCATGCGCTGGCGCTGGCGCAGAAGGACGGTGATGCGCTGGCCGCTGCCGAGCAGATTAGTACGGTAGAGAGCCGGGTCGCGGCGTTGATCGAACTGAGGGTGATGCTGGATGGGTTGGTGGCGATGTTGGCGTTGGAACGAGCCACCAACGATATTCACCGCCTGACCGGGGATGATCGTGCGCCGCTGTTGGCGGCGCTGGCGGCGGCGCACGCGCTCATCGGGCGGCGCGAGGCTGCGTTGGCGATTACCACCCAACTTCCCGCAGGTGAGGAGCGGGATCGCGCACTGGCCAAGGTGGCCGTGGCAATTACTCAGAGTGGCGACTACCATGCGGCGCAGCAGATCTTGGCTCAGCTTGATGATGATGATGAGCGGGATTGGGCGAAGGATGAGATGGCGCGAATCCTGGCGGCGACTGGTTGCTGGGAAGAGAGTTGGCGCTTGGTGAGCAGTATGTGTGCCGACGATCAGCGGGCGCGTAGTGGGGCTGATCTGGCGATAGAACGGGCAAGATCGGGTGAACCAGTGGCAGCCCTGGCGCAGGCGGTGGGGATTGAGGTGGCCAGCGAGCGGGCACGGGCGTTGACGCTGATCGCGCCGCTGTTGGTGGCAGCGGGGCAGACCGAGTTGGCTCTCGCTCCAGCGCAGATCGCATACCTGGCGAGTGGCGAGGCGCGAGGGCGCTACCTGGCCGGTATTGCTATTGCGTTAGCCGAATCTGGCCACCCGGAGGCGGCAGCCGATCTGATCCGCGACATCCATCGCCCAACGGCACGTGCCCGTGCTGGGGTGGCTCTGGCTCACACCTATGCACCGAGCAACCCTACTCAGGCTGTGGCGGCGTTAGCCGAGGCGCTCCAAGCCACCAGCAGTGGCCGCGAGGAGACCCTGCGGACGCTGGAGTGGGCGGCTCCGACGCTGGCTATTCTGGGGGGTAAGGAGCTTCTTGCCAGTACCGCAGCGGTGGTTGCCGAGTTGGATGGGTAATCCTATTGATCTCTGGTTTTTGACCGCAGAGGATGCAGAGGAGCGCAGAGGAAAAACCGTAGGTGTCTATTGGTTTGCAACGCAGGTATCTCGAAACCGATCCCTCTGCGTACCTCTGCGTCCTCTGCGGTTGATATGGTTTACTAGCCTAGCTTCAACACCAGCCTCTTCATATAGGCCAGAATCGCGCTGATCCCGTTCAGACGCTGCGGGCTGAGTACCTGATGCAGCCCCATCGCGTAGAAGAAATCGGCGGGGATTGCCACCACCTGATCGGGCGTCGCTCCATGCAGCCCCTCGGCCAGTAACACCGCATAGCCGCGTGTCGTGGGGGCTTCGGGGGGCGCATCCACATGGAAGCGTACCCCCGTTCCTTCCCGTTCCACATAGACAAAGACCGGACTCATACACTCATGCACCTGCTGCATGTGGGCATGACCCTGAAGCATCTCCGGCAGTGGCGGCAATCGATCCGCAAACTCCAATAACAGCTCCAGCTTCTCGTCGCGGTCACACTCCTGAAACTCCTCGACGATTTCGCGTAACCGGGGCGGTAGTTCTGGGCTGCTCATGAGCTACCTTCCACTGCGCTGCTGCAACAAGCCCACCAGCGAACTGAGTACCCGCGAACGATACTCGGTGGCCGTATTCACATTGCGCTCGTGGATGGCGAAGAGCGGGCCATCAATCTCCAAGCCACCCTCACGCGCCTCGCGCATGGGTACAATCGTCTTGCTATCACCATCGAGCTTGACCATCGTATACGCACCGGGGCGCTCGGTCTCTAGGTTGGGGGTCTCCCGCGCCGTCACCAGCACGTAGTAGGTCTTGACCTCCATCGTAGCGGCGTCTTCGATATAGCGGGCGACCTTCTCGGCAGCAGCACGGATCGAGTTCTCAAGTTCGGTAGCCATGACGGATTGTTCCTTTCACACATTAGGCAGGAGTTGCCCGCATATCATCGAGCAACTGATCAACAAACTTCCACGCCGCCGGTAGGGCAGTAATCGCACCCACCGGCGAACTGAACATGGTCGCCACAATTGTTGCACCGCGCAGCACCGTAATGAAGGTACGCAACAGCGCAGCCCGTGAAGCCAGAGCTAGGTGCAGCGTTTGGCGATGGAGCACCATCTGATCGGGTTGGATGTCATGGCGAAAGAACGACTGGAACCCCCCGGTCAGATCCACCCGCGAACGTCCAACCAGAACCTGCTCAATCGTCGTCTCGACCAGCGCATAGGTGGTGAGGGTGGTCTGGATTTGGTTGGAGAAGGCTTGGAAGCGTTGCTCTGCCTCCTGCCACCCGGCCATAGCCGACTCACGCAGGCCAAAACTGGCTGCCCCGCTCTCGGCGGCACGCGCCTCCTGCATCAACCCCATCAACTCCGCCTCTGGCGCGGCCATGCGGGTGGAGAAACTCGCCCCACCACTCGCCAGACGCTGGATGCGGGCGGTGGCGCTTTGTAGCGCCACCTCTTGCGCATGCAGGCTCCGATCAGCATCGTTGAGCACCGTCTGGGCCGCGTGCAGATCGGCGGGCAGATTGACCCGCCAGACCGGCCCGGTCTCTTCCGGCGCGGCGGCAACACTAAACGAGACCGGTGGAGCCGGGCGCGTCACCCATGGGCCGGGTGGTGTGGTGGCTCCCAGGACAGGATCGATCACCTCGAAGATGGCCATTGTCCCACCACAGTTCTACTTGAGTGCCCCCAGCAAGCCTGCGGCCGCATTGGTAATAGTGCGGATCATCTCGGCGCGATTGGCCTGGGCCTGTTGCACCATACTCAGGTGGATGGCCCAGAGTTCCTCATCAATCTGGCCCTCGCGGCGTGGTACCATTACTTGGGTGTCCCCATCGAGCGACATGCGGGTCACGGCGCGCAACTGGGCACCACTGAAATCACCACTGCGGTAGTTAACCACCGCGAGATCATCGGCCACGTAGGTCTCGATCTCTAGGTGCGAGGCATCTTCAATCGTGCGCTTGAGGGTCTCACCGATACGCTCGGCAAAATCCTGGATCGAGGCAGCCAACTTCTCTACCACCTCACCCACGGCGCCCTTCTCGCCCTCCTTCTTCTCACCCGAACCAAAGAGACCAAAACTGGCCCCCGCATCACCGGGCATCGCGGTCGGCATGGTGGGCTGAGTCCCCATCGCGGGGAGACCGGGCACACTCGGCGCAGGCGCGGGCGCAGGTTTGGGCGCCGACACCACCGGGATGGTGGCTCGTTCACCACTACTCGGTGGCGTATCCACATCGGCGAGGGGCAGGCGCACCGCCGGATCGCCGATCACCACATAGCTACGCGAGTCGTTATGTTCGGTCCACTTCGTCGAGAGTTCAAAGGGGTCAACACTCAAGCCCCAATGGGCATTCTCCAGATCCTCAGTCAGCACCGAGGCCAGTTCGGCGTAGCGATTGTTGAAGAACTCCAACGCCCAGCCGACGGGAGCGCCATCGAGCATCATGCGGCGCATGGCGCTGCTAAAGGTCTCGATCTGGCGTCCGCCGCGTGAATCACTAAACGAGAAAGTCCAGGCGCGTTCCACATGCCCAATGACGGCCAGTGCCCCACCGTTGGGATGCGCCAGCATCTGTTGGGGCAGGCGTGAAAGGAAGGCGTGGGGCGCAATGGCGCTCTGGATGCCCTTCTGGTGGGGGAAATCATCATTTCGCGGCGTACCGGCGCCAAAGCAGGCAAAACAGAAGGCGACCGTACCGAGCAGGCGCGCTCGCGAGTCGAGATCATCACCGGCGAGATAGAACTCCTGTGGGATCGGCCCACGCCAGAGGCGTGGCCCCGGCCAATCCTGGCACAGAATCGCCCCTTGGTGCGGGATCTGATGGATGTCGCCGGGATCAAACTCCATACCATGGCTGGCGGTAAAGAGCATCGCCGGAGTCTCCTCACCGCCTAACAGACTGCGCAGCCGCTCCTTCTTAGCCCCATCGCCAACAATCGTCTCGATAGTCCACCCAGTCGCACGCTCATTGGTCTGAATATCATGAGCCAGTGGCAAGAGCAACTCATCGGCAGCGCGGGTGGTGGCGGCATCGTCCATATTGCGCGCCCCAAAGAAGACCGCCTTACGGGGCAACTTCACCTCACCACGCTCGGCGGCAACCACACTCCGCGCATAGCGCGCATAGTCATCGAGGGTCTCGAAGTGGATACGCCCAACCGCATACTGCACATCAAGCTGGTACTGAAAGCGGAAGGGGATCTCTTCGGGGCTACCCACGAGCAGCAGGTAATAGGGGAACTTATCTGGGTCTACGGGGCCAGAGGTAGCGGTCTTCTGGCGGCGCAAGAAATCGGCCTTGCGCTCGTTGGGGCGGTAGCCGGTTGGGCCGATACACTCACGATAGCGATCCCCGGCCTGGGCTTTACGCCACTCCAGCAACTCACTCAGCGCCTCGCGGATGGGAGCCGACTGCGGGCCAGCCGGAAAGATGACGCCCCACCCGGCCTGGGCGAGGTCACGCTCGTTGACCCCCTCTTTGAGCACAAAGTTGTCGTGATGCACAAGTTCGGCTCGGTTTTTGAGTTCCTGTAGCTGTTCAGAATCGGGGTCAAGATTTTCGGGCTTCGGATCTTCGCCTCGGATGAGGGCGGAGAGTTGATCCGCAGTCATTGGTTGACGACCATAGGTCCCACGGCTGCCGTTCACACCATTGAAGTAGAGCAGTTCGCTAGCCATCGTTCAACCTTAATCAATTTGGAGGATGTAGCCCTTCCCGCGCACATTGAGCAGGTAGCGCGGCGTACTCGGATCGGGTTCGATCTTCTGGCGCAGGTGGTGGATGTGGGGTTTAATCAGTTCCCCCGCTTCCAACTCACTCGTCTCATAGCCCTGGGCGCAACGCACCAACTGGGTATAGGAGAGCATCTGGCCGGAGTGTTCGGCCAAACAGAGCAAGAGCCGGAACTCGGTGGGGGTCAGATTGAGCGAGCGATCACTGAGCGTGGCTGTTTGGTGCCACGTATCGAGGTGCAACTGACCAATAACCACCACCCGCTCGTGGCCGGCTGCGGCTGGGGTTGCCTGAGCTGGTGGGGATGGCGCGGGCATAAGATCGGGTGGTAATGGAGCGATACCCCCGCTGACCAACTCCTTAGCCGCCTGACCAATCGTACTGATCAGGGTCGTCTGGCGTTGGCGGCGGGTGCGTTCAGTCAGCGCGGCAGCTACCCGTTCAACAATCTGCGCCGGGTCACTCGTCTTCAACATATAGTCGAAGATACCATGATGGATGCCCTCAATCGCCGATTCAAGCGACCCATGGCCGGTAAGGACAATCACCTCGGTATCGAGGCCCCGGCTGCGCAACGCCTCCACTACCTGAATACCACTGATCCCCGGCATCTGGAGATCAACCAACATCAGGTCAAAGCGATGGGTCTCAAAGAGTGATAGCGCCTCTTCACCATTGGATGCGGCCGTCACGACATAATTTGACCGCTGAAGGAGGGCGGTCAGAGTCAGCCGGATATTCTGTTCATCATCTACCACCAGGATCGTCGCCGAATCAGTCATGCCGTTTGCGCTCCAGGAAAAAACGCACTATAGTGATGTATATCTTACGTAGGGTCATCATAGCATGCACGGCTTTGCGGTGTCAACGTATGGCGGGTATGGGTGAGCTAGAAGAACTTCGGCAGCGAGTAGCAGAACTCGAAGATCGGTTGGGCGCGGTGCAGGCTCAAGCCGAGGCGACCGAGCGGGAAGCGGCGCTTCAGATGGCACGGGCGTATGATCTGAATGCGCGCTTACGGGTGATGCTCTCGCTCTCAGCGGCGTTACCCAACACCCGCGATGTAGATACGGTCATCCAGTTGATCATCCGCGAGGCGGCCATTCTCTTTCCGGGCACCAGTGCTACCCACCTCTTTCTGGTTGATTACGAGCGCAACACCCTGATCCTGCGCGCCAGCGATAGATCGAGCATGCTCATTTCCCACCCGCTGCATGGATTGGCAGGGAAGGCGCTGCTCGCCCCACGGGCAATGTTGCTGGTTGGCCCAGAGTTGGAGATGACTCTGGACGAGCTTGAGCCAGAGCAACGAGAGGAATTGCGGGCGACGATGGACATCTGGCCACCCCAGAGTGCCCTGATCGCACCTCTACGGGTAGATAGCCAACGCTTCGGGGCACTCATCCTCTATGGTGGGGTACACGCACACCTCTACCATCCCCGCGACATCCCGTTCATCCAGGCCCTCGCCGACCTGGCGGCGGTCTCGATTGATGAACTGAACCAGCGCACCCGCGCTGCTGCGTTACAGCGCGATCTCGCACTTACCCAATCGCTCCACGCAGAAGCCGAAGCACGCCTCAATACCGCCCAGGCTCAATTACTACAGAGTGCCAAATTGGCGGCGGTGGGCGAACTCTCGGCCTCGGTGGCTCACGAGATTAACAACCCGCTCTATGCGGCGCGCAATAGCCTCTATCTGGTCGAGCAGGATCTGGCTGCGGACGCCCCACAACGCGCCTTCCTCACTATCGCGCAGCAGGAGTTGGGGCGGATTGCGCGCATTATTACCCGGATGCGCGACTTCTACCGCCCGACACGGGCTGAGTTGGCGCTGACGAATATCAATGCGCTGCTGCGTGAGACCTTGGAGTTGGTGCAGACTCACTTGCGCCATAGCCATATCAATGCGATGACCGAATTGAGTAGCGAAGTTCCAGTTATTATCGCCCATACCGATCAGCTACGCCAGGTCTTTCTCAATATCATTCTGAATGCCTGTGACGCCATGCCCGATGGTGGTGATCTGCGGGTGCGCACACGCATGCTTCAGGCACGTAACGAGGCTCCTACGACCATAGAGATTGACATCTGCGATACCGGTGTGGGTATTCCCCCTGAACATCGCCCGCATCTCTTTGAGCCATTCTATACCACCAAAACCCATGGCACGGGGTTAGGATTGGCTATTAGTGCCCATATTGTTAGCCAGCATAGTGGGCGAATTCTGGTTGAAAGTGAGGTGTGCCAGGGTTCAACATTTAGTATCCTCTTACCCACAAATCTGAACACCTAACCCCCAACCCTCCCGGTTATCGCTTTATCACATAGAGTTGTCGCCTCCCCTCTCCCTAGATCGGCACAGGCTGGTACGATAATGCTTGGACACCTTTTGTCCACCTGCATGAAGGATTCAGCCATGCCACCTAGGCAGATCCAAATCTGCGACGACGACCCGGCAGCGGCGCTGATCACCCAGCGGGGTCTCCAAACACTCCTCGGAGAGAACTACAACGTCACCGTCGCCTCCTCTCCTAATGCGGCGTGGTTGGCTTGTGCCCACGGCAATGTAGATCTGCTCATTGTCGATCCGGGGGCAGGCAGCGGCTCGGCCAGTGCGCTGGTGCGAGCGATGCATGCCTTCCGACCCACTACGCCCATGCTTGTTCTTACCGCCTATGACACGCCAGGGCTGCGGGCCAAGATGCGTGATCTTGGGGTGAGCTACTACGCTGCCAAACCGATTGACTTCAAGGAATTGTTGCCCATCGTGACTGCGGCGCTCCAGACGGTGCCGATGCCCAATGCCTTTCCTTCGCGCATCAGTGTCTACCATTAATGTAGGGTGTGTGTGACACAGCTTCGGGGGCGATATGCCGTCCCTGAAGTTTTTTATTAGCGCGAAGAAGTCCTGGGATGTGCCGCATGGCTTCGGCAGGTTCAGCTACCGCCAACGGCTCCCCAATGCCGCATACCCACACTGGCTGAGATTGCGTTGACAGCCCCCCATCCCCCCTGCTATACTTCCCCATCAGCCACCCTTCTCCCCCACCTACCCATACTGCACCTATGATCTACTCAAATCTTCAGCGCCGTTTAGCCGCCGGGCAGATCGTCGTTACGGGTGAAATGGCTCCACCCAAGGGCGGCGATCCGACCCGCTTGCTCCAATTGGCCCAGGCGATGCAGCCTAGTGTTGATGCGATCAATCTCACCGATAACCAGCGTGGGGTTGCGCGTATGTCTTCGCTCGGTGCCGCTGCCATCTTGCGTCAGGCCGGGATCGAGCCGATTATGCAGATGACCTGCCAGCATCGTAACCGTATCGCGCTGCAAGCCGATGCGCTCAGTGCCTCGGCACTGGGGGTGCGCAACATCCTCTGTATGACCGGCGATCATCCCCGGATTGGCGATCATCCCCAGGCCAAGAATGTCCTCGATCTCAATTCGTTCCAGCTCATCCGTATGCTGCGCAAGCTGCGCGATGAAGCACGTTTCGATTCGGGTGGCCAGTTGAAGGAGCCACCACAGTTCTTTGTTGGTGGCGTCGCGAACCCCAATGTCGAACGTGCCGCCCGCCTCGAAAAGAAGGTGCAGAGTGGTGCGGAGTTCATCCAAACCCAACTCATCTTCGATGTGGCCCGCTTCCGCACCTGGATGGCAGATGTGCGTGCGGCTGGTCTGCACCAACAGGCCCACATTCTGGCCGGGGTGATGGTGCTGCGGCGGCCCCATTCGGCGCTCTACCTGCGCGATCATCTGCCCGGTACGCTCATGACCGATAGTATTGTGGATCGGATGCAGGCCGCCGAAGACTCGGAACGCGAGGGGATTACCATTGCCGCCGAGTTGGTGAGCGAATTGCTGAGTGTCGAGGGCGTCGCCGGGGTTCACATCATGTCCGTGGACTGGACTCGCGCTATTCCTCAGATTATCGAGCGGGCCGGTTTGTTGCCGCGCCCCGTTCTGCCAGAGTAATTCCCTATGATCCCCACCAGCCTCGTCATCCAAAACTTCATGTGCTACCGCGCCCCCGGCGATGAGACCCCCGATCTGCGCCTCGATCTCGATGGTCTGCATGTCGTCTGCCTCTCCGGCGAAAATGGTGCGGGCAAATCGGCGCTGCTCGATGCCATCACCTGGGCGCTCTGGGGCCAGGCGCGTACCCCCGATGATGACCTGATCGCCCAGGGGCAGAGCGAGATGCGCGTTGAGCTAACGTTCCAGCTTGGCGACCAGCACTACCGCGTGGTGCGCCGTCGCCAGCGCGGGGGCACTACGGGCAAACGTGGGGGGACATCGAGTGGCAAGACCTTCCTCGATTTCCAGGTGCAAGATACGACCGGCTGGCGTCCGATTGCCGAGACGGGCGTGCGCGAGACGCAGGAGCGGATTGGCGATCTGTTGCGCATGTCCTACCAGACCTTTATCAACGCCTCGTTTCTGCTCCAGGGCCGTGCCGATGAGTTTACTGCCCGCACCCCCACCGAGCGCAAGCAGGTCTTGGCCGAGATTCTCGATCTAGGCGAGTATCAGGCGCTCGAACTGAAGGCCCGCGAGCGTGCGCGTGATCTGGATGGGCAGTTGCGGGGTCTGCGCGGCAAGATCGAGCAACTCGCCGAGAGTGCGGGGAAGGTGGCGACATGGGCCGATATGGTGCGTGATGCCGAGGCCCACGCTGCGCAGGTGGCCGAGCAGGTGGCGCAGGCCGAATCTGCCCAGGCGAGTGCCGAGGCGCGCCTGCGGGTACTCGAACAGCAGGCCGAAGAGCGCAAGCGGCTGCGGCGTGAACTCGACACCCTGCGCAAAGAACAGCATGCCCGCAGCCAAGAACTGGCCAGCCTCCAAACCCGCATGCACGCGGCTGAATCGCTGGTTGCCCGCCGCACTGAGATCCTGGCCGGGGTAGCCGATCTGGCCCGCGCACGGGCCGAACTGGTGCGCCTCGACGATCTGCGCGAGCAGTATGATCGCCTCAGCGCCCGCCAGAACGAGCTACGCCAGCAGTTTAGTGAAGCCCGTGGCGAGTTGCGCAGCCGCTTGGCCAAGCACGAAGAGCAGCAGCAGCAGCTTGAAGCCCGCGCCACCCAGCGCGAGAAGATCCAGCACGAACTCGACCGCCTCGCGGCCCAGTTGCAGGAACTTGCCCCCCTGGCGCTGGAGCAGGCGAACCTGATCGAGCAGCGGGCGCTGCTGGAGCAGCAGAGCAACCAGATCAGTGAGCTGCGTCATCGCCATGAGCAACTCGTCAATCGCATTCAGATGCGCCGCGACGCGCTCCAGGCCACGTGTACCCAACACGAGCGCAGCCTGCGCCTGCACGATCAGCAACTCGCCCCCCTGGTGACGTGGCAAGCCAACCTTGTTGCTGCGCAGGCCGCCAGTACCCAACTGGCCCAGGAAGAGGCGCTGCTGGCCGATCTGCGCCAGCAGGAGCAAGAGGATCTGGATCGGGTGAGTAACTTACGCGCCGAATGCACCCGCCTCAAAACCGCCGCCGACAAACTCAAAGCCAACCAGAAGATCCTCGCCGATGCCGGTGGCGCATGCCCGGTGTGCCGTAGCGAGTTGGGTGAAGCTGGCATTGCCCACGTTCAGGCCCACTATAGCCAGGAGTTAGAAGATCTGCGCAACGGCTACAGCGAGGCCAAGCGCGAAGCCGATGCGGGCGATGCACGGCTCAAAGCAACGCGCAGCCGCGCCAGCCAGTTGGAGCAGCAGATCACTGGTTTGCGCCAACAGGCCGCCCAGGTTGCCACCTTGGAGCATCAGATCCAGCAAGCCAGTACCTGGCAGGCCGAGCGGAGCCAGACCGAGGCGCTGCTGAAGGCCACCCAAGCACAACTCGCGGCGGAAGAATACGAACCCGAAGCCCGCGAGCAACTCGCGCTGGTTG
>RRYU01009358.1_pt1 | contig 16545 bp, 12 predicted proteins | sample 2162651 | NCBI WGS metagenome assembly RRYU01 (sample SAMN10267283, study PRJNA491782) | microbial mat metagenome | isolation source: biomat in the production well | place: Japan: Minami-Kanto gas field, natural gas well KTG3 | collected 2017-06 | reverse complement strand
CCCCCCCCCACACTGTTCGGGGTTCGTGGTGATGCGATCTCCTATGGTGTTGCTCATTGCTCTCTTCCTCGCGTAGCACCGGCAAGATGCCGGTGCTACGTCCCCGTGTAGCTATCCCGTTACCAACAGTGGTACATTGCTGGCCTGAGTCACCTTCTCGGCGGTGCCGCCCAGGAATGAACTGGTGGAACTGCCCACCCCTTGACGCCCGATTACGATTAGGTCAATATGCTTGCGGGCAGCCTCTTCAACGATCTCTTCGGCAACATGGCCGACGGGAACGCTGGTGGTGACATGCTGCCCCACATCGCGGGTGATCCCCTCGGAGATATGATCGAGGTAGTTGAAGGCTAACTCACGTAGCCGCCCCGTCGCAGCATCAGCGGAGAGAGTCGCAATCGGGGCTTCTACCGGATCAATCACCTGTGAGAGTAGCACTTCGGCGCGGGCTACACGGGCTAACCCCGTGCCAAGTGGTAGGGCGCGCTCGGCGGTGATCGAGCCGTCAAGGCAGATCATCATGCGCCGTAGCATGGGTGGCTCCCGCTCAGCGTCGGCTTCACTCCCCCGCACAACGAGGGTCGGGTGGGTGGATTGTTGGAGTACCCGCGCCGTAACACTGCCAAGTGCCCAACGGAGAATCCCGCTCTTGCCGTGGGTGGCCATGACCACCATGGTGTCGGTGTGGCGTGCTGCTGCCACCACGATCTCATCCGCAGGTGATCCAAAGGCGATCTCGACCTCAACCTTGGTTGCGTGTTCTGCAAGTGAATCGGCGAGCTGCTTCAGGTATGTCTCGGCCTCCGACTGAAGTGCTTCGCGCATATTCTCTTGCTGCTCGTCACTATCGCCTAGGGTGTCGCCAGCAGCCCCTAGGAGCACCGCTTCGTAGCGTACCATCTTGTTCACCAACCCTGGCGGAATCACCCGTAAGAGGCGAATCGTGGTTGGTGCCAACCCGGCCAACATCTGAGCGAAGGGAAGTGCCTGCTCGGCAAGTGGCGATCCGTCAAGCGGCACGAGTAGATTGAGCGACGACACTGTCTGTCTCGACATACCGGTTTCTCCTTGTTGCTCACGTATAGATACCTGCGCATGCAAAAGTATGGCTGCGCCACGTTGCGAGGCATGCCGGTGGCGCGAGACGCTGATGAGCTTGGAATTGGGTGTATGGAGAGCTAGGGTGGATCGTTATTCCACTCTGCGTTGTATGATAGCAGAATGAGATACGTTTTGGGGGAAGTTCTGTGTACGTGGGGTTAGGGTTTGGGGGTGGCGGTGGCGGTGGCGGTGGCTGAGCCTGTCGAAGCCACCGCCACCGCCACCGCGCCGCTTCCCAGATTTCTCTCTACGCCATCTGCAATGCCGGGCTGCGGCGGTAGGTCTCTACCGCTGCTTGTCCGTACTTCCACGAGGCAAAGGCGAAGAGTGCCTGCGCGAAGGTCTGGGTGAGTTGCTCAAACCAGATTACTGCGATGTCGGTAAAGGGGATCTGTGCCATCTGCGACATGATCAATACGATTACTAGGGTGGTGATATAGAAACCGCTCACCATCTTCATGTCACGCTTCCAGGCTGCAATTGCCAGCATGACCAGAAGGCTGATGTTGGCGACGCTGCTGAGTAGGATCAGCGGCACACGCCACGGCCCGCCTGCATTGAAGAGTGCTCCCGATCCTAGCGCGAAGACGCCAATGACAATCGCCGGAACGAGCCACGGCTGGCGCGAAACTGGCTTGCCCTGCATGATCTTGCGTACCTGGAAGAGCGACCAGCCCACCAAGGTGAACCCAGGCGCAATCAGGGGGAAGAGACCCAGATTTAGGAAGGCAATGTCTGGCTTGTCCAGCGCCAGCACCAGCTTGCCGGTCGCCTTCAGCGCACCACCTGCAATGGTTAGGATACTACCGATCAGGGCCATTCGTCCCAAGGTGCGATCCATCTCAAATACCATCTTGGTGAGTAGGATCAACCCAATGCCAGAGAAGATGACGGTCAGGTAATCTTCGAGTGCAAGCTCAACAGGGATCTCCATGGCGCTGCCTTTCTATGGGTAGAAGGTTTTTGTATCCTTCTATTGTATATATGTCAGCTTTTTACGCAAGACGTGCTAGTTCCTCTTCAACCACCTTCTCATCAAGTTTCTTGAAGAGCGGCTTCGGTTCGCGCAGCGCCTGCCCCACCGGCAACGCACTGACCTCCCAGCGGCCCACCCAGGTCTCGTAGTCCCCCGTGAGGACACGGTGGCTGCGTCCGTTTGGCTCGGTATACTCGCGGAACTCCAGCGGCCCGGCGATGTAGCCCTCATACCCCAGGTACTCGTGCAGGCGCTGGCTGCTGAAGGGGAGGAAGGGGGTGAAGAGTATCTTCAATGTGTCTACGCAGCGCAACGCCGTATACCAGATCGTCGCCGCCCGCTCACGATCCTGCTTGATCACCTTCCACGGCTCCTGGTCACTCAGGTAGATATTCACCTGCCCGGCCAGCCGCATGGCCTCGCTCAGTGCCGCCTTGAAGCGTGCTGCGTCGAGGGCCTCGCCGACGGTCTCGATCCCCGCCTCAACCTGGGCGATCAGTGCCTGATCGGTGCTGCTCAGGTCGCCCGGCTGCGGTACACTGCCAAAGTTCTTATACACATTGGTGAGCGTGCGATTGACCAAGTTGCCCCACGTGGCCACCAGTTCGTCATTGTTGCGGCGCACAAACTCGGCCCAGGTGAAGTCGGTATCCTGGTTCTCCGGGCCTGCAATGGCCAAGAAGTAGCGCAGTGCATCAGCATCGTAGCGACTCAGGACATCGTTCACATAGATCACCACCCCACGTGAGCTAGAGAACTTCTTGCCCTCCATCGTCAAGAACTCACTCGACACCACGTTGTAGGGCAACTCCAGCTTCCCGCGCCCGTCGCCATAGTGCCCACCCGCGCCATAGCCCAGCAGCATCCCCGGCCAGATGACCGTATGGAAGACGATGTTGTCCTTGCCCATGAAGTAGTAGTGGCGTGCCTGCGGACTCTGCCACCACTCGCGCCATGCGTCGGGTGTCCCGCGATTCTCTGCCCACTCGATACTCGCCGAGAGGTAGCCGATCACCGCGTCAAACCAGACATAGATGCGCTTATCGTCGCGGTCTGCATATTCGGGTAGCGGAATCGGCACACCCCAGTCCAGATCGCGGGTAATCGAGCGTGGCTTGAGATCCTTAATGAAGTTGAGCGAGAAGCTGCGCACATTCGGACGCCAATGCTCCTGGGCTTCGATCCAAGTTCGTAGCTGTTCTCCAAAAGCGGGCAGATCAAGCAAAAAGTGCTCGGTCTTCTTGAAGATCGGCGTGCTGCCATCCACCTTCGAGCGCGGCTCAATCAGGTCAATCGGATCAAGCTGGTTGCCACACTGATCACACTGGTCGCCACGTGCGTCTTTGTAGCCACAGATCGGGCAGGTGCCCTCGACATACCGATCTGGCAGGGTGCGCCCGGTGGTGGCCGAGAAAGCCCCTAGTGTCTCCTGGCGCAGAATATAGCCCTTGTGGTAGAGCGTCTGGAAGAGATCCTGCGTGACCAGGTAGTGGTTCTGGGTGGTGGTACGGGTGAAGGTGTCATAACTCAGGCCCAGGTTACGCAGATCATCACCAATTACCTCGTTATAACGATCAGCAATGTCACGCGGGGTAACCCCCTCTTTATCGGCGGCCAGGGTGATCGGTGTTCCGTGCTCATCCGTGCCACTCACCATCAACACGTGGTTGCCACGCAGGCGTTGGAAACGAGCAAAGATGTCGGATGGAACACCAAAACCAGCTACGTGGCCAACATGACGGGGGCCATTCGCATACGGCCACGCCACCGCCACGAGAATATGCTCAGGCATAGGAACCTCATATTCAATCACAATCTGTGAGATAGGCTGAAATTATAGCACATACCCTCTAAATCAGTTACACCTGTATAGCTTTTCAGCTATCAGGGCATGTGCAAAGTCACCTCCGGTGGGGGTTCGGGGGTGGCGAAGCCACCCCCGAAGATCTTTTTTGTTGTTGTTTTGCGGCGAAGCCGCAAAACAACAACAAAAAGTGGAGATTGGGGCGCAGCCCCAAGGACTTTGCACATACCCTGTTTCAGCTATGTATCGGCTTGCCAAGCGCCTCTCGTTGTCATATTATATGCTGAATAGTGTCGTGGCCAGGCCATCTCTGAATAAGGAATCTCGCTGGCATGCAAGACCTGCTCAGTCGCCTCAACCCCGTAATCGCGATCATCTTGATCGTTGCCGGCGTGATTGCGCTGGTGGTTGTCGTGATTCTTGCCCGTCGTCTACGGCGTGGCCAACCGTCTCTCGATGAATCGCTCAGTGTAGAACCAACTTTAGGGGGAACCGTGGATTATACCTCATTACCATTGGATGAAGAGCCGAACGGTTGGCGAGATCGCTTTGCAAAGCTCTCACTGGCAGGAAAAATTCTCCTTATTCTGGTGCCAATCCTGGTTGTCCTGGGTCTGATTGTGCTGATTCTCACCTTGATGGGTGGTGAACCACCACCTCCCCCGCCCCCACCTTCACCAACCCCAGAGCCGATCTCGATCACGCTCACCAAGTCGGATATTATTCGGGTTACGCCAATTACGCTCAGTGTGGTTGGAACAACGACCGGCTTGCCCGATGGGACTGAGGTGGTGATTGAGTTGCTGGCCGATGGTTCACCTGTCTCCTACTTTGATCCTGCATTGAGTACGGGTCAGATTAGTGCGGGGCGGGTTGATGTTAAGGCTACCAAACTGGAGTCTGCTGAACCACTTACTGCAGGGGTAAACTATACGGTGCGCGTGACGACCAGTGGTGGCGAGGCGAGTGCTGAGTCGGCACTGAGCGTGCCGGAGAGTTACACCCCCGACATCTTTGGAGCCGGTGAGCCAGAGCCGACTCCGACTCCGACTTTGGAGCCAACTTTGCCCCCCACAACCGAGGAGACACCTACCCCAGAGGTTCTGCCTACCCCCACGATTGGTGTGGTCAGTGGGACGGAAGTGGCGGTAGTTAATGGTGGAAATGTGCGTGCGTTGCCCTTCTTGATGCCCAATAACCGTGTGGGTGGGGTTGATGCTGGCAATCGGGTGCAGATCATTGAGCAAACCCCGAATGGCGAATGGTATCGCATCAGTTTCATCAATACCGATGATGGCCAGCAGCAAGAGGGCTGGATCAGTGCCTCGTTGCTCAGTGTCACGGCTGAGGTGAAGGCTCAAGTGCCCGTTGCCACAATTGTGACGGTCTTTGTGGCGGGTAGTGTCTATACCGAGGCCAACACCACCAGTACGCCGGTGGATCAGGTCAATCTCTATGAGATCGTCAACCTGAAGCAGAAGACCGCCGCAGGCGATTGGTACGAGATCGAGACGGTGCGCGGGAATAGTGGCTGGGTTCCGGCACGCTTGCTTGGTATCCCTGATGATGTGGCGGCGAAGGTGCCGGTAGCACCCTAATTTGAGCATAGAGCTTAGCTTCCCAGAAGCTGAAACAGTACTCAGGAGGCCACGTTTGCCGATTGCGATCTCTAGTGCGCTCCATGATCTCCCGCTGGTCTTTTTTGACCTAGAGACGACCGGCCTGGATCTGCGAGCCGGTCATCGGGTGTGTGAACTGGCACTGCTCCGGGTGCGTGGCGCGGTTGTCGAGGACTATCTGGGGAGCGCGTTGCGCCCAGATCGGCTCCTCGATCCCGAAGCGGCGGCGGTCAACGGCTTTCAGGATGCGGAACTGCGCGACGCACCGCGCTTTGCCAGCGTGGCGGGGCGGGTGCAGCGCATCGCCCACGGCGCGGTGCTGATTGCCCATAACCTGCCCTTTGATATGGCCTTTTTGAATGCCGAACTGGCGCGCATTGGTCAACCACCCCTGGCCAGTGTCACCCTAGACACGCTCATGCTTGCACGGCGCTTGCTGCGTCGCCCCTCCTATAGCCTGGCTGCGTTGGCCGAACACTTTGGCTTGCCACGGCCTACCCACCGCGCCCTGGCCGATGTCATGGCGCTGCGCGGCGTCTTTGGGTATCTTCAGTTGGCCATGGCTGAAATGGGGATTGAGAGTCTTCAGGATGTGCTACGCCTTGAACGAGGCTTGGCGCCGGGTGTGGAGGAACCTAATGCCCCGCCCATTATTGCCCAGGCATTAGCTGAAGGTCGGCCTCTCACCATACGCTACCGTTCGCGCAACAGCCCCGAAAGTCTGAATCGCACTGTGCGCCCGATCTCCCTTACCAACGAGCCGTATGGGGTTTGCCTGCGTGCCTATTGTGAATTGCGTCAGAATATTCGCACTTTTGTACTAGACAAGATCGAGGCAGCGGAGATCTGCTAAAGGAATATGTATGGGCCGCGTCATCACCGTTACCAACCTGAAGGGCGGCATTGGCAAGACGACCACCGTCGTCAATCTGAGTGCCGGTCTAGCCCTACGCGGCTCGCGAGTATTGCTGATAGATACCGATGCCCAGGGCAATCTGGCCATGGCTCTAGGCGTACAGCCGCGCCGCACGCTCTATGAGGTGCTGGTGGATGGGGCTAAGCTGCTCGATTGTGTTAGCCCGGCGCGTCCCAACCTCGATCTGATTGCCGCTGATGCCACCCTCCTCACCGCTCAGACCGAGATTGCCCGCCGCCCGGACTGGGCGCGGGTACTGGATAAGGCGCTTGCGCCACTGCGTTCACACTATGATGTAATCCTGATCGATTCGGGCGGATCACTCACGGTGCTCAACGTGAATGCGATTAGTGCCGCTACCGATATTCTCGTGCCCACTACGGTAGAACCCTTCGCCCTCAAGGGGCTTGAGGTGCTCTTTCAGCAACTCAAACGTATTAAGGGCAATACCTCTGCTCTGCGCGCTATTGTGCCCACCCTCTACGACACCCGCACGCGCCAGTCAGTAGAGTTACTTGCCACCCTGCGCGAACGCTATGGCGACATGGTGCTTGACCCCATCCGGGTGAATGTGCGTCTCTCCGAGTGTACCGCAGAGGGCAAGACGATCTACGAGTATGATCCACGTTCACGCGGGGCACTCGACTATGCCCAGTTGGTGGAGCAGATGAGTACACGTATTCAGTTGGGGCCACCAACACCGCCTCCACCAGCAGCGCCCGCTCGTACTCCCGTCGTCAATGGGGCGGGTGCTGTACTCAACACCACCTGCCCCAACTGCGGCCGCCCACTCCAACGCGCTAACGTGGCGGGCTACCGCATCCTCTACTGTGACCACTGCAAGTACCGGCGGCAGGAACTGGCCGGTGGCGAGCGGCGCTGATTAGGCCGCATCTACCGAGCGATACCCCCCACGACCACGTGGGGTAAAGGCGTCACTCAGGTTGCCAATAATGGCACTGGCCAACTGCATCTCGATCAGCAGAATCGTGCGCAGGCCAGTCAGATCGCGCTCGTTCCACTGCTCGAAGAGATCCGAAACGGTGATACTCACCAACTGGATTGAGACCAAATTCAACTTCTGGTCATCATTCTGGTAGAGACGGCGCACCTCAACAGTGACCGGCTCCATCTCCATTGCCTCGTTGGGGTAGTAACGGGCGAAGGCACTATGCACAGCGCGCTGGAACGTGCGCACGAGTTCGGTATCGCTTCGCTCTAGATCCTTCCCCAAGGTTACGGTATAAGACCACATCAGATCGAGGGGTTCGACTGCCAATGGCCGTCCCTCACAGATCAATTGGTGTACTGCAGTCCATGTAAAGCCCAATTCTAGCCAAGGGGGAATATTCTCAGCAGTGAGTGGCTCATCGTGTTCAGGGAAGAGTTCAACCTTAAAGCTGCGGTCGTGTGTCATTGGAATGACACTTTCGATGAAGGTATGCTCGTGCAACCCCACCGCACGCCAGGCATCCTCAAGCCCACTCACCAGATCGTCATAGGTCAGCATTCGCGCTCCACAATAGGTGTGTCGCGCTATTGTACCGCTAACCGTAGTTGTGGGCAACAATAGTAATCATCGCTAAAGCACCTGATTCAACATACGGCGCGTATGCGGCGCAATACTCGGATCGGTATTGGCCAACTCGCGTTGCAGGCGGGCTAACTCGTTCACTGTATCCACATCGTACCAGATGGGCAGCAGCGCACTGCGCAGATTGAGTTGTGCCGCAATAGCCAGGGTATCCTGCAACACTGTTGGCGTACTCATCGTCACATCACGGAGTAGACGTGGTTGGGGTTGGCGCAGGCCAATCAGGTAGTAGCCCCCATCATCACAGGGGCCAAGCACCAGATCTGCCCCTGCATTGAGTTCATCGAAGGCGTGGTGCAAGTAGGTGAGGGGCAGGGTGGGGCTATCACTGTTGATCACTACTGCACACGGCGCTCCAGCCTGGAGCGTATCGCTCAGCAGGTGATCGAGGCGTTCACCAAGGTTGTTACCCCGTTGTGGAATGAGATCCATGTCGGGGGCAAGCTGACGGAAATAGTCCTCAGCATCCTGGGGTAGGAAGGCGATACCCCGGCGAACATCGGGAACCTGGCGCATCAGATCCAGGGTATCACGCACAAACCCCTCATACAACAACACCGCCGTCTGCGGGTTGAGGGGGTGGTAGAGCCGGGTCTTTGTGAAACCGGGCTGCGGTCGTTTGGCAACGACGAAGAGTGCGTTGTGCTGCATACACATACTACTTACTGATCGCCCCCAACGAGGGCGGAGGTTCTACCCTCAGGTGAAGGTCATCAGTGGGGCTTTACCGGTACGGGCGATAGTGTCGAGATTCTGCTTTACCTGTTCAACGGCACTAGAGAGCGGGAAGATGCACTTGCTTACCTGCATATCCTTATCGGTAGAGAGCGGGTGCCAGAAGATCCCATCCACATCCACCGTCAGTTCCGGGGCGAGGCTGAGCATATTCACCTCAATACCCGATTCCGCAAAGCCGCGCTGCGCCATCGGGCGCACGAAGTGGTCAGATTCGGGGATACCCAACCGTTCATGAAAGGTACAGATGTCAGTGAGGTGATCCGTATTGGCGGGAGTCTCGGTGGTGGAGAGGCGCACATGGAAGCCGCGTTCGAGCAGTGCTTCAATTCCGACCACCGTCTTTGTCCAGGTACCCACACCCCGGTAGGCATCGTGGTCTTCGGCACATGCCCCATCAAGGCTTACCTGAATGGTCAGGTTGGGGCTAGCACATTCTACCAGACGCTCCATCCGCTTTCCGTGGAGCAACATCGCATTGGTGAGCAGGGTCGTGCGGATGCGCGGTGTCGCATAGGCGATCATGGCATAGATCTCATCAAGAATCGTCGGCTCGCCGCCGGTCAAGAAGAGATCGCTAAACCCCAATGCAACCGCCTCGTCTACCAGACGTTGGACATTCTCAAGTCCAATCGCTCGGCGCGGAGTTTCGGGGGTTGAACGAGCCACACAGTACGAACAGCGCAGGTTGCAGTCGTAGTTGGTGTAGATCCAGAGTTTCCAGTCGTGGGCTGGGGGAAGTTGGTTATTCATAGGTATTAGATTAGTGCATGATCTCGCTCTTGACGGTCTGCTTCTAGTTGTTCACCCAAGGTTTTGCGTGGAGTAGGAAGTGCCGCGAATGCGGCTCGTATCTCGTCTCGTGCGACAATAGATTGCGTAGATGACATTGGAGGGATAGATGGTATGGTAATCTCGCCAATAGCCTCATCCGCGAGTGTGCTAACAAGGCGTAACCGATCTGCTAGTGGTAGGCATCGGGCGACTGTTAGTATCTCATCATAGGTGATCATTGTCATAGTACCACCCCTCCTTTTCGTGCTGTGTAACCATAGTGTAGCATACCCTAACACATGTGGTTGGGCTATCTCTATGTAAGAGGAATCATAGAATCCTCCTCCTGCCATTGACAAACAAAAGTTGCGGTTTCATAATTATTTCTACGACATAATTATTTTCTCGCAATTGTAATAGATGGGAGCAGCACCATGAGCGATCAAACCCACTCCTCTGAGCCTATGGCCACCCCCAGTTTGCCGCTGCTCGCGCTTGATGGTGTGGTGATTCTGCCGCATACGGTGGTGAGTTTTGCCCTTGATGATGCGATGCTCCCGGCGGTCGAGGCCGCATTGAAGGGGGATCGGCGTCTGTTGCTTGTGGCGCGCCGCCCCGACAGCGATGGGGATGCTGATACTCCGCTGCGGGCGCAGATCTTTGATGTTGGTGTGGTGGCGCGGATTGAGCAATCGGGGATGTTGCCCAATGGCAGCAATGGGATTGTGGTGCGTGGGATGATGCGTGCCGAGATTGGTGATGCCCTCGATCCCGATCATCCCTCGCGCTTCAGTTTTGTGCTGCGCCCCGATCATGTGCTGCCCTCGCCTGAGTTTGCAGAACTGGTGTTAGAGACGCGCGCGGTGATTGATGCGGTGTTGGAACTGCGGCCAGGCGTGAGCCAGGAGGTGCGCAATTTCGTCCGTTCTATCGAAGATCCCGGCCACCTCGCCGATAATACCGGTTACTCGCCCGATTATACCTTCGCCGAGCGTCAGGATCTGCTCGAAACCTTCGATCTGACGGCGCGGCTGACCAAGGTGCGCGATTTTTACCGTGTCCAGTTGGCTTTGTTGGAGGTGCAGAACCGTATCCGTAACGAGGTGCAGGAGAGTGCCGCCAAGCAGCAGCGCGATTTCTTCTTGCGCCAGCAGATCCGTGCCATCCAGAAGGAACTGGGCGATGAGGAGGATGAGGTCAGTGACTTGGATGACCTGCGTGCCAAGTTGGCGCGGGCGCAGTTTTCGGATGTGGTGCGCAAAGAGGCCGACCGCGAGCTCAATCGGTTGCAGCGCCTGAATGAGAGTTCGCCCGAATACCAGATGGTGCGCACCTACCTGGAGTGGCTGGCTGAGTTGCCCTGGAATACGCCCACTGGCTCACCGATTGATATTGGTGTGGCGCGCCAGGTGCTCGATGAGGATCACTATGGCCTGACCAAGATTAAGGAGCGTATCCTGGAGTATCTGGCGGTCAAGCAGCGGCGTGCCGAACTGGGTGATGACCACGGGCGGGCGGGGCGCGAGCCGATCCTGGCCTTTGTGGGGCCGCCGGGGGTGGGCAAAACCAGCCTGGGGCAGAGTATTGCGCGTGCGCTGGGGCGCAACTTCGTGCGTATGAGCCTGGGTGGCGTGCGTGACGAGGCCGAGTTGCGCGGCTTTCGCCGTACCTATATCGGTTCGCAGCCGGGGCGCTTGATCCAAGAACTGCGCCGCGCAGGTAGTTCCGACCCGGTCATTCTGCTTGATGAGATTGATAAACTGGGCAACGATTACCGTGGTGATCCAGCTTCGGCGCTGTTGGAGGTGCTCGATCCAGAGCAGAACAACACCTTTACCGATCACTACCTCAATCTGCCCTTCGATCTCTCCCAGGTGCTCTTTATTGCCACGGCTAATAGCTGGGACAACGTGCCCCCGGCGCTGCGTGACCGCATGGAGGTGATCGATCTCTCTGGCTACATTGAGGATGAGAAGGTGCAGATCGCCCAGACCCATCTGGTGCCGCGCCAGTTACGCGCCAACGGGCTGCGTCCCAGCGAGGCGGAGGTGAGCGAAGCGGCGCTGCGGACGATCATTGGCGATTATACCCGTGAGGCGGGGGTGCGCAACCTGGAGCGCCATATTGGTGGGGTGCTGCGCAAAGTGACGCGCCGTCTGGCCGAACAGAACGATCCAAGTGAAGCAGCCTTCGTGGTTGATCCGGCCTTCGTGCGCACGGCACTGGGGCGGCAGCGATACTTCAATGAGGCCAAGGAGCGCATTGATCAGCCCGGAGTCGCCACGGGCATGGTCTGGACCCCGGTGGGGGGCGACATTATCTTTGTGGAGGCGGTGGCGGTGGAGGGCAACCGCGAGTTGAAGATCACCGGCCAGTTGGGCGAGGTGATGCGCGAGAGTGCCGATGCTGCCCTGACCTATGTGCGTTCACGGGCGCGTGAGTTGGGGATTGATCCGGCCTTTTTCGATCATCATGCCATCCACATCCATGTGCCAGCAGGGGCCGTGCCCAAGGATGGCCCCTCGGCGGGGATCACGATGGCCACCGCATTAGCCTCGGCAGCCACCGGGCGGCTGGTGCGCGATGACGTGGCCATGACGGGAGAGATCTCGCTGCGCGGGCGGGTCTTGCCGATTGGTGGTATCAAGGAGAAGGCGCTGGGGGCGCATCGCGCCGGTATCCGCACCATCATCCTGCCGCGCCGGAACGAGGGCGATCTGGACGACTTACCGCGTGAGGTCTTTGAGGAACTGACCTTTGTGCCGGTTGATACGCTCGATCAGGTCTTGCAGACGGCGCTGCATCCACCGGCGATGCTCAACGGGCTGCGCAGTAGCCAGCGTGTGGCCGAGCCGCAGTATGTGGAGTGATTCACTATTCTGTTTATAGATCGGGGTACCCCCATGAATAGCCTATTAGCTGACAATACGATTGTGAGTAATCGTTACCAAATCATCCGTCAGATCGGGCGTGGGGGTATGGGTGCGGTCTATGAGACCCTGGATCTGCGGCTGCAAACTACCGTTGCGCTCAAGCAGCGCATGACGGTTGATGATACCTATCGGCATGCCTTTGAACGTGAAGCACGCATGTTGGCCCGATTGCGCCATCCGGGGCTACCAATTGTGAGTGACCACTTCTTCGAGGGTGATAATCAGTTCTTGGTCATGGAGTACGTGGTCGGGCCGAATCTGCACGATCTGTTGGAGAACCAACATGGCCCGCTGGATGTTGCGGAATCGCTGCGCATCGTTGATCAGATGTTAGATATTCTGATATATCTCCATGCTTGTCAACCACCAGTGATTCACCGTGACATCAAGCCGCAGAACATCAAACTGCGAGCGTCCGATCAGCGGGCTATGTTGCTTGATTTTGGTTTAGCTAAAGGCCAGAGTAGCGGTGGGAGTACCCAGACAAAGTCGAGTGTTTTTGGCTATACTCCCACCTACGCACCACCCGAACAGATTAGTGGTACGGGAACCGATCCGCATAGTGATCTCTACTCATTGGGGGCAACGCTCTACCATATGCTGACGGGCAAGTCGCCTGCGTCGGCGATGGATCGTATGGCGGCGATGCTAGAGAAACGTGCTGATCCGCTCCAAGCGGCGATCAGTATCAATCCGCGTCTCACCCCTGCGTTGAGCGATGTATGCCAGCGGGCATTAGCATTAGCTCCTGCGGATCGATTCCAAACGGCAGAAGAGATGCGCACCGCCCTATCGGCCATGTCTTCAGCGCAGCCCGTGAGAGTACCATCGTTGGTGAAGGTTGCAGATTCCGAAACGATAGCGATGGGGCGTGCGGAAGAGCACGCTGCGCCCCAGATAGCGGGGAGTGGTGGGGCGGGGCGACGTTCTGGGTTGTGGATAGGTGTGGCGCTGGTGCTACTGGTACTGGTGGGCGGGGGGAGCGCAGTTTTTTTTATGCTCAAGCCAGCGGGGGAGCCAACAGCGATCCCGCTGCTCGCCTCATCTGCCTCGGTGACACCAACGGAGACAACCATAGACCCAACGGAGACGCGGGTTGCGCCGACGGAGATAACCGCGTCTCCAACGGAGATAGCTATACCACCGACCAACACGCCGGTTCCACCCAGCAACACGCCGGTTCCACCGACTAATACACGGATTCCACCCAGCAACACGCCGATTCCGCCGACGGATACCCCCGTGCCGCCCACAGATACCCCCGTGCCACCGACGGACACCCCAACCATGCGTCCGTTACCAGTGCTCCCAACCAAGCTACCAATCCGCCCAACGATCTATCCGACGATCTACCCGATTATTACCCCTGACATCAAGCCCACGTTGGTGGTTCCAACCATCTTGCCGATACCGATGCCGTAGACTCCTTGGGGCTGCGCCGCATGGCTTCGATAGGCTTAGCCACTGTGCCGCTGGCGGTAGCTGAGCCTGTCGAAGCTGAGCTTGTCGAAGCCAGTGCGAGGAGGATAGGGAGACGGTTACGCCCGAAGGTAGCACCGGCTTCCAGCCGGTCACGCTGCGCCACTGACCGGCTGGAAGCCGGTGCTACCCTCAATCCTTCCGTGCAAAACGTTACATCACACCCACCAGCATCTTGCTGATTACGACATGCGTTATACTATAGCGATCCTATGCCAGTTGCCACATGTATGTGTGTTCTTTGCGTTCTGTTGCGGCTACTGAGTGGGTATATATAGATGTACGTCCCCGATAGAATTTCTATTGGGTAAAACGTCTCGTTTTCCGCACCTAAATACAAGTATTTCATGAGGGTTTATGCCTCCCACAATTGCCGATCTCGAACTCAGTATCGCCCCGCTCGGAGATGGTTTTGGCCTCAGCCTACGCCTGATGAATCCCGATATTCGCCACGGCCCCTTCCCCATGGCATGGGATAGCACGACGCTGTTGGCAGCCTCGAATGATATGCATGCCTATGGTGCGGCGTTGCGCGATATGATCTTCAAAGAGAGTAAAGCGCGGGATGCCTTTTTGGCCATTCGGGCTGTGGGCTTGGGGGCTGGTCGCCGCTTGCGGGTGCGTATGCTGCTCCCGCCTGAGTTGCAGACGATCCGTTGGGAATCGCTGCTCGATCCGCAGAGTGGGCGTGCTCTGGCGCGTGATGGTGATCTGCTCCTTTCGCGTTACCTGAGTGGCGATGACTATACCCCCCTCCAACTGCGACCTAAAGCCCAGTTACGCGCCTTAGTGGCGATTGCTGCGCCTACTGATGCCACAGATTATGGCCTAGCTCTGATTGATACCCAAGCCGAAACCGAGCAGATTATGGCGGGTTTGGGTAATCTCAACCCGACAGTCATTGCAGCTACCTGGGATGCTCTGAGTCAGTCATTGCGCGAAGGCTACGACATCTGCTACCTCGTCGCCCATGGCATGGTGAAGAGTGGCCAGCCCTGGCTCTTTCTGGTTGATGATCAGGGTAATGCCGACCGCCGCCGGGGTGGGGCACTTGCCGATCTGCTGCGCAGCCTGGATGCCAGCCGCCGCCCGCGCCTGATGGTGCTGGCAAGTTGTGAGAGTGCCGGTGATGGTTATGCCGATACGTTGGCTGCGCTTGGCCCGCAACTCGCCCAGGCGGGAGTACCGGCGGTGTTGGCAATGCAGGGCAAACTGCGTATTGCCACCAACAAACGGATGTCCCCGGTTCTCTTTGCGGAACTGCTCCACGACGGCATGATTGACCGTGCGGTGAATAGTGCGCGTCTGGCCGTTGAAGATGAGCCTGATTGGTGGATGCCGGTGCTCTACACCCGCTTGGCTCAAGGTATGATCTGGGAGGAGCAGGTTGCCGTTCCTGCCCCAGCCGCACAGATCATGCCGTTGCGCTCAACCAGCGCCAGCCCCGAAGAGATCGGTGCGGCTGAGCAGACCTTGGCAAGCCTGCCTACCACGAGCCTATCCGATCCTGATGACAACCTGCCTCCCGGCTCGTGGATGAACCAACTGCGCCGCAACCAGCACTTTGTTGGGCGTGACCATGATCTTCTGGCTCTTGCGGGCTACCTGAAAGCTGGAGCGGGGACAAAGAGTCGCCTCACGTTGTTGAGTGGGATGGGTGGGGTTGGTAAGACCCAGCTAGCTATCGAATTGGCATACCGCTATGGGCGCTACTTTGCCGGGGTCTTCTGGATCAACTGCGCTCAGCCTGCCAACATCCCTAATGAGATCGCTCGCTGTGGTGGGGCTGGGCAACTTCAACTCTACACCGAGGCTGCCGGACTCAAGATCGAGGAGCAGGTCAATCTGGTGCGGGCGCGCTGGAGTTGTGGCCTGCCCTACCTGCTCATCTTCGATCAGTGTGAAGATCCCGATGTTGTGCGAATGTACGATCCGGGTGGGGTTGTGCGGGTGTTGATTACCAGTCGTAGCCCTGATTGGCCCAATGATATTGCGCTCCAGCCGCATACCTTGGGTATGCTGGAACGTGCCGAGAGTGTGGCACTCTTACGCCAACAAGTTCCCAATCTCTCTGATGCCGATGCAGCCACGTTAGCTACTGAATTGGGTGATCTACCCTTGGCTCTGCACCTGGCCGCCCGCTTTTTGCAGAAGGTCGGTAAGCAGGTGACGGTCGAACGCTACCTTGCCGATCTGCGCAGTCCCAAGATCTTTGATCGTATGGCGTTGCGTAGCGATGATGGAAATCTGCCTACTGGACATAATCTGGATGTTGCCCGTACCTTTGCGCTCAGCTATGAGCAACTCGATCCCCACGATGCCGAGGATGCCCATGGCTTGCGCCTCCTGGCGCGTGCCGCATACCTCGTGCCGGGTGAGGTGGTGCCAGGGAGCCTGTTGCGAGCCACCCTAGAGACTGCTACCGATGATCTCGATCTGGTGTTAGAGGTTGAGACCGGCATTGAGCGCCTGATCAGCTTGGGTCTGTTGGAGCAGGTGGGTGAGGAGGGATTGCGCATCCATTGTTTGGTGGGCAGCTATGTGCGCCAGGTGAGCCAGGATGCCAGTGCCCAAGCTGCGGTGGAGCGGGCGGTGATTGTGGCCGCTACCCACA
>RRYU01014043.1_pt2 | contig 16548 bp, 8 predicted proteins | sample 2162651 | NCBI WGS metagenome assembly RRYU01 (sample SAMN10267283, study PRJNA491782) | microbial mat metagenome | isolation source: biomat in the production well | place: Japan: Minami-Kanto gas field, natural gas well KTG3 | collected 2017-06 | reverse complement strand
TAAAAACGGACTGCAAAATTAGTTTTTTTTTAGATATGCCCAAATTCATCTGGTATTTTTTAGGTTGGCAAAACTGAGTCAGCGGATATGATGTTAGGAAATGAGAAGGACTATATTCATGGCAAATGTTACAATAGACTCAGTAATATTTAAAAAACCTTAAATATCAAATATTAAGTTTAAATTTGCCTGAAATACCTAAATTTGCCCTGAAAATCAATAGCCTAAAACATTCAAAAACAATGAGCTTTAGAAATTTAAACAATTACGTTGGCTGGTTTGTATTTGCTATAGCCACCCTGGTTTACTTTTTAACCCTTGAGCCAACAACCGGTTGGTGGGACTGTGGTGAGTATATCGCAACCGCTTATAAGATGCAGGTTGGTCATCCACCCGGTGCACCTTTGTATCAGATGATTGGCAGGTTTTTTACTTTTTTTGCTTTTGGTGACCCAAGCAAGGCTGCTTTGATGATCAATGCAATGGCCGGTCTTTCAAGTAGTTTTACCATTTTGTTCCTTTTTTGGACAATGACCATGCTGATGCGAAAATTTATACGTATTGCTGATGTTGAACAAGCCAGCCCTCAGGCTTATGCTGTTTTAGGTGCTGCTGCGGTTGGAAGTTTGGCCTATACATTCACTGACTCGTTTTGGTTCTCAGCTGTAGAAGGTGAAGTTTATGCCATGTCATCTTTTTTTACGGCAGTTGTTTTCTGGGCTATTTTAAAGTGGGAACGGGTAGCCGATGAACCACATAGCTACAAATGGCTATTGTTGATTGCTTACTTGATCGGGTTATCCATAGGGGTTCACCTTTTGAATCTGCTTGCAATTCCTGCAATCGTGTATATTTTTTACTTCAAGAAATACAAACCGACGGTTAAAGGTTTTATTGCAGCAGGCTTATTATCTGTGGTTATCCTATATCTTATAATGAGTATAATCATCCCGGGTATTGTAGAGACTGTAGGTCGTTTCGAGATCTTTACGGTAAATACACTGGGATTGCCCTTTAATGTTGGGACAATTATCTATTTTGTTGCACTGATTGCATTGATTGTATTTGGATTGAGGTACACGGCAAAAAAAGGCAAAGTGATTTTGAACACCATCATTTTGTCATTTATGTTCATATTGATTGGTTATTCATCCTTTTTTATGCTGATTATACGTGCAAATGCACCCACACCTGTCAACGAGAATAACCCAAGCAATGCCATTACCATGCTGGCCTATCTCAACCGTGAGCAGTATGGAGAGTGGCCGCTGTTGCATGGCCCCTACTACAATGCACCCATTGTGGATTATGAGGATGGACTTCCTGTTTATGTTAAAGACAATGAGAAAGGACGTTACATCATTACTGACCACCGACGTGGGACAAAACCGGTGTATGATGATAGATTTACGACCTTATTCCCTCGTATGCACAGCAATCAACGGCAACAGCACATTGATATGTACAAGCTTTATGGCGGGAACAAAGGCGTTCCTATCCGTGTAACCCGTGATGATGGTTCCTCAGAGATCATTTATAAGCCCACTTTTGGTGAAAATCTGCGCTTCTTTTTCACCTACCAGGTCTCACACATGTACTTCAGGTATTTTATGTGGAATTTTGTTGGGAGGCAAAATGATGTTGAGAGTCAAGGGGAATACGAGAACGGGAATTGGATAAGCGGAATCAATTTTATTGACAAAATGCGATTGGGGGATCAAAAGAATATTCCACAAAGCATGGAAAATCCATCACGTGCCCGTTTTTATTTTTTGCCTTTGATCCTTGGTCTTATTGGACTACTCTATCATGCCAAACGGGATGCATGGGATACATGGGTTGTTTTCCTGCTGTTCTTTATGACAGGTTTTGCCATCATTGTCTACCTCAATCAGACTCCCTATCAACCTCGAGAGCGAGACTATGCTTATGCAGCATCTTTTTATGCTTTTTCTATTTGGATTGGAATGGGCGTTTTGGGGATATATGAATATCTGAAGAAGTTTTTAGGTGATAAACGCTATACCGCGGCTATTGTCACAATCTCAACCCTAATACTTGTGCCCGGGATTATGGCCAAGGAAGGCTGGGAAGGGCATGATCGCTCTGGTAGGTATGCCACACTCGATTTTGCTGTGAACTATATGAAGGGGTGTGCCCCACATTCGGTGCTGTTCACTAACGGTGATAACGACACGTTCCCGCTTTGGTATGCACAGGAGGTTGAAGGTTTCAGAACAGATATGCGTGTAACCAATTTTATGCTTGCCTCAGGTGATTGGTATATACACCAGATGATGCGGAAGACATACGAATCAGACCCCTTGCCACTGACATTATCTTATCGGCAATATAAGAAAGGTGTGAATGAATATATTCCTGTACTAGAAAGAATTGAAGGCCCCGTGGAACTGCGTGATGTCATTAACTTTATTGCTGACGAACGCAACGAAACCAAAGTGCCACTGCAATCAGGCGAACGGATCAATTATGTTCCGACTCGTAGAATAAAGATCACCGTTGACAAGAATGCTGTGATCAAAAGTGGAACTGTTCCCGAAGAATTTCATGACCAGATTGTAGATGAAATTGTATTTGAGATTCGGAAAAACGGCCTGTTTAAAAATGATCTGTTTTTGCTGGACCTGATTGCCACCAGCAACTGGAGCCGTCCAATTTATTTTGCTAACCCGGGTAGTGTCCGTGATGTATTCAACGTTGACCGATACTGTCATATGGAAGGATTGGTTTATAGGTTCATGCCGGTATTGGCTCCGGAGTTTATTCGGAATATGGGGGGGGTATATGCAGACGGTTCATATGATGTATTGATGAACGATATCCGTTGGGGAAGGTTGAACGAGCCAAATGTAACTGTTGACAGGGAAAGTTACCGAAACTCGGGATTGGCTAAGCAAAACTATTTAAGACTGTCACAAGCCCTGATGAATCAGGGCAAGGCTGATTCTGCTGTGGCCGTACTTGATCAGGGGCTTTACTTCTTTCCACATGAAAAGATCAGCTTCGATTACTTCATGATCCCATGGATCGAAATATACCTTGAAGCGGGCTCAACAGAGAAAGGTGTAGAACTGATTCAGACTTTATTTGACCGCTATTTGGATGATATCACCTATTATAACAGCCTCACCGGTAAATTTGCAGCCTACTATGATAGCCATATGCAGGAAGCACTTGCCGTCTTGCAGAGGCTAACCCAGATCGCTGAGGAATATAAGCTCGAAGACCTGGCCACAGAACTGGAGCAGGCCTTTATGATGCAAATGGACTTTGCTGGGTTCAGGTAGCCGTAACTAGCAAAGTGAATAGTGTTATGGTTTTGATTAGTAAGAAATTGCATCGTAATATAATCTATGTTGATATCCGATTATTCCGGTGAACTGGCGGCACTGTTAACTGCTGTTTTTTGGACGATAACAGCGCTTTCATTTGAATCAGCCACACGACGCGTTGGATCCCTGTCTGTGAATATAATACGACTGGCCTTTGCTTTTATATTCCTTTCGGTCTTTTCATTTTTTCACAGGGGCGTTCCTTTCCCGGTTGATGCATCTGCACATGCCTGGTTATGGTTAAGCGTGTCGGGTTTGGTTGGCTTTGTGTTTGGTGATTACTTCCTTTTTAAGTCATACACCCTGATCAGTTCGCGCATAGCCATGCTGATTATGACTTTTGTGCCTCCTGTTACGGCCTTGTTAGGCTGGGTGGTTTTAGGTGAAGTAATGACACTTCTCCATCTGACTGGCATGGTGTTGACTATATCAGGTATTACAATAACCATTGTCAGTAGGCAAAATGGCAGCAGAAAACTCAGAATGCGCTATCCTTTGAAAGGTATTTTTTTTGCCTTTTTAGGTGTATTGGGTCAGGCTGGTGGGCTAGTGCTCAGTAAATATGGGATGCAGGATTATGATGCTTTTGCCGCAACACAGGTTCGTATTATTACCGGTTTTGTTGTTTTTGCACTGATTATTTTACTCAATGGAAAACTTTCACTTGTACAAAATACGCTCCGAAACAGACCTGCTATCAGCCGTATTGGACTTGGTGCATTTTTTGGTCCTTTCCTTGGTGTTTCATTTTCACTTTTAGCTATTCAGCTCACAACCACAGGCATTGCCTCAACACTAATGGCAATTGTACCGATACTTATCATACCGCCGGCAGCAATCTTTTTCAAACAAGAGGTCAAATTACTTGATTATATAGGCGCTGTGATCAGTGTTGGAGGTGTGATTCTGTTCTTTCTGTGATCGATCTTTTTTGTTACGTTAACTCTACTGCAGACTCAATTTATACTGTTTTACAGCCTAAATTCATTATTTTTGGGCCTTAAACCAAATTAAAACTAAAGATTTTATGAAAACAATTGTATCATTTTTTCTGGTGCTTTCTGCTTTGCTATGTCAATCACTGATCACTGTAGCTCAGAATGAGCCTGAGGTTGAAAAAACAATAGGCTTCGAATTTACTTCAACATTTGAGGTACCGCATACCGCTGTACCTAACCAATTCCGGTCAGGAACTTGCTGGTGCTTTTCCGGTAATGCACTTTTTGAAGCTGAGATAATGAGATTGAGAAATAAAGAGGTAAATCTTTCTGAAATGTTCATTGTTCGGCATGCTTATTCTGACAAAGCAAAAAAATATGTGCGACTTCATGGTCATCTTAACCTGGCAGCAGGAGGAGGGTTCAGTGATGTTTCGCATGTGAGTCAAAATTATGGAATGTTGCCCGAAGAAGCATATCATGGGCTGGTGATAGGTGAGGAGAAGCATACACATGGCGAAATGGATGCTGTACTAAAAGCATACTGCGATGCTGTGATAAAGAACAAAAACAGGCGCCTGACCCCTGTTTGGCATCAGGGATTTGAACTTTTACTGGATACCTATCTTGGTGCCTATCCAGAATCTTTTATGTATGAAGGTAAATCCTATACACCTCAATCTTTTGCTGATGAAATGGGATTGAATATGGATGATTATATCGAAATAACCTCATTCATGCATCGTGATTATTATGAACCTTTCATCATGGAAATACCAGACAATTGGATGTGGAGTCAAACATGGAATTTGCCGCTTGATGAATTTATGGAAACACTTCATTATGCCCTCACAAACGGATATACTGTAGCCTGGGGTGCAGACATTAGCGAAAAAGGTTTTTCGTGGCGTAAAGGTCTGGCTGTTGTTCCTGATGAGAACATTGAAGAGATAGGAGGAACTGAACGTGAACAATGGGAAAGCCTTACAGCAGAAGAGCGGCAGAAAGCCCTGTATAGTTTTGACGAACCTTTGCCTGAGAAAGTAATTACGCCTGAATTAAGACAAAAGGCGTATGACAATTATGAAACAACTGATGATCATGGTATGTTGTTCGTTGGAATAGCTCAGGATCAGAATGGATCTACGTACTACAAGGTAAAAAATTCATGGGGTACAGAAGACCATATATATGAAGGTTATTTGTACGCCTCAGAGGCATTTGTCAAATATAAAACCATTAACTTCTTTTTGCACAAGGATGCTTTACCTGCTCATATTCGTGACAAGATAAGGATGTGATTCATCGCCATTAAATAATGGTATTAACTAAACAATTATGGGTAAAAAAAGCCTTTTTTATTATGCAATTGCCCTGCTTGGTGGATTGGTACTGTTATTTATTGCGGCCCCACTGATTAATATGTTCCTTGCGAGCTCGCCACAAGCACTTATTGATACTGTAAGCGACAAGGAAGTAAGCAGCAGCATCGCCAGGTCACTTGTACTTGCTATGTTAGCGACCCTGTTTTTTGGCATCTTTGCTATTCCTTTTGCTTGGTATCTAGCCCGTTATAATTTTCCCTTAAAAAGGTTCGTGTCTGGTCTGATTGATGTCCCTGTTATGATACCGCATTCGGCTGCAGGTATAGCAGTCCTGGGTGCATTGAATCGTGATACCGGTTTTGGTAAACTGGCAGGCTCAATTGGAATTGACTTTGTTGATCGTCCGTCAGGAATTATTGTGGCGATGGCATTTGTGAGCCTGCCTTTTTTGATCAATGGAGCCAGAGATGCTTTTGCCGCTGTCCCACAGAAGCTTGAGAAAGCAGCTTTAAACCTTGGCGCCAGTCCGTTGCGTATGTTCTTTACGATAAGTGTACCACTTGCATTGCGTGGTATTATGAGTGGCTTTGTCATGATGTTTGCACGAGGTATGAGTGAATTTGGGGCTGTGGTCATTATTGCCTACAACCCGTTTACTGCTCCGGTATTGATTTTTGACAGGTTCAATGCTTTTGGATTAAAAGCAGCTCAACCCGTGTCAGTATTATTTATTCTTGTGAGCCTGATCGTATTTATTGGTTTACGGATGCTAACTAAGAACAGTGACCATGCTCGAAGTTAGGGATCTTAGCAAACAATTTGAAAACTTCAGGCTTGGGCCTGTGAGCTTTAAGGTGGATAAAGGTTCACATTTTGTGCTCCTGGGACCTTCGGGTTCAGGTAAGTCACTTATACTGGAATTGATAAGTGGGTTTCAGAAAACTGATGCAGGCTCTATACATATAAACGGAGTGGATATTACTAATAATGCGGTTCAGAAACGGTCAGCAGCTTTCATTTTTCAGCATGCAGCTTTGTTTCCACACCTGAGTGTAAAGTCCAATATTGCTTATTCATTGAATGAAATGAATTTGACAAGATCAGAAAAGGCCACCCGTATTCATAAGCTGGCAGTTCGGATGTCTGTTTCACATTTATTGAAGCGAAAACCTGCAACACTCAGTGGTGGAGAAATTCAACGCGTTTCAATTGCACGCGCCCTGGCTGCAGATCCAAAAATCCTTTTGCTGGATGAACCTTTATCAGCGCTTGATGTTCAGATGCGTGCAAGCCTGCGCGAGATATTGGCTCAATTGAAGAATGACGGTATAACCATGTTGCATGTAACGCACGATTATGAAGAAGCAGTTCGCCTGGCAGATAAAGTGGGAATCATGCATGATGGCCAATTGGTTCAATATGGCACCATGCGCCAAGTTTTTCAGTCACCTTCATCAGGTTTCGTTGCACACCTGACTGGACAGCGAAATTATTATGAAGCTGTTCTGGATGAACAACCCAATGATAAGTTGAGGGTAGCTCACATCAACGGAATACAAATACGGTTGTTTAGTAAGGCACCCTCAGGTAGGGGGCTGCTGATCATTGCTGAAGACCAGATCACCTTGGCCACATCGGCTCCTACCCTAAGTGCTCAAAATCATTTAGAAGGGATTGTTCAATCCATTAAGAAATTGGCGGTTGGAACCGAAGCCGTTATTGATGCAGGGGTTATTTTGCATGTTAAGTTAACTGATGAATCTGTTGAAAACCTCAAACTTTTTTCAGGCAAAGCTATTCATGTGTTTTTTAAAGCCAGTGCAGTTCGATTTTTAAGCTTTTGAATTTTGAAGGTAAAAGATTTGTATTAAAAGTATATTTTTGGCAGGAAAATAAATCACAAACCATTAATTAATTTACAGAAAAGATGCTACGAAACATACTAGTTCACAGCCATTCAGGATTGCGCTGGATTCTTATCCTTTTATTTTTAACCTCACTTATGCTGCTTTATATAACTGCATTTGGAAAGAAAAAAGGAGCAACAGCAGCTCGAAAGTTTGCATTAATCACATTAATCGTCACCCATATTCAATTGATTATCGGACTTGTACTTTACTTTATTAGCCCATTGGTGGTTTTTTCTTCATCTTCGATGAAAAACCCGGTTTATCGGTTTTATCTTGTAGAACACATTAGTTTAATGCTTGTTGCCATTGTGCTGGTGACGATTGGATATTCAACTGCAAAAAAAATTGAAGACCAGGTGGTAAGTGCCCGTAAGATGTTTTATTTCTACCTGGTTGGTTTCCTGCTTATTCTGATATCTATTCCATGGCCATTCAGAAATTTGGGTGCCGGCTGGTTTTAATACATATTTAATTGGTTCCATAGCTTGAATAACCCATTGGCCACCTTTTTTTATCCGGCCTCACGAGATTATGTTTTCAACAACGACTGGTCTTAAGATAGAAATTTTGGGTTGAATCTATTCTGAAAAAAATGAAAAAATTGAACCATATATTTCTGTATTTTTAGTAATATAGCATGTCAAACTTTCTTAAGATTTCTAGTACTAAACCATTTTAAACAATATTCATTATGAAAAGAATCTTTACCTTATTTTCGATTTTACTTTCTTCAAGTATACTCTTGGGACAAAGCGTATTGTACGAGGATTTCAGTAGTGGCAGTATGCCACCACAGGGGTGGACTGTCGAAGGTCAAAACAATTGGCGCATCTCGAACAGTTCCAATGCAGGAGCTACAGCACCCGAAGGTAAATTAACCTGGACGCCACAGTTTAATGGTTTAACCAGGCTGGTTTCGCCTCAGATTGACCTTAGTGGAGCCGAAAAAGCAGTCTTTATCTATAAATACAATATCGACCATTATTCCGGGACCTATAGCATAGGTGTTTCTACACGCAGTGGGGGAGGAGCATGGTCAGATGTGCATACACAAACAGTAAATTCAAATATATCTGCTAGTGACCTTCTTGTGGTAATTGATAATGCTGATGTAGGAAGTGCATCTTTTCAATTCAGTATTTTCTTTAGTGGTAATAGTTATAACATCAACGACTGGTATTTTGACAACATTGAATTATTAATCCCTGCCGATTTAGACCTTGCGATGGTTTCGGTAGATGTTCCTTCTTACTTTGTAGGGGAGCAGGATGTTACTGGAGATGTGGCGAATTTTGGCCTTGAAAACATAAACTCCTTTGATCTAAATTGGCAAATTGATGAAGGAGAAATTTCCACAACCTCAGTGAGTGGTTTGAACCTGGAAATTGGTGAAAAATATAGTTATCAAAGTGACCAGGTTCTAAGTATTGATCCTGGTACCTATAGTTTAAAAGTTTGGGTTTCAAATGTTAATAACCTGGGCGATGATGATGTGCCCGATAATGACATGATTGAGCAATCAATTGGAATACCCACACAAACCGTTGACCGCAGACCGCTATTTGAAGAATTCACCAGTTCCACCTGTGGGCCCTGTGCCACATTTAATAATGGTGTGTTCAATGCTTTTGTCGAACAGAATGCTGATATTATCACTTTAGTCAAATATCAGATGAATTGGCCCGGATCGGGGGACCCATATTATACCCCTGAAGGAGGGGTCAGGCGCGATTATTATGGCGTAAATGCAGTACCCATGCTATTTACAGATGGTCGCAGCACTCCAACCAATTCAGCTGGTGTAAATAATGCATTGAACACCTCTCTGGGCACACCCGCTTTTGTTGTGCTTGATGGCCAGCATATTATTGATAACACCACAGTAACAGCACAGGTCAATGTCACTTCATTTGTCAACCTGCAGAATGTGACACTTCATATGATTGTCATTGAAAAGCTTACCACAGGCAATGTGGGTTCAAATGGTGAGACATCATTCAAACATGTGATGATGAAAATGATGCCGGATGCTGATGGAAGCAATATTAGTGTGGAGGCCGAAGTGCCTTACCAATTAACACTAAGTGCAAATATGGATGGTACAAATGTAGAAGAGATGGATGACTTGATGGTAGTTCTGTTTTTACAGGACGATAGCAATAAATCAATTTTTCAATCAGCTTATTCAACTGAAGTTGGTGCATTTATCACATTTGATCCGGAACCAGGAACTAATGACCTGTTTACAGACATTGATCTGTTTATCAATTTCAGCCAGGAAGTTCGCATGCTTGGTGGCGCAGAGATCACAAGTGACAACCTTGGTTCGATTATCAGTTTGGTTGATGGAGAAGGTGATCCCTTTCCATTTGTTGCAACAATCAACCCTGAAAAAACAGAGATTATGATAAGCCCCGAAGGCCTGCTTAATTCTTATACCATGTACTACCTTACGGTTGATCCTGTTGAAAATATTCACAGCGTACCTACACTGGTTTCGACTTCTCATTTTGAAACAGGAATGCATGTTGTTTTAGATGAATTACATACTGATTCCTTTGTGATATATCCCAATCCTGCAAAGGACCAACTGTATTTAAAATTCAGGCTTGAGCATCAGGAAAGAGTGAATATTGCACTTTACAACCTCTCAGGTAAATTAATCGATAAGATTGATTTAGGCTTGATGCCGGTAGGCAATCATCGTGTTTTGTATCACCCATCCGATGAGATTAATAATGGCTTTTACCTGCTTCAGTTTTTCACTCCCAGTCTGATTAAAACTAAAAGATTGATAATAAATAAATAAACATAGTTCTTTAACTATTTCAAAAAGGCTGTCTCCCGGCAGCCTTTTTTTGTATTCTTTTTTTAACGGACACAAATAAATTCATGGAACTTGAATGATACGTGCCTGTGGACGGTAAATGATTATGAATAAAACAACTAACACATGGCTTGCTATGAGGGAATATTTGTATTTTTGCCCACCTCACAGTTATTATAAATATTCAAAGTAAAGTCAGGTTTATGTACGCTTTTATCAAGGGTAAAGTCATTGAAAAAAACCCTGCATACGTTATTTTGGAAGCCAATGGAATAGGATATCAGTTACACATTTCACTTAATACGTTCTCTGCGATTGGTTCAGCTGAAACCATTAAATTGTTTACCCATATGGTTATTCGCGAAGATGCACATATGCTGTTTGGCTTTTCAGATGAAAGTGAACGTGCGTTATTTCTGCTTCTGATTACAGTTTCAGGGGTAGGAGCCAACACAGCCCGTATGATATTATCCTCACTTGCAACAAATGAAGCCATTGAGGCCATAGCCCTTGGCAAAACTCATGTATTGCAGGCTGTGAAAGGTATAGGGGCGAAAACAGCACAACGTATTGTGGTCGATTTGAAAGATAAGGTAATGAAGGCCGATTTGGATACCGAAAAAGTGATGTCACCATACAATACCTTAAAAGAGGAAGCGTTATCAGGACTGTTAATACTTGGATTTAACAAGAATGCTGCTGAAAAGACTTTGGATAAATTACTGAAAACACATCAGGACCCCTCTGTGGAGATTCTCATCAAAGAGGCGCTGAAAATACTGTAATTTATTGATAGCTATCTCAAGGGCAATGGTTTTTTTAATAGAACGACACTACAGAAATTAATTGGGTTTGTCATTGAAACTTTATATTAGGTATTTTTTATTTTCCGTTGTTTTGTCTGTCGTAGCTGTTCTGATTATGGCCAACAAACCGGCCGGTCCGGCAGCTTCAGTTTTTTTATCAGACCAGGAACAGGAGCCTGATACAACCAGAATATATTATCCACTTCCCGTGGATGATGGGAACCCGTATAACCAGCTGCAGGATCAATCCCCGCTATATTTGCGTGATCCTGATAACATTCGACGCGAAGTTGTTTATGATCCTGAATCCAGACAGTATATCTTCTATAACAGGGTAGGTGATTTCAATTATAGGGCTCCGCAGGTGATGACACAGGAGGAGTATATGGAGTACCAGAACAGGCGTGGTATTCAAAAATATTGGGAAGACCGTTCGGTCACTACACAATCTCATTCACCACATACCATCATACCTCCCATTCATATCGGTGGGGAGGTTTTCGACCGAATTTTTGGTGGAAGTACTATTGACATCAGGCCACAAGGCTCAGCTGAGGTTACTTTTGGCGTAAGAAGTGTGAATAGGGAGGATCCCCAACTTGATGTACGTCAACGGCGCACCACCAATTTTGATTTCGATCAAAAGATTCAGATGAACGTGATCGCCAAGATTGGTGATAAGATAGAATTTCGTACAAATTACAATACTGAGGCTACATTTCAATTTGAGAACAGACTGTCACTAAAGTACGAGGGGCAGGAGGATGAAATCATTAAACTTATAGAAGCAGGGAACATCAGTTTCCCATTGAATTCGACACTCATACGTGGAAGTCAGGCACTGTTTGGAATTAAAAGCCGCATGCAGTTTGGTCGTACCACTCTAACAACGGTATTTTCACAGCAGGAAAGCGAAACACGCAGCATTACTGTTCAAGGAGGAGCGCAAACCAATCATTTTAAAATGAGCAGCCTTGATTATGAAGAGAACCGGCACTTTTTCCTAAGTCAGCATTTTAGAGATCAGTATGAAAACGCGCTTCAATCGTTGCCGGTTGTGGGCTCTGATATTAATATCACCAAAATCGAAGTCTGGGTAACCAATATTGGAGCTGCAGTTGACCAGAATCGTAATATTGTAGCATTGACCGATCTGGGTGAGGGCAGAAGTGAATGGATCTATAACAGCGAAATAAGCCCGCGTCAAGGTCCGCCATTACCCACCAACCGCTCCAATAATCTAATGGCCAGAATGGATACCACGAGCTTACGCGATATCAATTCCGTGTCACAATACCTCACAGGGGACCCATTCAACATTGGTAGAAACGGATACTTTGTTGCCAGTCAGGATTTTGAGAAGATCGAAAATGCGCGAAAACTTAATCCTCAAGACTATACCTTTAACAGTAAGCTAGGCTTTATTTCACTCAACACTAACTTGAATCCAGATCAAACACTTGCAGTGGCCTACCAATATACCGTTATCGGATTTGACAGCACATTTCAGGTAGGTGAGTTTTCAGACCAGGGCATAAACTCACCAAGGAATCTAGTGGTTAAGTTGTTAAAAAGCAGTTCGTTAAATACTAAGATGCCCATGTGGAACCTGATGATGAAAAATGTGTACTCCATCAGGGCATTTCAGGTCAATAGGGAAGATTTTACATTGAATATCCTTTATTCCGGCAATGATAATGCTGTTCCGACTGGATATTTCACTGAAGGCGGTGAAGGAATTGAAGGTGTTCCTTTGATCCACCTGATGGGTCTGGATAATTTGAATCAACAGATGAACCCAGTTGCGGGTGGTGATGGAGTTTTCGACTTTATTGACAACGCAGCAACACAGGGAGGTACCATCAATGCTTCAAATGGCCGTATTTACTTCACCGTGCTTGAACCATTTGGAAAACATCTCAGGGAAGAGATATTTAAGGATAATCCCGATCTGGCTGATAAGTTTGCTTACGATTCCTTGTACACTCTCACCAAAACAGGTGCTGAACAATTTCCTGAAAAGAACAAGTTTTTTCTCGAAGGGTTCTACAAATCTCAATCAGGTAGTGAGATCAGTTTGAATGCATTGAATGTCCCACAGGGGTCTGTAAAAGTGACAGCCGGAGGTGTTCCGCTTACTGAGAATGTAGATTATACTGTTGATTATACCTTGGGAAGGGTGAGCATTATAAATGAAGGAATACTCAGTAGTGGCACACCGATCAACATCTCTCTTGAAAGCAATCAAATGTTCAGCATCCAACAAAAGCGGATGATGGGACTCCGTATGGACCATGAGTTTAATCGTGATTTCCATATCGGTGCAACCTTGCTAAACCTGCATGAACGCCCTCTTACACAAAAGGTTAATTATGGTGACGATCCTATTTCAAACACCATTTATGGACTTGACCTGAGTTATAGACGCGAGTCGAGATGGATCACCAATGTACTTAATAAAATTCCAGGATACAGTTCCAACCAGGTTTCAAGGATCAATGTTGATGCAGAATTTGCCCATTTCCTGCCTGGACATTCGCGTGCAGTGGGTAAAACCGGAACTTCATACATAGATGATTTTGAGGGAGCTAAATCAACCATCGACTTGCGCCAGGTAAATACATGGTTTTTGGCGAGTACACCCCAGCATCAGCCGGACCTTTTCCCGGAAGCAGCACCTGGAACCGGCCTGGATTATGGCAAGAACAGGGCTAAGTTGGCCTGGTATATCATTGATCCCTTATTCTATGACAGATATGGAACTCTCAGGCCACCTAATGTGGACCGTAACGAATTGTCAAAGCATAGTGTAAGGCAGGTGCTCGAAACGGAAGTGTTTCCAAATAAAGAAATTCCTTCAGGCATTCCTACAAATATTGCTGTGTTGAACATGGCCTATTATCCAGAAGAACGAGGTCCGTATAACTATGATGTGATGCCATCCTCCTATTCTCATGGACTGAATGAGGATGGTTCGCTTGCAGTTCCTGATAGCCGATGGGGAGGGATTATGCGCCGTATTGAGTCCACTGATTTTGAAGCGACCAATATAGAGTATATTGAATTTTGGTTGATGGATCCCTTTACTGAGGATCCTGAAAATGCCGGTGATCTATACATTAATCTTGGTGACATATCAGAAGATATTTTGCGCGATGGGCGTAAATTTTATGAACATGGATTGCCTACCTCGGAAGAGGTTATCAATGTGGATACAACCATTTGGGGTCGTGTTCCTACTATTCAGGCTCTTACTGAGTCATTTAGCAATATACCGGGATCAAGACAGTTTCAAGATGTGGGTTATGATGGTCTACGTGATGAGGATGAGCGCAGCTTTCACTCAACTACATTTTTAGACGTTATCCGTGAAAGATACGGTGAACAATCGCAGGCCTTTCAGCAGGCATGGCAAGACCCCTCAGCTGATAATTATCAGTATTTTAGGGGCTCAGCCCTTGATAGTGATGCCCGGTATGGTAGCCTGCTTGAGCGATATAAAAATTTCAACGGTCCCGATGGTAACTCACCAACAGATGATCTGAATCCAGAGAATTATCCAATCAGCGCCACTTCCTTACCTAATATGGAAGACATCAATCGAGATAATACTTTAAGCGAAGCTGAACGGTATTTTCAGTACCGGGTTAAGTTGGATCCCAACAATATGAAAATAGGTGAAAACTTTATTACTGACATCCATGAGGCAAAGGGTATTCCACTTCAGAACGGAGAAGTTGGTGAAGTGACATGGTATCAGTTTAAGGTGCCCATTACTCAACCCGATCGCGTAGTTGGCAATATTGAAGACTTTCGTTCCATCCGTTTTATCAGACTCTTTTTTAAGAATTTTGAACGGCCTATAGTAGCCCGTTTTGCTACACTGGAGTTGGTTAGGGGTGAATGGCGCAGGTATCGATATAACCTTGAAGCACCGGGTGAATATTTGGTGAATGATGATGCCAATCAAACTCGTTTCGAAATCTCAGCTGTCAATATTGAGGAAAACGGAAGACGTGAACCCATACCCTATGTGGTGCCACCGGGTATTGAACGTGAAATCAATTATGGTACTACCAGTCTTGTGCGACTCAATGAACAATCAATGGCTTTTACCATTCAGGACTTGCAGGATGGTGATGCCAGGGCTGCCTATAAAACAACAAATTTTGATTTCAGGCAATATAAACGATTAAAAATGTTTGTGCATGCCGAAAAGCTGTTTGAAAACGAAGAGCTGGAATATGGGGACATGACTGTCTTTATTCGCTTGGGTGCCGACTTCACTCAAAACTATTATGAATACGAAATACCATTGACATTTACACCTTGGTATACACCATTTTCGGATGCAGAAGCTATTTGGCCCGAGTCCAATAATTTTGATATTGATTTGGAGGAACTTGTGCAAGTCAAACACAATAGAAACATAGCTATGCGTGATCCCAACTCAGATCTGAATTTCAATTTCCCTTATGTTGAGCAACTGGGTGATCATATTGTGAAAGTTGTCGGTAACCCAAGCATTAGCGATGTGAGCGGAATCATGATCGGTGTGCGTAACCCCAAGCGGCAGGGAGTTAACTCCACAGATGATGGTTTGCCGAAAAGTGCAATTGTTTGGGTTAATGAACTTCGGGTTACTGACTTCAATAATAAGGGCGGATGGGCTGCTACGGCTCGCATCGAAACCCACCTTGCTGACCTGGGTAGGGTTGTAGTTTCCGGATCGCACAGCACGCCTGGCTTTGGTAGCCTCGAAATGAAGGTTAATGAAACTTCGCGTGAGGCCATTACCGATTACAATATTGCAACCGACATTGATCTTGGAAAGCTTATTCCTGGTGAAACAGGCATTCGAATCCCCATGCATTTTGATTATGGCGAATCTCACATCAAACCGGAGTATAATCCATTAAATCCTGATATTAAGCTAAATGATGATCTCAACTCTTATGAAACCCGGGAAGAGCAAGACTCCATCAAGGTTCTGGTAAATGATTTTACCATGCGTAAAAATATCAACTTCATGAATATTCGCAGAGATCGTGTAGGTGGAATGACACCTCCTCGTTTTTATGATCTCGAAAATTTCAATTTCTCTTATTCGTATAGCGAAATTTATCAGCGAAATGTAGATGTGGAGTATGATCTGAGGAGGGCTTACAGAGGAGGTTTCGGATATGTTTTTATTACCCAGCCCAAAAATGTTCAACCATTTTCCAGGATTGGTTGGTTATCATCATCAATTTTCCAGTTAATCAGAGACTTTAATTTCTACTATCTGCCTCGCAATTTCTCATTCCGGACTGATATGAACCGGCAACACAATGAGAAAAAATATCGCAACAAAAGCGAAGGTGATATCATAACCTACCCCATTTTTAGC
>RRYU01017876.1_pt1 | contig 16615 bp, 21 predicted proteins | sample 2162651 | NCBI WGS metagenome assembly RRYU01 (sample SAMN10267283, study PRJNA491782) | microbial mat metagenome | isolation source: biomat in the production well | place: Japan: Minami-Kanto gas field, natural gas well KTG3 | collected 2017-06 | reverse complement strand
TACTTCTAGACTTGAGGCGGTTACAGACCAAGTACGTGCTTCCATCGAGGTTCTCAACTCAGAAGCAGCCCTCAACAACAGTGTTCGAGATAACAACTATATCGCTAATATGGAAGCTCGTACTCGATTGGTGCAAGATCTGGTTCGGACGGGGCAGCCCGAACTATTGGCATCTCTTGGGCCAGAATTTCTGGGGCCTCTTGTGGGGGAAGAGAACGTCCCCGATTTGGTAGAACGGTTGTCTGAGATTGCTACGTCTGAACGTTCTCATACCCAAAGAATGGCGGACGTAGAGTACGAGGTACTTAGGGCGGAGGCGGACTACCTCATTGAAACCCACGATGACCGAGTTGCTGCTCACGGGGAGGAGTTGAGAGGCCGAAAACTTGTTAACGATGCGCAGGCATGGCAAAACTCTGTCGCTCAGTCCCAACTGGATCTTGAGAATGATTTGAGGGAACGAGGGATGGTCGTTACGGAGCAAGATTCCGCTGGCTTGCAAGCAGAACGAATGTGGCGCATGAGTCAACCTTCCTCTGTTCCTGCGGATTCGGGTAACGTTGAGACCATAACGAGTGCCATAAATACCGTCCGTTTGGCGGTTGGGGCGAGTCCCAGAGAAATTGTGGGGATGTGGGCAACTTACAGGGAGGCGGCAACAGATCTAGACCAGCTCCTGCAACTGTACGACGGGAGTAGTAACACCATTACTGGAGGGGTGGACCCTAGACGCCTTTTGGAGTTTGTTGTCAGCCACCAGGTGGGGGACGAGTTCAATCTTCAGGGTATTAATCTCCACTCTGAGGAGGGGCAGGCGGCGCTTGCACGAGCCTCAGGAGTTTTGGTGAATCGCCTCAGCACCCGCGCCCAAATTGAGAGAAATCGCACTATTGATGTTGCTAGAGCTTTCATGACCAATATGGGATCATTAGGGTATACTCCCTCCCAGAGTTTGATGGGATGGAATTCAGAATTGTATGCCCAGTCTATGTTGAGCTATGATACCTCACTGGAGGATGCTACTTCTGGATTCCTGTTTAACGAGTCTGGTGAAGAAGGCGAGGTAGACAGGCCTATTTCTAGTGCCCCCCCAGGACAGTCTCGGGATGCCACAGCTCGTTCTATCAGGGCGTACTACGATCCCAATACAGCTAGAATGATTGACGGGGTACCAGAGGGGATATCTGTCACTAATGCGAGAGATGTGTGGGACCATAGTTTATCAAATGATGATAAGGCTATTTTTGAATCCATGGGGATCTCCGGTCCTTCGGAGTACCAACAATACATCCACGACCAGGGGAATGAGTTCGCAAAAGCCATCGAATTAACGGACTCGTACAACGCTATGCGGGTTGCTCGGGGACTGGATCGATTGGACTTCGGGAGCCCCGAATCTATTGCTGCAATGCAAACCGACGTATCTCGGGCTAATGCGGCTATCGCTAACTTGGTGGAAGCCTCAGACAGATTGGTAACGGGCCTCCCTTGGATGTTCTCCCAAGAGGGTTTGGACGAAGCAATCGCAAACAACCCCGACTTGGCGGACCTCGATCTCATTCCACACGAAAGATTCATTTCCGATTTGGTTGAGGGAACGGGATTCCCTATGCAATACTTTGTTGAAAGGGGAGTAATCAGGCACAATTGGAATCAGGTGCCTCTTTCGGTAGACAGGGATGTTCTGATACGAGTGTTGGGGGATATCTCCGAAGATTACAGAACCCAGATGGACGCTGCGTATTTCTACCAAAGATACGCATTCTAACGAGGGGGGGTTAAATGAGCGACTTTAGAGGATTCGGAACCCCCTCCGGGGGGAGCGCATTCAGGGGGTTCAATACCCCCACCCCCCCTCGTAGGAGGAATATCTTTGAACGCATCTTTGCCCCGTTCGAAGCTCCCCAGCAATTTGCGTACAGTCTAACGAGGGAAGTAGCCGAAGACGGCTTCCAACTTGGGGACATCCTTACTGCCACCACTCACGCAGCTAAGTATTTCAATCCGTTCAGTAACCAAGAGCGAATTGACGAGAACGAGATTAGGCAAATCCTGTTTGGCCAAGATCCCGAGGATCAAGAAGGCACAAAATGGTGGCAGAGCGGCTTAAATTTGGGCCTCGCTATTATGTACGATCCTCTGTGGATGTTGGCTCCCGTCAAAGCGGCCAAAGCAGCGGGGACCCTGTCTCCTCGCGCAGCCAGGATTGCTGAGAATATCATTCACCCCGCTCGTAACCTGTTTGATTTGGCGGGGGCGGGAACTAAAGCAGTGGGTAGGGGGATTCACGCAGCGAGAGTCAAGGCGTATGGTCCCGACGTGGCTGAGAAGATGGCCACCAGCTTCGCTAATAATTGGATTTCCCAATGGGCGGGAATGCCCACTGAGGCGGTGCAAGCCCTGAAGGGATTCCAGCAGAAGACCAACGAGTGGCGGCGTCAAACCGCTAATGTTATCCGGCAAGTACGGAAGATTGGGGGTCGCAAAGGCGATACTTATTTGCGGGAAGCTATGGAGATGGATGCCTACTACTTCTCTCGTAGGGGAGTGGATCTGACAAATGCCCAGAAGAAGCAAGTTACCAGCTTCACCCGAAGATTGTCTGAAGATGGGATTGACCAGGGCATGTTCGACAGGATCTATGACGCCTTCCGTTCTATCGATGATAGCATTGGGGCAGAGTTGCTGGAACGCGGAATAATTAGTACCTCCGAATTTGCCGATTATAAGGGCGTTCATCTCCGTCGAGTTTTCATGGCTTTCGAGAGGCCCGAAGAGTACATTACTAAAATTGAGGCTTTGGTTGACAAGTACCCCCGCACTATTCGAACTGACTTGAAGGGGCTAGAGAACTCCATCCGTCGAACGATGCCTGACATCGATAAGATTGCTTTGAAGGGGTGGAGTGCTTCCGAAGCTACTTCGGGGGTCCAGAGACTCCGGGGGTTGGGGAGATATGTGGACCCCAATACCCGTAAGTTCCAAATGAACGATTTTGTTAGGGATATCGATAGGGTGGTGCGGGAGAGTGCTGATGCCCCCCTCGATACGGTCATGGGTAGGGTCAAGCGGGACATTCTTGGACTAGGGTCTGACCCCCTTGTTTGGGAGGGGAGATTTGATGATGCCGTGACCGACATCTTCAAGTCGGTTGCCAATCATGTGCAAGGGAACCTAGTAGAATTCAAAGGGGCTCAAGCTATCGTGGATGTTCTCAAATCTCGTATTCACGGGCAGGGGAGTACCACTTGGCGTACGATGAAAGAGAACCTGGACCTTGTTTCTGCTCGTGTGGGGATGCCCGATGAGATTAAAACCGCTTTGGGGGAAGTGCTTACTGCTAGTCCTCGTATGGCTCGCGAAGCTGGGCAAGTTGCGGAGTTGCTGGAGTTCCGTAAGTTTGCTGATTTCATGACAGGAGCTAGGCGTATCACAGGAGAGAACTGGACTGAGGTTAGTCGGTTGAGGAAGATGATCCAAGAGGGTAAGATATCCCCCGAAGAAGCTCTCCGTATAGCGAGGGAGACCATTGACCCGGAAATGACGAGTAAGTGGTTGGCGGAGGGGGTAGAAGGCGGCGTTGTCAACAAGATAGGAACTAGATTAGCGGGATCCCGTGATGCGATTGAGGGGGCAGCAGTTCGACTCCCCGAAACAGAGGCTCTCGGTTCCCTGTCGGGGCAATGGGTCAAACCCGCTGTCGCCAGGATGGTCAATAGTATCATGACGAATAACCCTTCGTTAGGTGGCTCGGTATCGGAAGATATGATGAGGCAGTTTGGGAGAGCCTACCGTTCGGGGGTTGGGCAGTTCAAGGCTTTCAAGGTTATTTGGGACCCTGTTGGTCAAGCTCGTAACATCATCGGTAACTGGGTATTGGCGGATTTCATGGGAGTTCAGGCATTTAAGCCTGACCTGGTTCGTAAATCCCTCTCTAGTATCCGTAGTTACGCTGCGGGTGTTCCCGACCAGTACGCACAGAAGATGTTGGAAAGTGGGTACGACTTGTTCGGCGGTACTTTCTCAGCTACGGAATTGAAACGAATGGCGGACGGGATGAGTAACTTAGACATCACCACTAAGTCTCCCACCACCCTCGTCGCCAGGGCATTGGACAATGTGTTCGGAGCCTATGAACGGAAGATGGGAGATGTGTTCCAGTTTAACGAAGAGTTCTTTAAGATGGCGGTGTTTATTGATAAGTATGAGGGGTTAAAGAAACCCTTAGTGCGTGCTGGGAGGACTATCGCCCCCGACACCGAGAGAAGGATTGCGGCACAAGCTGCTGCTATGGCGGAAGAAGCTCTATTCAATTACGGGGATATCCCTTACATGGCGCAGTGGGCTAGGGATTATGGGGTGATTCCCTTTATCACCTTCCCAATTAAAGCAACCGGACTTACAGCTAAGACCTTGTATGAGTACCCCAGCCGCATTCTTAAGTTCCCTCGCGCCTCTCGGGAGTTTTCCGACTGGTTCTCCGGGGGTCCGGAGCAAACAGCCCAGGAGGTTGACGCTCTACCTAAGTACCTTAGGGATTCTATGGTGATCCGGCTTCCCTTTGAAGATCAGGATGGGAGGCCCCTGTATGTAGACTTTAGTTACTTCATGCCCTACGCAGTGGTGAAGGAACTAGCGAGCAGCGTTAAAATGGTCCAAGGACTGTTTGGTGCGGGGGATGACCCAGATGATAGGGTGGGGAGAAATGTGGGACTTCGTGAGGGGTACTTCAATCCCCCTATTTTCGCACTCCTCGATATGTTCCGACGGGGAGAAGATTCACTGGGTAGGTCCCTCCGAGGTCCAGGGCATAGCACTGAAGAGGTGTACCTCAATTACGCTAACGCTCTGATGGAGTTCGTTCTGCCCCCCTCCTTCCCCTTTGGCGCTAGAACTGAGACGTTGGGTCGGGCTCTTCAGGCCGTATCTAGGACGGAATCCGAGCCTGTTCAATGGGCAGAGTACCTCGGTACGTACATGAGAGGTCCTGAAGCGGACTCCTCCGAAGCTTTCACCTATCCTGGCGTGCGTCCTGCTACTGGCGCGGCTGTTGGGGGGGCTCAGGGGCCTAGAATTTTGGGGGGTCTCTTTAATTGGGCTACTGGATTGGAGGTACCAGATGCTGTAACCGATCCTTCTAGCACCTTGAACCGTATCGCAGGTATAGGAGAAACCCTCTTCATGGGGGGGTCTACTGCATCTGATCCGTACATCTCCGCTCGTCAACAGAGAACCAGACTAACGTCGCAACTTAGTGATATTGGTCGTCAGTTGGCTCAAGTACGAAGTAACCCTAACCTTACTCCCGCAGAAAGGGATAAGAGAATTAGAAAGTTGTTTGAAGAGCGTAGGTTAGTGGTTCTCAAACAAGGAAGATAAAAGAATCCCCCAGGTCAATATAGGCCTGGGGGATTTTCTTATTACGCCTTTCCGTGTCTCTTGATAAACTCCCGACACTCGGTACGAATTAGCGCCTTGCGTTTTGGGAAGGGGACTCTAGGTAGGCGAGTGAGTAGGGACTTGAGAAAGGGTTGGTATATCTCCTTCTCAATACCCGCGCTCCTAATTTGACTGAGGTACTTGTTGAAATCGTCTAGTAGCTCCAAGGGGAGTTCCTTTCCAGCGAAAGAGTACGAAGAAATACCTTCGGTTTTGGCCATATCAGTGTTATATCCTCTCCTCTAGGGTTACCCTACCTGCCTCACTCTGGAGGCCGTTCTCGTGGCGTGGTTCCGGATTGTAGAGGCATGTTCCATGTAGAGATGACCAGGTATCCTGCTTGGTTCCTCGGCATACCCGAAATATCATGAATCGCCGACTTCTTAGATCCCCTTCCTCGGGTTTGTTTGAGGTGACGGTCAAAAGCTGCTACTGAGTTGAAGTATTCGTTGCATTGAGTACAATAACACCTTCCCCCATTTAGGGGGAGTTGTTTAAACATCACAAGTACCCCCAATTTCACAAGACGCTGCAATAAGCTCCTGAATCGTGTCATCTTGGGCCTGACTCTGGGCGGTACTACCGTCATCCTCCATAGAGGTAGAGAGTACCTGGAGATCGCGACTTCCGTCCACGTACACCGTCATTCCTTTAACCCCCTCCCTCCATCCGAGCTTGAACACTTCCAGCACATCTTTTACTGACGATGTGTCTGGCATGTTAATGGTCTTGCTGATGCTATTACCTACGAAGGTGCGTTGGCCCAGGTCATAGTCGAAGGCGTACTGAACTGCCGCTTGCATGAGAACATGGTCTTTCGGGGCAATATCGTGGGCACATCGGAATACTCTCTGGACTTCCGTGGGAATCCCCGTCAATCCCTGAACACTGCCGTGGTTCTCACTAATAGCGCGAGTCACGGCATCCCAATCCCATTTATCGGGGATATACGCACCGTCTCTTATCTCCCTCCAAGTACACAAATAGGGTCCTGGTTCATGACGCCCCATCGCCTCGATAAAGAGGGGGTGGAGAATTTTCTTGTACTCTGTGCCAATGCGTCGATAGATAAACGGAGCGAAGAGGGGCTCAATCCCCGAGGTAGTCCCCATCACCATAGCAGTGGTTCCTGTGGGAGCCACGGTAACAAGAGCCACATTATGTCTACCATCCAAGGTATCGAGGGGGGTGCTTACCGCGGAATATTGTTGCGCTCCCCGACGAATAGCTCCCGCTACTTCTCGGGCTACCAGAGTAGCAAGATGGGAGTCGTAGGGAATCCCCAGTTTGACGAGGAGATCCCCAAGCCCCATCATCCCCAAACCAATTCGTCTCTTGGCTTGGATAGCCTCTTCGATCTCTTTAAGAGGTGCCTTTTCCACATCCAAGATAAGGTCCAGGTACTCCGCATATGCGAAGGAGTCATCTTCAATCTCTCTGATAGCGGTCTCCCATTCCTCGGAAACATACCTATCTCCCATCTTGAGGTAAGCGGAGACGTTGACTGCCCCCAGGTCACAGGGTTCACCGGGATAAAGGCCTATCTCACCACCCATATGTTAACTGCAACTTATTATGTACGTTGCAGAGCGGACTGTATCACCAACTCATTGAGTTGCCTCTTGTCAGTCTCTACGGCCTTCCCACTAGGGGCTGTGCCTCGGGATTGCCCACTGCTGGGGTTCCCCCGATATTCAAGGTTTTCCTATTGCGTTGCCACAATAGGCCGCATGTTTGTTTACGGATTGGTTGCGAGAATTGGCCCCTCTTCTTCGTAGAGGAAGTTGTGTCGATTGATGGTGTCCACGAACAGGAGTCCCGGTTCGCCAGTCAACCACGCCTGGTGTGCGATCTCTTCTAGGGTGCGCGCTTCTGGCCCTTGAGGATCATGTTGAGCGTTCTCAAGGAAGGAGTCCGAGGCGAGGACTGAGATGTTGAAGGTGCTGATGTCTCCGTCTCGCTTTTCTCGCTTGAGGTCTTTGGCGGCAATAAAATCCTGAATGTCGCCGTGATTGCTTGAAAGAGTTGCCATTCCAGCCCCTCGACGTACCCCTCCTTGTCGGATAACGCGGAGGGTCGGGGCCAGAACATATCTAAGGGTGGCCACTGGTCCCGCGTAATCTCCACCTCCAAGAGTTGCCCATTTTGCAAAGTTGTCGAAAATTTCAACAGCGAAAGAGGCAGGTCCCGAAGAAGTGCCTCCACTTCCTTTGACGGGGCTACCTTCAGGTCTGAGGCCTGACACATCAATAATCACAACCTTTCCTTCCATGTGTTCCAGCACCATTTGAGCGGCAGCATCCCAGATCCCCTCGGTATCATCAGGCACCTTGATCTCTACAATGTCCTTGGGGGATTCTACATCGACGACGTCCCCGGGAGAAAGTAGACGTAGCGAACGGTACTTGTGAGACTTACGCTGTCCCGTAACCAAATCGAGGAAGGTTCCTGTCGCCACATCGGGGTCTGTTTTGAGGAGGTAAATTGGAGGTCCGGAAAATTGGAACCCGGGACTTCGGCTGGGAGGGAAGATGTCAAGATTAACCCCATTACCACCCCCTACTTTAGTGACGAGTGCTAGTTTCTTAGCGAGGTTAAGAGCGTATTTGGTCCTGTCCCAGATCTTCTCCTTTCCATTGTGCCCGTCCTGTACGAAACAGTTGAGCAGGTTCCCATGTTCAGTACCTGCCCCAGCAAGGATACGTCCTCCAGGACAGAATTTCTTCCGCAACATTCGACTAAGTATGATGCTTGACAAGAACCCCCGGTCCTCAGAAATAGTGGGAGCGTTGTCAACTACTGTAGCAGCTCGTTTGAACACTTCCTCAATAGTGGTTTCGTGTGGTAATGCGTATTGTCGAAGTACGATCTCTGTAGAGATATCATCAAACATTATTCCCCTTCCTCCAGAACAGCACTAGGCCGTGCCATAAAGTAAACCCGATAGTTGCTATCCCCGGTGTCCATAGAAGATCCCCCAAGAACAGCTGTAAAAGTACCAAAACCCCCACTTCCGTGAAGAACCCTAACACAATCAGCACAAATTAAGCCTCACTTTTCACTATGCTATGACAGTACGGACATTGAAACAGGGGTCCTTCTGTCATAGAGGATAACTCTACTGAAGAGACGACTTCATCTATGTAGTCAGAGCAGCGTCCCTTAGCCACTCGACAACGTTGGTTAAATAACATGGTCTTCCAATTTACGTCCCCGAGTGGAAGACTTCTCGAAATATGTGAGAGCGTGTGTTACCGCCCCTTCTAGAGTGGGAAAAATGTGGGGGTCCTGCACTACCTCATCTTCCTCCTGCCTGGCGGTATGGACGAGAAATCCGCCAGGCAGGAGAGAAATAGTTACTTCCGGATGGAGTGTCATGCCACAATAACCTGCCCCAAGTTTGATACTGTGATGCGGACTTCCTTCACAGCGGTGGGGGGTAGAAGCCTCAATTCGTTAGTGTACTCGCCCGGTAGAACGACGGGGATTTCCGTCATGGCTCGGGCAGCTCGCATCACAGCGGATTGAAATGTGGAGTTAGGCAGGTCGACCCGTTCGGGTTCCCCCTCTCCCTCCCAATTCTCTATTAGTGCCTCAGTGTGCTCCCTCTCCACCTCATCCTTGGAGATAAGAACCTCTTGGGTGACTAGTTTGCCTCGGTCTAGAATCGTTTTCGTAAGGACAACATCAGTCCAGATATTATCGAACAGGGCTCTTTCTTTCTCATTCATGTGATACCTCTCAGTTCCTTCCAAGCGGCGAAAGTAGAAGGGAACAAGTAGGATATTTTGTCGTGAATTTGGTTGGCGTACTCACGAATCTCTGGCTGGGCATGGTCATGGAGCCTCAGTTCCAGGAAGTGCAGGAGGTTGTGGAGATTAACAGTCCCATAAAACTCTGTGTATAGCGAAACAGGAAGAACGGTTCTAGCTAATTCCCGACTCACCCCCTGTTCGAGCATCCACTGCCTAGCCACGAAGATGGGGCATTTGATATGGAAGGTAAAGGATACGTGCTCAAAGGGACTGGTGTGTTTGTTAGCGAGAAGATATCGAATAAGCTTAGCGTCCTTCTCAGGGTCATCAATGTCCTTCCCATACGATACCCTGGCTGCTTTGACGACGGAAGCGTCCGTCCCGTGATAATCCACGAGACGGACATTCCCATATCCCAGGAAAGTTGCTTTGAACTTAGTCGTCTCCATCCCAACCAATCAACTCTTCGGCATACTCCCTCACAATACCCGCCTCAATCATCTCATCGTCGGGGTACTGGTCCAGCCATTCCAACAGATCAAGAGCGAAGGACTCACGCCCGTCATCAAATGCCCCCGCGATTTCTCTCTCCCTAACGGCACTCACAACGGTTCCCCCTCTTGCCATGTCAGCAGGTCCTTGCGATTGACGGGGAAGAAAAATGGAGCCACCACAGTCTTGAACATCCTAGAGGGATCGTTACGACCTTCCTGCTCCCCCAAGTTAATCAACAGTTGCACCCCCACCAACTCGTCGGGGTCCAAGTCAATCTCCCCGCCAGACCGAAGGGCTTCCACTGCCTGCTCGTGATCGAACCCGTTGGCAGCCATCCAGAAGGACTTAATCTTGGACTTGAAGCCAGGACTGAGCCAGTCCTTAACGACGCCGGATCCGAGCTTAGGGTGATGGAACTCTAGTTGAAGGGTAATCATTGGGTTACCACTATTCTTGGAGATTTCCAGGTCTGCGGTGAGGACCTGCGCCTCGTACACCCCGTTAGGGAACATGCTCAGGTCAGGATTGATGTTGCTGATATCGACAGTAAGGCTAGGCATTATTTAGCACCTCCAGCAGTAGTAAGAATCTTCGACATGGTCGGGTCAATCATGCCGTGAACACCGATGCGATCTTTACCCAAAAACCTCAGGCCGGGTTCAGCATCCAGCACCCGCACAACTCGGGCGTTATTTCCCAAGCCAACTCGTTTCACATCCAGCATGGCGATAATGTCAAACAGACCACTAATCACACCCCATGCTCCAGGACTCACTTCAAACCTCACCACCTCTCTGTCTAGTACCTCGTCTTGGGTTGCTTTGAGTCGAGCTGTGAAAATGGTGTGGACTGGGGCTAGTCTAGCCTTATGAACGATGCCATAGATGGCGTCCCTAAATGCCCCGTAAGACTGACGCTTATCTGGTGCTTTGTGGAGAGATAGAAACTTCTCCTGCATCTCTGTTAGTGAGTCGATAGCTACCACATCGTACTTATCCTTGTTCTTGGTGGCAATGAGGTAATCCAGAATACCTTCGAGCCTCCCAACTAGGGATACTGCGTCAGTCACATCGTCAAAGCTAATCACGTCAATCGAATCTGTAGCATCTGTAGCACTCTTGAACGTGGCGCTAGAGTAAGTGGTCGTACCCCCCTCCAAGTCCAGGTTAAGAACCCTCTTGCTCTTACCTGGAGTACCGACGAGGTGAGTCTTACCCGCCCCAGCGATGGCACCCAATCCCATGTTGTAGAATTCCGGTAGGGCTGGGGGTTTGGCGACTGGCAGTGACTTCATGATTGCACTCATAATCCTCCTTCTCCCTTGTGTGCAGGATTAAAGGGGTACTTGATATACTGGTTAATCCCACTCACATATACCATCACCCCTTCCGGGTGGAGGAATCCTGGAGCTGCAATGGACCCCGATTCAAGGAGTTCTCTCGCCATCTCTTCGACATAGAAGAAACTAAACCCCTCAGTTTGATCCAAGATAGGGACTACGTGGCAACAGTCGGGACGAGACTCCCCCCACCGATGGACGTTGAATAGGCTGAACCTCCGTTCATGAAGATGGTAGCCTCGTTGAATCCCTACTCCCCACCATTCCCCGAAATGGTAGCCAGGACCCAGTTCTCCCAGTTGATCCTGATGCTGCTCCACCCACCTAGCAAACCCAAAGTTATCATTGTCGGGAGTGATGATTCGTGTTCGTGATTGGGCACTAACCTCCCCGTCTTCGGACACCACTACACATGCATTAGTTCCATCGATCTTCTCGGTAATGGTGGTGTGTAGGGTGTTCAGCCTTGGTACTTTGGGAAACGCTCTGAATTCTGGCATTACCCTCCTTCCACAAATCTCTTAGCTCGGTTCGGGTCTACCTTGAATGAGTTGGTACGAAGGTAAGTAGAGTCCGCACCAAGCAACTCAGAGTAACAAAGGTCTCTGAATTGGCAACCTCCACACCCGTACAACGGTTCTCTTGGTGCCCATCCTTTGACGATGTGTTGACGCAGACTCGCGGAAGCCTGAACATCGTTAAGCACCTCCACAGTATGAGCCTTATCAACAAACTTGTGCTTCACCTCCCATCTCTTGGGGTAGAAGAAGTTGTACTGTATGCCAGTAGGGAACTCCCCCGATACCGCTTCCCAAGCTAGGGCGTATAAGATATCCTGGGTAGCGAACTCAAACTGTTGCTGTGACCAAGCACGAGAGGCAGTCTTGTGCTCTAGTATCCAGAGATTACCAGAAGAGTCCCTAACAACGGCATCCAAAAACCCATGGACAAGAAGCGAAGTACCGTCCGGATTCTGCAAACCAACATCTGCATAAAACTCCTGTTCTACCGCTACAATACGAGTATCAAGGGTCCATACACTGTTGAAGTACTCTGTGATTTGGGAAACGAATCTGAGTCTGGTGGGTTCGTCAACAGTAATTCCTTCCTCCTCCTCTAATGCTTTCACTTGGACATTACTAGTAAGTACATCGATATTGGGTAGATGACCATTCTCTTTGATATACGATAGGATTCTAGCCATCACCATGTGGAAGAAAGACCCATCACTTAGGTATGACGGAGTAGATGCTGGTACTAGACCCTGTTCATAAGAGTAAGACCACATCCTCTTACAACGATTTAGACTATAAAGTTCACTCGATGAGATCTTTGAGTAGAGACTAGGATCCTTTACGTTAGTTACCACAGTAACTCCTCTCTTAACTTCTTAAAAGCTTTAGACCTTATTATAGCATGTAGATGAGTGAGAATGGTGAGAGAACAATTAAGAAAAGTTAATACAGGAATAGGGGGGGTATACGATCATCCCCCCTCTAACTCGCCCTGAGGCACTGTAATAGTATGCAAGGTAGTGATTCCTGCTACTTCGTGAGTGAACCCCTCCGATCTAAGCACGTCCCTAAGGTCCCTTGTAGCATCCCCCTCGGCTTGATCGAGCGTATCTCGGTTGGTCAATAGACACACGTAGAATCCAACGGCATACTCACCCATTATCCATCTCCTTCCAGAATTCTTCACTTGCAATCCGGTCTTCGAGTTCTCTAATGTAGTCTTGGAGAGAGTTTATTTCCTGGGAGTACTCTATCATCATCCTTTCACGGTATTCCAATTGCTCAACTGCAAAGATCAGCAGCCTCCCGTCGGGTAGGTAGTTGCCGTCAATCATGTAGTCATTCTGTGCGATGCGGATGAGTTCTTCCGACAAGCTAAGTTGTTCCATGTGACTCCTTTGGAAAAGGGACAGTACAGCTACGCTTATAAACACGACTAGCAAACCGCTCCAGCAGCACAAGATCATCCGGGTGAAACAGTATCGGCACCGGCTCAGGAACGAAGTCCGCCGCCGCGCGCTCCTCAAGCCCACGCTTGATCTCAGCGACGATCTCCAACCAACGCTCGTACGTCAACGGTTTAGCGATCACACCTCGTCTCCTTCCCCCGCCAGGGCAGCGCGAGCCAGGGCATCCGCTCTTTCTGCGTCCGCCGACCGATGAAGGAACGGCGCTGTCATGTCGTAGACGCCCTCGTAGCAGTTGAACATGGCTTGTAGCGCCTTCCGCAGCCGCTCGACCTGGGCCTCCACGGTGTCGATGTACTCGTCCATCCGGTCTGCGGCGAGGTCGATCAAGTCGTCTGTCGTGAGCGGATCATCACCAGGCGGAACGGGGTCGCACCAGACGGAGGGTTGCGGGTACATGTCGTACCCTTCCGAGTACCACATGCCCTTCTCGCGGTAGAAGTAGCCTTCCCCCACATCAGTCCACATGAGGTCGTGGCTTCCGTCGGGCGGGTCCGTCTTGGCGTCCCTCCACCGCACGAGCGTGATCGGGTCAGCGGGCATCGTCGTCTCCTAGGTGAGCGCGAACGCGAGCGGCAGCCTCTATCTCATACCCGCTGCCGACATCTTCGATGCCATTGATGAGCGTCCGCAGGTCCGCCAGCAGTTGCGGGTCCGTAAGAGCGACGTGCCCGTTGTCCCAACGGTCGGTCCATCCTACGGAGTCCTCGTCCGTGAGGATGATGGCGGCGCGCTTCATGATTCCACATCCATCTGGTTGTACCCCAAATCTTCGGATTTCTTGCGGGGAGGGGGGTCATACGGGTCATACTCCTCGTAATACCACTCCCAATACTCCGATTCTTCCATATACCTATCTTTCCTATCAGTTCGTTCCCCGGACTTTAAAACACGGTCAGGCAATTTCATCCCACCCCTCCATCATGGTGTCGAGTTGGTGGACAACCTTAGCCAACACTTGTCTATCTTCAAAGAACAAGACCATAGTTTGGTTGTTTGATTCAATTCTCAAGCATCGGTACCCATTACCCCCAGAGATACTCATCTTATCCGTAGTCCGAAAAAACACATCAACCATGCTCGTCATTTCTTAACTCCTTCCATCAAAACCTTGAACAGGGCTTGAGCCGTTTGCTCTGGCTCATCATACACAAACTGCCTCACATCATCCAACCTAAGGGTACCCCAAGCTGCACTCACCTCCAAATCCTCCACCTCGTTATACAGGCGAGAGTACCGAGCAGTATTGTTGTTGTCGTAGTAGGACCAATTTTGATCATCCCAAGAGGAAACAATAGTGAGTTGTCGCTGTGATACCGCAGGGTCTCTTTCAACTGGCATCTCTTCCCACGGGATACCCACACTAGCCTCTGCAATGTGAGCTAGGAACCTGGCATCTTGGTATTCGTGTATGGTGTGGGCGTTTTCGTACCCGACGCTGATGTTGGTACACTCTGGAACGGTTTTGAAGAACGAGTATGAGTCGGTATACACCCCTCCTGGGTCGGGAGTCAACTCTAGTCCTGGGTTGATGGCAGAGTAATGTTCCCCAAGGGCGTCAGCAAACGCTTGAGAGCATCCCCCTTCTCCCATTTGGTGCGTGATAATACTATCCTCCCCCTTCCTGTCCCAACACACTATTCGGTCATACCCCTTGCCTAGTCCGTCTGTGTGCGCCAGAACACTACCATGACGACCCACCTCCTCACCAACGAACAACACGTACCTACCGGGGATGTCGTTGCGAATGAGGTGAAGCAACACGGCCAGCCCAGCCCTGTCATCAGCACCAAGGATGCTCTTGCCATCGGTGCCAATGAGGTCACCCTTGACTCGACGCCTAACCCTAGTTAGACTTCGGTCAGCAGTATCCAAATGAGCCGCGAATATCGTTTTACTTTTACCAATGTCCAGTACCAAGTTACCATGAGTATCTGGGAGGAATCCCCGATCCAGAAAGAACTTCCCGAACCTCTCCTGCTCGGTACCGAAGGGGGAGGTGTACTTGGTCATCCACATGAAATCTCTGACGACTTTGTGCGACGATAGCACAGGATTCACTCGTTTTCCCCCTCTTCTAGGGCTTCAAGCTCTCGAATAGCCTCGTCATCATCCTCATGAACGATATGCCCGTTGATTTCCCTGTAGTGAATGGTGCATGAGCCCTCCCATTGCCCGTAAGTGATGTCTTTCACGGGAAAGAACGACCCAACAATGGATGGCAGGTAATACTCCTCATCTGACTCGGAGAACAGCACATATTCGTTATTTACGTGGGTGTGGAATACCCCGCCATGCCTGTAGTTAGCGATGCTAACTGCGTCCTCCTGAGAAATCCACTGGTCATGGTGATCATCATACACGAATAACTCAGTAAGGCATGAATCACAATAGAGGTAACCGTCTGCGTATTGGCCATCCCCTTCATACAGCTCTTCTCCACAGTGTTCGCAGCACTCGGTAGCTTCTTCTCCTTCATCCCACGGGGAGCCGTTGGAGGTACTATCGAGGGGGTATGCGTGGATATTCCCAGATTTGTTGGAGAGGGTGAACCCCCCAAAAGGACCCAACGCACTAGCCCATTGAAATGTATCCATGTATGGGTAGTAGCCTACGTCCTTAACCCTTACTTTGATGCGTTTGTCTACTGACAACTCACCCCCAATAGAGTGCCTAATCTTGTACACCCATCCCTGCTTCTCTGCGTACCTCATTGCTGCCTTGATGTGAGTACCGCCATCAGACGGATATACCCGATCTAGAACCGTGACACGAGTACCGTCGGCATACACCCCATCCCAAACGAGTGCTCTACCAACGTAGGAGCCCCCTTCCCAAATCGTCAGCATTTGCACGTTTTCCTGATTCTCGTAGAACTGGGTAGCGGGGTTTTCGTGCATGCAAGACCCAAAGTAGTCCTTGTCGTAGTAGTAGGGGATGTTGTCCCCACTTACTAGCTTAAACTCGTATTTAGGTTCCTTGAGGGTTTCCCCCACCCAAGTAGAGAGCGTTTGGATGTCTTGCTCGGTAAACCTAAAGTCAAACTTGCGGTTCAACATTTGCAGGAATTTAGGCCACCTAGCAGACTTAGGCTTGAGATCAGCGAGTCTGATTGTGACGCTGTCCGTAGCGAGGAGGGGATCGTCGTACCAATAGACGACCTTGGGATTACCCTCCCTAAAGTGCATCGTTTGGAGAACTACACTTAGCAGTAGCCACTTCAAGGTGGAATATCTAAGCGGGCTTCTGAGGGGGCTATATCGCCCATGCTCAAATCTAGCTGAGTAGGCGATTTGCGCCATGTCCTTCTCGTCGGGGGCATCAGATAGCCCCCACTGCTCCAATGCGGCATCAACGGCGGTAGGAGAAATGTGCCACGAGTAATGCGTCTTATTGATATGTTCGAGAACGGGGGAGGTGTGCGCGTACTTCACGGGGCGCCTCTCCTCGCGGAAGTTGTCTACCGCCTCCTTTTGGAGTTGCATTTCCACCGTTAGCAGCTCCAAGGGCATCATCCTGATATAGGAGTGATGTGGGATTCGGTACTCTCGTAGTAGTGCGAGAGGGATAGCCTCAGTCGCTTCTCTAATCTTATTTTGGTGCTGT
>RRYU01008917.1_pt1 | contig 16637 bp, 34 predicted proteins | sample 2162651 | NCBI WGS metagenome assembly RRYU01 (sample SAMN10267283, study PRJNA491782) | microbial mat metagenome | isolation source: biomat in the production well | place: Japan: Minami-Kanto gas field, natural gas well KTG3 | collected 2017-06 | reverse complement strand
ATCAAGAAGCTATACCGGGCCATGGAAGGCCGTGTTTCGCGTGGGTTTATCGAGAATCTTGCCAAGGATTCCGAGGGCGAAGTCATCGAACTGGACGGCATCACATACCAACTATGTGCACCGGAAAGGGCTTTTGAGGCGCGCCGCCTGGTTCCCACGGCTCTTCTACAGGGGATGCAGGCGGAAGTCTCGCCAGAGGTGGCTGCTGAAATTGACGCCGAAATAGAAGCCATAATCGCCAGCGTCCCGGCATCCCCAACCCGCGCTAAACCCGCCTCTCCCCCCCTCCCTGCTTTACCCGCGCCGGATAATACAGACCCCCATACCTGGTTCGTGTGGGCCTTAGAAGCCCAAAATGGGGGGCTATCTATCCGTAGGGTGAGGGAACGCTTCCGGCTGGATTACAACCTTGTTCGTGAACGTTTGGCGGCCCTGGAAGGGCAAGAGGTCGCCGTCAACGGCGTGCAATACGCCGTCATGCCGCCGCCCAGCGTGGGCAAGCCGCGGTATCTCAAGAGACTAGGGGGTGAATGATGGAAGGTCAAGCGGGTGGTTTTTTGTGTTTGGGGAGTATCTGTTTAGCGCCGGTGGTCGCCTTCGTGGTGGGGCTGCTGATCGGCAAGAACAAGTTACCCTTCCGGGTGAGGATTGAACGGAACGAGTCAAGCCCCTACGAGGTTGACGATGGAACGCCTGAGTGGAAATAGGCGCCTCGTTTATGAGCAGTTGAGGCGATTGGGAGGGGGGCGTGTTTCCCTCGGAACGCTGGCATGCGGAGTGGGGTGTTCGCGCCAAACAGTATGGCGCGCCGTGCAAGAAATAACGGCGCGCGGATTGATCTACTACGAGCCGGGACGCGGTAGACCAAGTTTGTATAAGATTTGTCAATAAACCGTAGTAAAAATGACTACACTTTAGCCCCCGACCTATTGTAAAGGCCGGGGGCTTTTGCTTTAATTAGATTATGTGTACGTTGTGCTCAAAACTCCTCACATGTGGCGCGGTGATAGCTTTGCTGCTGGCTATCACCGCGCCGGTCGTGGCACAAGAGGGCACACCTACACCTGAGCCATGGCCAACCCCAATCGTGTCTGATACCTACGTTGTCAAGCAAGAGGTCACCTACGGGGAAGGGGGTATCATCATGGCTCTACTGTTTACGTCCGGGGTGGTTTTGTTGCAGTTGATGGTCCACCTCGGGGAAAGGGTCACAGACCGATGATTGACGCCTTTATCTATATCGTGGTGGGCGCAATGGTGGGGCAAATTGCCCTGGTGATTGCTTTCGGGTTTAGTCAGCTCATCCGGCGCTGGGCATGAACGAAGCAATCTGGTTTGTGATCGGGGATACCGTGCCGGTGGTGGCGGGACTGCTGTTAGTGCTGTACATCCTGACGGCGGTCTATATCGAACTACTCGATGGGCTAAGGGTAGACCGGTGGGCAGCGTTCAAGCGTATTTCTGGGGCTTTAAATAGGTTGGTCGAAAAGTAGTTAATCTTAACAGGAGGTGTATTGTGACCATCAATCTGCAAATTTCCGAGATCTTCGGCTATGCTGGCGACATCGTGGACGCCCTTCTACCGGTGGCGTATGTCAGCGGTGGTATCGCGCTGGGCTTCGTCGTCATCAACCGGATCATCAGCGCCTTCCGCTAGAGGTCTGACCAGTGGACACGGTGATCCCCGCTTTGGACATGAACGTGCTGTTCGGCTATGCCGGGGACATCGTAACCCGGCTGTTACCGTTCGTCTACGTCACAGCGGGCATCAGCCTCGGTTTTATGGTCGTCTCACGGATCATCAGCGCGTTCAAGTAACGACGGCGGCAAACACAGGATGGCAAGCGGTAGGAGACCCCTCACCCCAGGGACCGCCCGACTACAGCGCGCCATCCTGTGTTTGTTGTCCGTGGCGTTCGCCGGGTATCTGTTGTACTGGTTTATGTTTGCGCTGGATAATGAGCGCATGGAAAGGGTGGAACAATGGGGCGTAGAGCATGGGATTGCATTATACGTGAAGAGAAAAGGCGGCGATGGGAGTTATGTTTCCCCTGGCCGCGTGTGGCATCCCCAGGATTTAGACCTCTCAGATTTGTCACCATAGCGGTTGTGTTCCTGCTGGCGGCGTTGGCTGTAACACCGGCGCGCGCGCAGGGGGGCACAGACGATCTATACATCTTCGAATACAGCACGCTGGCGTGCAGTTCCCGCAATCGCCAGAACGCCGTTGCTGTATTGTCGTTAGGGCAATGCCAGCAATGGTCGGATGAGACAACCCAGGAGGCGACGGCGCTGTTGATTGATTATGCGCTGTGCCCTGATTCCCTGATCGACGGTGAAGACGACGTAGAAATTTTGATCGGCTACTACTCGGAAGCGAACGTAGCACCGAGTGGAAACACACCCTACGCCAGCATCAACCACTTTTACAGCACTGTGGATGAGTATTCCAGCGGCGCGTTACAAGGCCCCGCGTCGTATGATTTTAGTTATTCAATCCCCCCCGTAGTGCAATGGTTGACGTTCGAGCGGACCGTACCCACTACCCAACGCACGCGCACGCGTGCCTATATCGGCGCAAGCGAAGAATCACAGTCGGCAGACGTCTTTCTCTCTATTTGCTACCTGGGGATTGACGGAGAAATACCAGAGCCTGAAATTGATTATTGCCCCGATGGGACCGAGGTCCTCAGTGAGACAATAAGCCTGTCTGCCGGTAGTGCCTGGCAAACCACAGTTTCAGAATCTCCCTACCCGCGCCTCTACGCGCGTTACAGTTTCACCGAGCCGGGCGTAAACGGCCTGTTGCACTACGTGGACATCCGGGCCAACGATGAGCAGGTCACACGGCGCTTCTACGGCGATGAAATGCAGACGTGGGACCCGGTAGAGGGATGGTCTAACAATGCCTATATCTTCAGTGTGCCGAATGTGGACGATCCCGAGTACTCCGATTATGAGCCGACGGGCTACGTGGAAGGGGATGGAGAAGTCGATCTGTACGCGGCGACCGGCTACAACGATTTGGAGCTAGTCAGCGTGTGCCTTGTGCCGGTGACAACTTCTGAATATTGCCCCGATGGTATTGAGGCGTTAGAGGATTTGGAGCCGGTCTTTTTGCGCGCCTCGGGGGGCATGTGGGAAAGGAGGCTCACCTCGGAGATAAGCGGAACGACGCATTACGTTGTGCGCTATCGTGTTGCCAATCCGAAACCCGGGGGGAGTCCCCTGGACCCCACCGTAATTACGGGCAAATTCATGCCCCAAATACAGGCTAATTTTTACTATGTCGAAGCGTCCATCACCGACGCGATTACCTTCACCCTGCCAACGTCCGGGGTGCTGCCCCTGATTGACGATTATTTGAACCTGAAATTCTACAACCGTTATGATGCAGTGTTGTTAGAATCGGTTTGCGTGATCGACGGCTCGGATGAGTATTACAATCATCTGACTGAGGATGATTGCAACCTCTACAACCCCGACTTTTTCACCGCCCCCGCGCCCGGCGACTGGTCCACGGATGGCAGCGTCAATCACTACCCCGCGTCCGATGAAGTACATTTGGGCGCGGGCCTGGTCTTCCAGCCGCCTATTCAGGCGCGCGGTAACGTCTGGCAGTTGGAGGTCCGCGCCTATTCGGCAACCTCCGACGAAATGAGCTACGGAACACAACGCAGTTCGCTCTTTGACCGCGGCCCGCAAATGAACACCGATGTGCTAGGCCCCAGTTATGGTTTGTATCGCAACAATATCTTTGTCATGCCCCAGGATTACGTGATCGTGCAATCGGACGCGGCCACAGTAGATTACGTGTGTCTCATGGAGCGGGCCGGGGTTTTCGACGTGCCTGACTGTGATGACGTGTGCCCGGTGTGGGACCCAGCCGGGAGCGGCGACCCGCTGCTGATCTATTTGATCAAGTATTTGGCCGACATCGTCGTGTGCTGGATTTGCATGATATTGCGCTTCCTGGCAGTGATGGCTAACACGCTGTGGGTGATGCTGGAGGACATTCTACTCCGCATCCCCGCGCTGCCCAACGTGCTATCAGAGAATTTCTGGGCAGAGCTGCTCCTGTTTATCCGCCTGGCGTTTGAGGGCTTTCAGGATTGGATCGGGCAGTTCTTTTTCCAGGACATACAGGCATGGGTGCGTGCCATAATCGACGACATCGGGCGCTGGTTTGGCTGGCAATGGCGGCGGGTGGGGCAATGGCTCGACTGGTTGCTCTATGACATCGTGGTGTGGTTGGCCGCGCAGTTGGGCGCAACCCCACAAGATATTTTCGATTTGCTCTATGATCTCCAGTATGAGGCGCGCATGTTCTGGGTGGAGATGCAAGCCGAAATCTTGAACGAGACGGCGAGCGCCTTTCACCTGTTGGTCAACGCGGCGGATGTGCTGATTATTTTGGCTAATGGCGTGCGCGCGGGCGTGAGTGGGAATGAGATCGCATATATCGGCTCGGACTTCGGGGGCATCGGCGGGTTTATCTGGGATGGCGTGGAGTTCGTCAACGACGCTGTAGACGCCACTCCGCTAAGTGGTTTAAATATCGTCGCCTTGGGCGTGCTCACAATAGGATTGTTGGGATGGTCTCTACAAAAGTTTATGCGTATGCTGGAAGCCTTCTCGTAGCCCTGGCCGGGTTGCTCTTATGGGCCGCGCCGGTGGCGGCGCAGTCGGGCGACTCGCCGGTCGTGCTGGCTGCCATAGCGGACGGGCAGCCGGTCAGCGTTACGCTGGGGTGCGCGTACAGTGATGGTCCGGAATATGCTTTCGAGCAATACGGCGGGCTAGGCTGTACGTCGTGCAGCGTGTACACGTGCACATTTGAGACGGATCGGCCCGGCGTAGGCGGCTACGTGGAAACGGCGGCGACGCTAAACTACACGGTAACGGTCCCCACCACAGGGACATGGCAGCTTGTTCAGGGTAGTCAGACCGGCGTCTTGTGGGGCGACGCGCCATGGACGAGCACGCGTTACATCACGTTTTACCTGACAATGCCCACGCCCACCCCCACGCCCACTTCTACCCCCACGCCTACCCCCACGCCCACGCCGATTCCCACGGCCACGCCCTACTATGGCAACGACGACGCCCGTACCACCTACCGCCCCGAGCCGACCGCTATCCCGACGCTGCCTAATCATGGCATCTGGCAGAACTCACCGGACGTGGAAACCAGTTTCCAACTGCTCATGCCTCTACCCAGGTCCCCAGACACGTCGGCGTTATCCTTTGCGCCGATGCTGTCCCTGCCAGAGTTGGAGCTGCCCGACATCAACCCATCTGCTGATTGGCCGTCCTTGACGATGGGGAGGCCGGGCGTATTGGCACAGGTCCAAACGCAGCTAACCACGGCACGTGATGCAGCGCGCAGCCAATACAGCGCGGCGCGGGCCAGCGTAGCAGAAGCCCGTGAGACTATCGGCGCGATACAAACGTTTGTGGGCAGTCCACAGTCCGCCGTGGTCGCGTCCGATGGCGCGCGACAAGTAACCGTCGTGGGGATGGCTCAAGAAATGTCACAGAGTATTAGTTATTCACTGTCGTGGTTGCGCGCGGTGGGGTCGCTGGGGCCGTTTGGCCTGGACGTGGTTTTCCTGTTTATCGGCCTGGCGTGGATTTTGTTCATGAATCTGCTGGAATGGCTCATGATCGTGATTGCCTGGCTGATCAAGCGCGTGCTCGCGGTTTTTGCGTTTGTCATTCAGATTTTCCGGGTACTGCTGGAAATTGTCCGCACGATCATGGCGCTGCTGCCATTCTTCTAAGGGGGTACGATGCGTAAGGGCTGGTTTATTATTTGCGGGTTGGCGGTGTGGTTGCTCCTGGCCGGGCCGGTAGGGGCACAGTCGGGCGACTCGCCGTTATCGCTGGCCGTCATCGACGGGGAGGGTGCGCCGGTCAATGTGGCGGCGCTGGGTTGCGCGTACAGTGACGGCCCGGGCTATGCCTTCGAGCAATACGGCGGGCTGGGCTGTACGTCGTGCAGCGTGTACACGTGCACATTCGAGATAGACAGGCCGGGCATGGGCGGTTACGTGCAGTCTTCGCAGTTTGGCTACACCTCCACGGTCCCCGGTGGGACCTGGCAGATCGTACAGGGCAACCAGACGGGCGTCTTGTGGGGCGACGCGCCATGGACGAGCACGCGTTACATCACGTTTCACCTGACGCTGGCAACGCCTACCCCGATCCCTACGCTAACGCCCTTTCCAACGCCTACGCCACCGATCGCATCCGGAACGACGATCACTGAGCTGTCATCAGGGTTTAATGTTGTGACGTTCACTCAATACTATGGCGTGTTATCTTCCGAGGGTATTGTGCCCGACTTTGGCCTGGATCATGAGCAATGGCTGTTTGCCGGTAGAAAGTGGATTCAATTTTTGAATCAGGGGAACCTGCTGTATGTGATGGGTGGGGTGCTCCTGGCGTCCCTGGTATTGAAGTGGGCTATCGACAGGATCAAGAATCCGAGGTAAGGCATGAAATCGTGTAAGGCAATCGTTTTACCAGTGGTCTACATCGGCCTGATCGTCTGGGGGTCGCACATCCTGATTACACGGGCCGGGGTGGAGGCGGCGACCGTGGCGGTAGGTGTGCTATGCAGTATCGTCGCGGCGCGAGTGCTGGGAGATTTGCTCTATGAAAATCGTGCATTGCCCCCCGAATGAGGACCCGCTGACCTACGCGCGTCAAGCGGCGCGGCGTGGTAGTGGGTTGGCGTTCCTTCAGGGGAACGGGCTGATTATTGCGCTGGTCGTGGCGATGATCGTGGGCACGTTTACCATCGGTCCGCTACGGCCCCAGCCCCAGCAACCGGAAGCGCCCCCGGCGACGCCCGGACCGGCACGGCCCACGCCCAGGCCGGTGGTCTACAACGAGCCGGTTATGTGCAAGCTCCCCGCTGGAGGGATGATCGAAGCGGGTTATGAGACGTTTATCGCAGATGGAGAAACCATCCTGAAAGTGAGGTGTGAAGACGATGGGACGCTACAAAAGGCGACGGAAACGACGCCGTAACAGCGGCGGCGGGCGCTTTATGCGCTTTATGTGGGAGGCTCCACGGCGGGCTGCTCAGAGCGGCTACCGCAAGAAGCGACGGCGGCGGCGATGAGGCGGCTACCGGACTACCCCGAGCTTGAGCCGATGGCCCTGGCAACCGGCTGGTGGCGCTACTCAGAGAGCCGCACGGCAGAACGGGAGCTGCGCTACCGGGAAAGCGCGCGCGGCCTGCGGGGGGTGGTCTTAACCCTGGGGGGGATCGCCCAGCGGGTTTTAGGGCGGCGGAACTGGAAACCGCCGCGTGTGGATGGTCGAAAATACGTAGTGGAGGTGTAGAGTGAAGAGAAGGTTGTGGGTTGTGTGTGTGGTGGGGTTGCTGGCGGCGGTCATGGTGGGGCCGGTGCTGGCTGCATGGGCATGGACTTCTGCTGATGATTGCATGTGGTATCGGCGTTTATTAGTCTTTCCATATTCCGAAGAAGCATGTGACGGGACGGGAGCAGCGCTTATACTAGCCGGGGATGGAATAGAGGGAGAAATCGACTTCACAGAGACCGGTATGTTATCAGTTGTGGGGGATTGCTCAACGTTGACTGCTACAGTATTAGACGCAGATTTTGAACCAATTTTAGAGGATGAACCCATCCCTGTTGAGATTTCTGTTGTCAATGGTTATTTTTTGGTCATTAGCAACTACGGCGGCAGCACATGCGCATTAACACAAATTAGCATAGGGGAAACCGAAGCCGAGCCTAACCTACTAGACGGCTTTACCGTGACCGACCTATTTATTATAGCATCCGAGCTGATAAACGGGTTTATGTCGGTTATTGCGCTGATTGCTGGCGTGTACCTGGGGTTTAAGGTTTTGAGCTGGCTAATCAGTCGCATCAGGGGGTAACGATGACATTCAATCAGGCATGGATGCTCACGGCTAAAGAGTGGGTGGTAACAGTGTTCGTGCGCTTCTGGCTATGGGTGACGCGCAATGATACGATTGTTTGCCGGGGTTGTGGGCAGCAAGTCCTGGTAGAGATGCTAGAGCAGCATACCCTGAGCGGCTGTCTGAATTGCGGGGAAACGAAGCTCCAGGCGGTGAAACGTGATTGAGGACGGCGATGCAGGGTAAAACTCACCTGGCAGTCGGAGCGCTGGGCGGCCTGCTGGCGGCGCAGATCGGGAGCGCCTCGCCCGGCGTTAGCGTGCTGTACGCGGTGGCCGGTGGGGTGGCCGCACTGGTTCCCGACTGGCTACAGATCAATTTCCCCGGTGTAAAGCAGGTCAAGGGGCTGTTTGGGCATCGGGGCTTTAGCCATTGGGTCTGGTCGGCACTGGCGGTGGGCTGGCTGCTGTGGCCCCTGGGCCTGGGGCTACCCGTGGCCCTGGGTTGGCTCTCTCACATCGGGCTGGACGCTCTCTCTAGCGGCGTCCCGGCTTTTTGGCCGTTTGGCCGCCTGACGTTGGCCCGGATCAAGACCGGGGGGCGGCTGGATACGTTGGTTGGGGCGGCGGCTGTGGTCGTCGCCGTGGTAGTCGTTATCGGTGGAGTGGTAGGGAGGTGAGACGCATGGGCAATCGGTGGTTTAGAAAGGGCTGGGAGGTCAGCAAGACCAAGCGTAAGCGTCGCAAGCGTAAGAAACGGCGGCGGTAAAAGATGCGCCCGGCTCGTGATAGAGCCGGGCGCTTTGAGTTACATGTAACTCACTGTTGTTGCATCAGCAGCACAAACGCGAACAGGCAGCCCCCAGAACAGGCACACAATCCCACAATCACGGCGATGATCGCCGCGGCCATCCCCGCGAAACCACCGAACAGGGAGGCAAACGAGCGGCTAAACCATTCCGGGCCGATGAGAAACGAGATCGCCACAATGCTGACGACGCCCAGCAGACACAGCCCAGCGGCTCCGATGAAGAAAAGTAGAATCTCAGGCATTCTTTTGTTCCTGTTGGTATCTGTATGTTACATACGCTACAACATCTTCACGCGCGCGTGGTGACAGATGCTTGAGCTGGTCACAAATCTGTTTGTATTGGCCTTCCCAGTCATCCGGCAATTGTGGAAGCATCCCCGCTAAGCGTAGAACATCTTCAGTCGGTATGTTCAACGCCCTAGCAATCCCCTTGCACACGTTCACTGTGGGCTTACGTTCTCCACTTAGCACATTGGCTATAGTTGTATGAGAGACACCGGCACGCCTTGCCATTTCGCGCATCGACCAACCGCGCGAGTGCAATTCATCGGCAAGCCGGGCGGTCAATTTGTCACTCATACATGACACTGTAGCATGAATTTTGGAACTTTAACGTTTCATTTCGTCATGGGGTATTGACAATGTTTGACAATTAGTGTAATATTGGAATGTGAACGTTACAATTTGTCATATTCACATAACAGCACGAAGCTTTTACAGTTTGTAATGTCTGAATTACGATTAACAGCCTTCTGGCAGCCCCCAGGAGCCGCCAGAACAATAAAAAAGGCACAAGCCTATATCATCATACCCATAAGGTGCTAAAAACGCCTTAGAATCGAAATTTGAAGGGGGTCGTTCATGACAGAAGCCATTCAGCGCAATTTCAACTTATACACGCCCGACCTCGCCACGCTCAACGAAGTTGCTGATAGACTCAAAGATAGCAGCGGGCGGCGCAACCTTTCGGCGGCGCTACGCTTTGTTTTAGACGAGTGGCGCAAACAACAGGAGGCCATCCATGCAACCGGCAGTACAGTTTGATCTGGAGGCGGTAGATCAACGGCAGTTCAATGACATCTATAAGATGCTGTTAGAGATTCGGAGACGTCGACGCCAGGGGAAGCGCGATGCGAGCCGTGATCTACGCCAGGGTTAGCGGAGAGGACCGGGGCAGCATCCAGACCCAGCTCGAGATGGGCCGGGAGTATGCATGCCGCTGTGGGTACACCGTCACCGGGGAATACTCCGAGGAGTGGGTATCCGGCGCGGCGATGGATGCTCCAGAGCTACAGCACATCCTCGAGCTGGCCCGGTCCGGGAGTTTCGATGTGCTCATCGTCAGGGAGATGGACCGCCTAGCGCGCGACCTGGTGAAACAAATGCTGGTAGAAGAACAGCTACAGAAAGCCGGGGTCCGTATCGAGTACGTCCTGGGTGAGTACCCCGACACCCCGGAAGGCACACTCAACAAACAAATCCGGGCCGTGGTTGCGGAGTTCGAGCGCCAAAAAATCACGGAGCGCAGTTTACGGGGCCGGATCGCCGCCGCGCATAACGGCCGTGTTCTGGGGGCGGTGTGGGGCCTGCGGCTACCATTTCAGGGCGGACGGCGTCCCCTGGAGATTATCGAGGCTGAGGCCAACGTCGTGCGGATGATCTACTCCTGGTACATCGAGGGCAACGGGAACGGCGAGCCGCTATCGTCCATCGCCATTGCGGACAAGTTGAGCGCGCGTGACATTCCCACCTGGGCCGATACACGCGGCATCCTCGTCAAGCACGCGCCGCATGGCGTCTGGAATCATCGCAGCGTCATGCGCATCCTCCACAGCAAGACCTACAGCGGAACCTACACCTGGGGAGAGATCGCCGTCCCGGTCCCGTCAATCGTTGACGTTGACACGTGGGCCGCTGCACAGTGGCAATGTCACAAAAACACGATTAAGCCCGTCAACATCACCACTGCCGATTATCTGCTACAAGGGCGGGTCACCTGCGGGGAGTGCGGAGCCACCGGCTACAGCCTCACCCAGCACAACGGCGGTCACACCTACACCTACTACCGTTGTGGGGATAAGGTCAAGCGGCGGCGCGCCTGCGAGCTGCCCGGATTCTCTGCTGCTGCCGTCGATCGGGCGGCCTGGGAGTGGATTACGACCCAAATTCTGGATCCGGACCGCCTCCAAGCTGGCCTTGAGGCCCTACGCGGCAACCCACTATGGGATGAACCCACCAAGCGCCGTTACAACGACGCCCAACAGCGCGCCGTTGCTGCTGCTGCCCAACTGCATCGTCTCCAAGACCTGTACCTGTTGGGTCACCTTACCCGCGACGAATATCTTACCCGACGCGCAGACATCGAAGCCGCCGAAGCCGCCGCCATCCGGGAGCAACGCGACATCGAAACCCTGTGCGAACGAGCCGAGCCGCCTACATCTGGCGACATGGAGAACGCCGTATCATTCGCAGCGGCCATCAGAGAGGAATTACAGGAGGTGGACTTCGAGACCCGCAAGCGCATTGTAGCACTCCTGGATACCAGAGTGCATCTATACGCAGACCGGCGCGTGATCGTAGATATAGGTTTGCCGAGATTTACGGGTCGGTGGACAAATGACAATTTCATCAGAAAAACATCAAATACACCCCGTAGAATTCGCTTGAGTACCACCCTAACCATAGAACCAAAACGAAAACGGCCCCGCTGATCCGGGGCCGGGGACGCCGGAGCTAACCGCGTCCCACTCACAGTATAGCACAAAACAGGAGCTAAACATGAACGTTGTATATTACGTCATCAAACAAGAGCCTTGCCCCACATGCCTAGGCAACGAGACCGTGATCCATCCTCTATGGTCTGCATTCTGGGAATTCTTTTATGACGACGAAAACCCTGACATTCCTGACGTTTCTGATATTGACGAGTGGTTCACACATCACGGCTACGACTACCCCCCCGATGAAGAAATCCCATGCCCTGAGTGTGACGGCGCGGGCTTTATTCGTCGGGAAGTGGAAATCTCCGAGGTGCTGCAATTCATCGAAGACCGGCTGGAAAACCTGGAAAGCTACGCTATGCATGAGGTGAACTCATGAACTGGCAAACCATTCTAACCACAGCCCATGACGCACCTCCGAACGATGAATGGTGGTACGCCCTCCCCCCGGACCTCTCAGACGACGAATACACAACCCGCATCAAGGCAGCCGAAACGGCCTTTAAGCTTCGCTTTGGCTACCTCCCGGACGCAATCCCGCGCGTTGTTTTTGTCGGCAATACCCCGGTTTTGGCGTACCCCTGCCCAACACAACCCGAACCCATGCCGATTGAACCAGTTGATCCGGGACCCCTACAACTAACCCTGGGGGTGCTGGCATGATCTGGCTGATACCTGCCGGGCTATTCGTGGCCTTTATCGCTGGCATTATCCTGGCCTATGCCTACGTAGGGCAAGAAGAATACATGAAACGGCTACGGATGGAAGCCCATATCACTATGCTGGAAGCGCGCGGGCTACCGCCCCGCGTGCTGGAAGTTTGGTTCAACAAGCCTGAAGGCGCGCGGCTCGGTGTCTACTTTGGCAGTATCGACGCCGACAAGGCCGTTGACGCCCTGAGCCTGGTCGCTGCTGGCGTTCGCACCTTCTCGGAAGAGGGAATGTCTAACGTCCTGACCCGGCGCGAGCTTGCCCGGCTACGGCGCGAGCTTTTTCAACGCGGCATGGCCAACTGGCATCCATCTGGACACAGTCAAGGCATTGTGTGGACCGATGACGGCAAAGCCATGCTGGAAACGTGCAAAATCGAGAGCGCACGCACGCACACGCACGCACGCCCTACCGCAAAAAGACACCTACCCCCTGGGGTGGGGGAGGAGGGGTCCTATGTCTGATACCACAACAACATACCAACTAGGGGCCATGGTCTGGACCGTGGCAGACGACGAAGACGCCGCACCAGCGCCGATGTGCATGGCCGCGCGCGCTGAAATGCTGGCAACCTGGCAGGCTGATCTGGCAGCTCACCGGCAGTGGGTAAAGCGTAACCGCGTGACCCGTGAAGAAATCTGGCGGCGTGCTGATGCAGTCTATGACGCCGCTGCTAAACACGCGCGGGCCAACGGCCTGCATATGATGTGATTCGGCCTAAAAACGTGTTAGGCGGAAACGATGAAAACATTAAACGACGATATGGTCAGTAAAGTAGCGCATCGGTTACACTGGTACGAGATGCGTATTAGGGCGCTTATGGAATGGCAAAAAAATATACCAGAGCCTTACCGGACAGAGTGTTGTGATATTTTGGCAAATGGAAAAGTCGCGCCGTGGCGTTTCCGCCTAACACCCGTTGCAGCGGACGCAGAAGCAGCGCCGCTGAATTCTGATAGTTAGGCGGAAATGCTATGTCACTCGACTACTTCGATGATCGGCAAATCGAAAATGCGCTGAAGACGCAAAATCCGTTGAAGTCGCTTGTTTTATGGTCGTCGCGAGCCAGGCGGGGCTGGTGCGCGTTTGATATTTGCGTTCAAACTACAGATACCCAGGTTTTTGTCTGGCGTAACGGGAAAGCACGCACTGACCTGCCAGACGAATCGTACACACTGCGCGATCTGGCGAAAAAGGCGCTGGATAACTATCTGCAACCGCCGCTTTTCCGCCCAACACTGTTTGGAGCGGACGCGGAAGCAGGGCAGGCGTTGGGCGAGCAGGAAACGCCGCGCCGCTCAAACTAGGCCGTTAGGCCGCCAGGAGGCACTATGAGAGTTACAGCAGTAGAAACGCCGATTTGTGAGTCGTGTGGCGCAAAGCTTGTTCATCACACCGATTTTCACGACTGCCCGTGCCGATCATGGCAGTGTATAAACGCGCTTTGTGAAAAATTTATGCAGAGTCAGTTTCCGCAAATCAGGGTTATACGCGGGCGGCCTAACACCGCTTCAAGCCCGACTGCGCTGGCAGCCTCGGACAACGAAGATCAGGCATTACCCGCGCAGCGGCTTAAGCCTGGCCGTTAGGCGGAAAAGCTATGACCTTTGAACGAGTAGACATCGGAGACGCAGTAACACTCTATCACGGCGATTGCCGTGAAATATTGCCATTGTTACCTGCTGTTGATGCAGTGATTACTGATCCGGTGTGGCCGAACGCGCCTGAAGGACTGTTTGACGTAGCAGACCCAGAGGCGCTACTTTCAGAGGCTTTGCAAAGCGTGATAGCGCGGCGAATTGTGATTGTTCTACGTTATGATAGTGATCCGCGATTTCTGCGAGCTGTGCCAGAGCGTTACCCGTTTTTTAGGGTTCAGGTGCTTCGTTATGCTGTACCAGAACGCAACGGCCGAAAGCTGGGTGGTATGGAGTTGGCTTATAGTTTTGGTGAACCTGTATCCTCTGCGCCTGGTAAGCGCCTGATTCCGGGGTGGTCTCCTGCCGCAACCAGGTCGGCAAAGGGTGAAAGCGAACATCCGTGCAACCGCTCGCTTTTCCATACACAGTGGCTTGTCAATTGGTGGTCATCCGAGGGCGATGTGATCGTTGATCCGTTTATGGGCGGAGGCACAACGGTTGAGGCTGCTTTGAATCTCGGCCGTAGAGTCATCGGTATTGAAACAAAGAGAGAGTATTTTGATATGACAGTTTCTCGCATTAGAGAAGCGCAGGCGCGTTTGCCGCTTTTCCGCCTAACACCGCTTCAAGCTGACGCGGCTAGGTACGAGCAGGCGGAGATGTTTGAACTGGACGCCGCGCAGCTTAAGCACGACGGTTAGGTGGAGAACTGAGGTGAACCGATGGAAACCATGATCTTTCTGATCCTGTGTGTGCTGGCGTGTTGGGTAGGCTCCAAGCTACCCACCCCGCACACGGATACCGCCGCGCTGATTGCGCACGTCATTCGAGAAGTGAGGAAAAAGTTATGACATCAACCGCTAGAGACATCCGACAACAACCCTTCTACTGGATTGATCGCCACTTCCTACCCACCCACGGCGGTCAGATCGGGCCTTACGCAATCGCTGTGTACAATGCCCTAGTCTTCAGATCGGACCGGGCCGGGCGCGCGTTCCCGGGCGTGTCTGATCTGATGGACCTGACGGGGATCAAGTCCCGACACACGGTAAGACGGGCGATAAATACACTGGTGAAAGCGGGGCTTGTTCGCGTCAACCAACGTTTTGACGGGGTGAAGTACGACTCCAACGAGTATTATGTCTTGCCCATGGATGGTGCACCAGATGCCCCAGGGGTAGGGCAAGAGATGCCCCAGGGTAGGGCATTAGATGCCCCACCTAGTGCACCAGATGCCCCAGGGGTAGGGCAGGAGATGCCCCAGGGTAGGGCAGGAGACGCCCAATATCTACAATCACTTAACAACAATCATCTTAACAACAATCACTTAATAACAATCAGCAACAACAGCAGCATGGCGCTGCCTGCTGCTGCTGCGTCCATCTTGTCTGATTTTTCCCTTGATCCACAAAAACTAGATGGACAAGCTGAGAACCTGGCGGCCTGGTTGGTTTACGCGATGACGCAACCGGGACTACGAAACCCGGTAGGCTATGCGATGACGCGCATCAGACATGGCGAGGTCGCCAGCGACGTTTTTCAGGAGATCGTCAACATTGATCTTGACTGGGAACACCTGCCCGGTGACGCGCATCAAGAACGCGTCTACCGCACGGCCCCCGGTGTGGTGGGCCTGCAATTGTACGAGGAGCTTGAGCCGGTATCCGATGACGCGATTAAGATTCTGGACGAACTCTGGGAGGCGCAACGATGACCGCGCGCATATCACACACCCCCCCCACAACAGTAGGACGTGAAAACGCCTTCGCCATCATCGAGCGTGAGGGCAGAGACGCTTACCGCGCCGGGTTGAGCCGCCACGTGTGCAAGTACATCGGCATTGAACGCCGCGCGTGGCTGCTAGGTTATCAGAAAGCTGAACGTGAGGAGAAATGATACTATGAGCTACACAATGATATATGGACACCCTGACGATTTGAAAATCAGATGCAACCCATCGGGCATGATTGAGCTAACGTTCACTTGTCCCCGGTGTGGACAGTTTAATTACCATCAACTAGACGCGGCAGAGTTTACCGGTTGCTTCGAGGTCGAATGTGACCATCCCATTTGTCGGCAGCCCGGCGAGCGCGTCGGGTTTACGTTGACCTTTTCCGCATCCTGGGAGAGCTGTTACCTGGGCACGTCTGACCGGCCATTACACGTAAACGGAGAGTGACGATGAGCAAACCATACCGCTGGGGTGAAATCGTGGGCCGCCTGGATTGTGCCCACGTTTACGGCCTGGTCCTGTTTTGCAGTGAATCAGACGTAACCGTGATGTTGTGCCACGTAGGGGATACCGTGCTTGTGCCTAACGGCAACCTGGCAAAGTGGGACGTGCGCAAGGTTTACCGGAGCCATCCGCTACCCAACACACTTTCCCTGTTTTTGGGAGAAAACAAAGATCATGGCTATTTTGCCGAAACTCTTTTCCCCATCACGCACTGACGACGACGGCCCTTCTCAAAGGGACCTGAACCGGGAGGCGCGTTACTACGCGGGCTTGCTCTCCAAGAAGTTGGAGCAGCTCAATGTGTGCTACCGTTACCGGAAGTCGGAGTCTGATGTGTTTGAAAAGGGCGTGCAGCGCGTCCGGTTCAATATGGCCGTTACGCACCCGGACGCGCTGTATTTCCGTATCGACACAACCCCGAAACGGTTCCCGCGCGGGGTGAGCCTGGCCATGATCAATGATGACGCCATTCTTAACGATCTCTCCGTCGTGGCCGAGCGGCCTGTCACCTACAAGCGCACGACGGACGGCGCATGGCTGGTGATCGAGCGGCAAATGGGGGTCTTTGGGATAAAGCAAATTGGCTACAACGCGGTAGAAGAACACTACCCCAAGAG
>RRYU01003823.1_pt1 | contig 16647 bp, 10 predicted proteins | sample 2162651 | NCBI WGS metagenome assembly RRYU01 (sample SAMN10267283, study PRJNA491782) | microbial mat metagenome | isolation source: biomat in the production well | place: Japan: Minami-Kanto gas field, natural gas well KTG3 | collected 2017-06 | reverse complement strand
GGGCCGGCGACCACGTCACCATCGGGGGTGTTGTACCAAACCCCGACCGGCTCGTAGGGAGCGAAGATGGCGCTAGAGAAGAGGATGTGGCCATCCGTACCTGGCTCGACCCCCAGGGTGTAGGTGGCGCGATCATCATCAGCCTGGGCGACCTGGAGGATGAGTTGGTTGCTCCATTCCGCACCATCATCGGCCCAATCGTTCCACTCGACCAGGGCGCGCTCGGTGAGCAGCGTCCAGAGGGAGGCATCAGCCTTGACGAGGACACGGATGGTGGCGACGACGGTACCATCCTTGCTGCTGAGCGGCCCAGTCTGGAAGCTCAGGCCATCCTCGAAGAGCTCATTCACCCAGGCGGCATCGGTGTCGAAGGTGGCATCGAGCACCGTCGCCACGGCGGGATCAACCGGCAGGTAGACGGTAGCATTCTTGGCGCCGCCCTGGCCATTGTTGAAGACCGTGACGGTATAGGTGACGATCTTGGTGGGGTTGCCCTGGGCATCAACGGTGGGCAGCACGCCATGGTTGGGGCTGGGCTGGATGACCACATGCACATCGGCGGGCTTGGCAGTTACAGGATTAGACTCAAGCCCCTTGCGCAGCAGGTTAATCTCATCAATGTAGAGGTATGAACCAACAGCCTCACCACCACTAAGATCATAGGTACCATTGATGAACTTGAATTCCAGGTTGCAGGTACCCGATGCACAGACACTGGTATCAATCTCGCCCGTGAGGTTCTTCCAGCCATTGGTGGTATCACCATTCTCATGGAAGAGGCGCTGCGATACGCCCGTGCTGGGGTTGATGATGAAGCCAAAGACATCGTAATTGTCGGATGTCTGGGCGGCATTCCAGTAGAGCGAGAGGATGTCACCAGCACTGCCCGCAAACGCGACACTATTCACACTGGGGCAGTGGACAGTACCATAACCACCAATAACTTCACCATCAACTTCGAGTTTCAGGCCATAGCTTCCTGAGTAGGCGGCTTCGGCAAGTACTTCGGCGGTGCAGGAGACTGCGCCATCCCCATCATCGTCTGATGGATCAGCATCAGCCGTAAAACCAAACGCATCCGGGCCTTCAGCCCAGGACTGACCCATCATCTGGTTTTCGGTGGTATCAACAGTCCAACCCGTGAAATCACCGGTCTCAAAATCGGCATTGGTGAGAGGGACAGCCGTATACCCCTCTGGGACAGCGGCAAAGACCTGACCGACCATGGTAACCAAAAGACCTAGGGTGAGGACGAGAGCCAATAACGAGCGTGCGGGAAGTGAGAGTGTGCGTTGCATACGGTGATGCTCCTGTGATGGTTATGAACCGAAATCCGACCATGGCGAAGCGCGAGAGGCCGCTGAGCCTCACTGGAATTGAGAACACATACCTATGGATAGCACTAGTATGAAGGATCTTGGAGAGGCATCGCGACTAAAAAAGTACAAATAAGGTACAAAGTTGCAATGCAACATGTTGTACTTTTACGACATCCCCTCTCTGCGACGGGCATAGGCAATGGCATGGGTGCGGTTGGTGAGGTGGAGCTTATTGAGGATCTGCTTCATGTGGTACTTGATCGAAGATTCGCTCATGTGGGTATACGCAGCCACTTCGCGGTAGGTGAGTCCCTGGCCTACCAGGTGCAAGATCTGGCGTTGGAGTGGGGTGAGGATGGCCTCCTCTTTAGCATTATTCGCTATGCTCTGAACCAGGTCTTGATCAATCTTCTCGGCCAGTTCGGGCGAAATCGGGGTCGCACCCTGCTCTAATCCGGCCAACAAGCGGAAGAAGTCATCTGCATGCAGATTCTTGAGGAGATAGCCGATTGCTCCGGCCTGGAGTGCCGCAAAGAGTTGCTCTTCATCAGCGGAGACCGTGAGGATGACAATGCGCACCTCTGGCCATTCAGCGGTGATGCGACGGGTTGCTTCAAGCCCGTCGCATACGGGCATGTGCAGATCCATCACGATCAGATCGGGGCGAAGGGTACGAGCGAGGTGTTGGGCTTCAAGCCCGTTGCTACCTAAACCCACCACCTGCATGCCGTGTACGGTTAATAGGCTCCTCAAGCCCTCAAGGAACATGGGATGATCATCAATCAAGACGACACGCATGGAATTAACTGACATGTGATGAACTCCCATAGATGTTAATCGGAAACTCCAGAGAAATTTCGGTACCATGATGCGCATCAGAGCAAATCTGTAACACTCCGCGCAATTCGTTGGCGCGTTCCTGCATCGTCTTCAGGCCGAAGTGTTGGGTTGCGTCGGAACTTAGCGGTCGGGTAAGGCCAATCCCATTATCGTGGATATGCAGTCTGAGGCGATCATGTTGGCGTTCAAACTTGATGCGTACCAGGGTGGCGTGGGCATGTTGGCGCACATTACTGAGTGCCTCTTGAATGATACGTAAGAGGTTGATTTCGTTAATCGGTGAGAGCCAATGGGCATCCCATGCTTCATCTTCCTCTATATGTACCGTGATCCCATAGCTGCGCATCTCCTCGATACTCTGTTGTAACGCCATCCAGAAGTTATGGGTGGGCGTCCCACGCAGACCGAGGATAAAGCCGCGCACATCAGCATGGGCTTGGCGTGCCGCCACCCCCACCTGCTCAAGTGCGTGGTTGGCCGCCACAACCTCATTGCGCTGCAAGAGCACCTGCGCCGCCTGTACCTGCATATTGATGACCGCGAACATCTGACCCAAACTATCGTGGAGATCGCGACCTAAGCGTTCACGCTCCTCAAGCATCGCCAGCGTGCGTTGGTGCTGCAAAATCTGGACGTGTGCCCGCTGGTTTTCGCTGATCTCGGCACGTAGTTGGGCATTGATCACATCAAGTTTGGCGGTACGTTCCTGCACCTGAACTTCAAGTGTCTCGATCAGGCGGCTCTGTGTGGCGGACAACTGGTTAAAGGAGTGGGTAAGATAGCCAATCTCATCGTCATAGCGGATGGGTAGGTTGGTCGTGTAGTCACCCGCCATCATGCGCCGTACTCCGGCTAACAAGCTATTGAGCGGATGCACGAGGGTGCGATGGAAGATCCAGGGGAAGATGATCACAATAGCAACACTTGCAGCCAGAATTAACCAGACCAACGGCATGAGCAGGTGGTGGAGTTGGGTGCGATAGTCGAGCAGGTAATCGTGGACACCACCATCTGGCCCAATAATCGTGGGTAAAGAACCGAGATCAATCTGTTGGGGGCTGTCGCCTGTAGGTGTTCCAGGCAGAGCACCGATGACCCAGACACTCGCGCCGGGGCTATTGTTGGGGTAGTAGTTCAGCACGGGCGGAATACCGTTGTAGGTCAGATCAAAACGCCCATCACTGTAGAGGGTGGCCTGGAAGGTGAAGGATTGTGTGGATTGATGGTAGTTGGGAAGATCGTACCAGGTGATGACGATGCGATCTGGATCTTGGCGCACAAAGATCCCACCCTGATCCGCATCGGCATTGAGGTTGGTGAGTAGCGCCATGATGATGGGGGTAGAACCATAATGGTACTGGTAGTTCTGATATGCTGTCGGCTGCCCCATGCTGATGGTGCCATCGTTGCATACGTAGATGTGCGTATATGACGTCACATAGAATTGGAATGGAAATTCTATAGAATAGCTGCACTCGTGATCAGATGTTTCGCGTAAGAAGATCTGTGTCCCAAATGGCTCTATAACATTGAAGGGTTGCTCACTAATCTGGTAGCCACCTTGTTGGTGGGGTGTAAAGCGTAGTGTATAGTAATCTCGGACATGAATTTGGTTACTAGCAAGATCAAGCGGAATAACCACCCAACCAATAACCCCAAAAAGTGATAGCATGGAAGTCAAAGCTAAACCAACCAATTTTACCATGAACGATGTTACTTCAGGTTGTGCATTCAGGTAGTTAATGACAAACAAAAATAGAATTAACAAACTGGATAAAGAGAGGATAATATTGGATAATACTTCTGAAATGATATAGTAGTACCTTAAAATCTCAAAGAAACCATTCATGACCACAAAGAGTGCAATTAGTACATTATTCCGTGTGGCACGTAGATCCATCGTTGGTGGCTTGGTGAAGAGAGCCAGCCTTTCACCTATACCATGCATACCTGTTGGTATGAGGGTCAAAAATTGCCGATACGTAGCAATCGGTAACCACAAGCAGAAGATCATCAACAGGTAGGTACTCCCTGCTGGACGATAGGTGAATTGTTGCACACGAACGAGTTCGCTCACTCGGTAGAGGGCGTAACTCCACTCCCACAGCGTATAGAGGATAGTCAAGACGAGGACAATGCGGGATTCTCGGCGGCGTTCATCAGCAAGGCGGGGAAAACGGTAGACAAATTGGAAGATAAAGTTGAAACTGAGAGCGATCAGTGGGATTTGGAACAAGAGTGTATATACACGTTGGCTGGGTGCCAGTGATGATTCAAGGAAAAAGACGAGTAGTAACCCGCTGATAATCCCAAAATAATACGTGAGAATACGATGGATTGGTTGAGGATGATGGTATTGAGCCACCATCAGGTAGCCGCTGATCATCAGGCAGAGGATCAGTTGGTTGAGGTAGCCAATGGATGCTGGGGTGATGTAGAGTTCCATGACTCTACATTATAGCGATTTTTGTAACTGTTTATGATGGAGCGGCGCAGCCCCCAGGGCATGTGCAAAGTCACCTCCGGTGGGGGTTCGGGGGTGGCGAAGCCACCCCCGAAGATATTTGTTGTTGTTGTTTTGCGGCTTCGCCGCAAAACAACAACAACAAGTGGGGATTGGGGCGCAGCCCCAAGGACTTTGCACATGCCCTGGCGCAGCCCCATTGGCATTCGGTGAAAAAATACCGTTCAGGGGCGCATCACGATGCGCCCCTGGCGTCCCCACACCATACGTCGCCACGATCATCGCGCCGGAGGGCGCGTCACGACGCGCCCCTACGCATCCCGAAGGTAGCACCGGCTTCCAGCCGGTCACGATGCGCCACCGACCGGCTAGAAGCCGGTGCTACCTTCGGGCGTAACCGAATGCCTATGCGGCGCAGCCCCATACCCTACGCCGCTTTGCGGGCATGCTCGATATACTCCAGGCTCTGGTGGCGGAAGTAGGTGTTGTACAACTCGGCATAGTGGCCGCCCGCTGCCAACAGGTGTTGGTGATGCCCCTCTTCGATGATCTGGCCCTTGCGTAGCACGATGATGCGATTGGCATGGCGCACGGTGCTCAGCCGGTGGGCGATCACAATCGCGGTGCGCCCCGCCAGTACGGTGTCTAATCCCTCTTGGATCATCGTCTCGGTGAGCGGGTCAACACTGGCAGTCGCCTCGTCCAGAATGATGATCGCCGGATCTTGCAGCAACACTCGCGCCAGTGCCACCAGTTGGCGCTGCCCCATCGAGAGGCTGGCACCCCGTTCACCCACCGGGCTGTCTAGCCCTTGTGGTAACGCATTGATCCACTCGTCGCCCCCTATGTGGCGCGCCGCCACCAATACTTCGGCGTCGCTCGCTTCGGGGCGTCCGTAGCGGATGTTCTCGCGCACCGTGCCATCAAACAGGAAGGGCGACTGCGTCACCATGCCCAGCCGGGTGCGGTAGTCGCTCAGATCAAGGTGCCGAATGTCCACACCGTCTATCAGGATCTGGCCGCGCTGGAACTCGTAGAAGCGCGCCACCAGTTTGGCGATGCTGCTCTTGCCCGATCCAGTATGGCCCACCAGGGCTAACGTCTCACCCGCCCGGATGTGTAGGTTGAAGTGTTGGAGCACCGGCTCCTCCGGCTTGTAGCCGAAGTCCACATCACAAAAACGGATCTCCCCGCGTAGCTGCGGTAGGCGCTGCGAGTCGCTCTGGATCACCCGTGGCTCAGCGTCTATCAGGCCGAAGACGCGCTCGCCCGCCGCTAACCCCAACTGGAATTGGCTCCAGAACGAGGCGATGCTGGTGAGTGGGAACCAGATGCTCTGTAAGCCCTGGATGAAGAGAAACCAGGTTCCGGCTGTCAGTTCGCCCTCGCGCACGCCGATCCCCCCGGCGTAGACGAGCGACGCCGTCCCGATACCGGCCAGGACGTTCAGGATCGGGAAGATGCTGCTGAAGACGTAGCGTGTGCGCCGGTTGACCCGTAACGATTGCTGGTTGACTCCCAGGAATTCCTGGTGGATCGCTGCTTCTTGGCGGAAGGTTTTGGCGACCCCAATGCCACTGACCGTTTCCTGAATATGGCTACTCACCTCGGCATTCATGCGGCGCGAGGCGGTGATGGTGCGGCGGGCGATGGCACGGAAGGCTAACGCTACTCCCATGATGATCGGGGCTAACGCCAGGAGGATGCCGGTCAGTTTGAGGCTGACCGTGGCGAGGTAGATGATCAGTACCGTGACTAGTAGCAGGCGACTGAGCAACTCCATGGAGAGATTCATCACCTGCGAGAATGCGGCGCTATCCGACGTGACGCGGCTGACGATCTTCCCCGATGGGAACTGGTCGTAGAAGGACATATCGCGGCGCAGCACTGAGTCACAGGCATCCTCGCGCATCTTGAGTACCACATCACCCACCGCTTGGGCGGCGAGGGTTTGGCGGATGAGGTTGAAGACCCACGAGCACGAGGCCAGAACGGTGAGGATGAGTGCGGTCGTGGCGATACGCCCCATGCTGGTATCGTTGCGCAGGGTATCAATGCTGCGTGAGATGAAGATGGGAATACCGGCTTCGAGCAGCGCGGCTGCACTGATCATCGCCGCTGCAATGCCCATCTTACCCGCCTGCGGGCGGAAGTAGTGCAGGATACGCTTGACGAGATCGGCGTCGGTATAGTTACGGTCGTATTCTTCGGCATCGAGGCCGTCAAAGAGAAAGCCCATATATGCTCCGATTTAATTTTCCTGTGTCACCAGATCATACCGTGCAAAGATGCGCCGATAGATCGGTGATTGTTGCAACAACTCCTCGTGCGTCCCCGCCGCGCTGATGCGGCCGCCATCAAGGACGAGGATGAGATCGGCCCAGCGGATCTGTGAGATGCGGTGGGTGATGAGCAGCACCGTCCGCCCCTCTTGGGCCTTGCGGATGGCCTGTTGGATCTGATCCTCGGTGGCACTGTCAATGGCACTGGTGCTGTCATCCAGGATCAGGATGCGCGGATCACTCAAGAAGGCGCGGGCCAGAGCGATGCGCTGGCGCTGCCCGCCGGAGAGGGTAGTACCGCGCTCCCCCACCACGGTCTCGTACCCATTGGGGAAGCTGCAAATAAAGTCGTGTGCCTGAGCCGCCTGGGCAGCGGCGATCACCTCGTCGCGGGTAGCATCGGGGCGGGCAAAAGCGATGTTCTCGGCAATCGTGCGCGAGAAGAGGAAGATGTCCTGCTCGATCTTACCGATCTGCGAGCGCAGCGCATTCAAACTCCACTCGCGCACATCCACCCCATCAATCAGCACGCGGCCAGTCGTAGCCTCATAGGTACGGTTCACCAGTTGGGTCAGCGCACTCTTGCCACTGCCGGTCTGGCCAACAATCGCCACGGTCTGTCCGGCGCGGATGTGGAAGGTGATGTGTTCCAGCACTCGCTTGGAGCCAGATTCCTCATAATCGAAACTGACCGCATCGAAGGTGATTTCGCCGCGCATCGGGGCGCTATAGCCGCCGCGCTGCTCATCCAGATCGCTCTCGCCACGGACAATATGCAGGATGCGGTCGGCGCTGGCGATCCCCGATTGGATGAGCGAGAAGGCGAAGAGTGAGATGAAGGTGGGGAAGCGCAGCACATTCACCAACCCCACCACCGCAATTACCTCACCAACCGCGAGTTGGCCTTGGCGGTAGAGCCACATCGCGTGCAGGAAGCTGAGGCCAATTGCGAAGCCGTAGAGCAGCAGCGGCAGGTAACGCGCCTCGATATAGCCCTGGCGCACGAAGAGATCGCGGAAGAGACGCGCATTACGATGGAACTTCTGGCGCTCAAAGTTCTCGCGCCCACTCGCCTTGACCACCTCAATGCCAGAGATGGTCTCTTCCAACCCGGCATTCATGGTGCCAAACTGTTCGCGCTGATCATGCACCACCGGGTTGAGGCGGCGCACGTAGCGTTTAGCCGTGATGATGTAACTGGCCACGAAACAGAGCGGCACCAGGAGCAGTTCCAAGCGGATAAAGGCGATATAGGTGAGGGGAATGACGATCCCCATCACCGACTCAGAGACAAGCGTAATACCCGGAACAATCAGGTTAGAGAGCTGATTGGTATCGTCGGTAGCACGGGCCATAATATCCCCGGCGCGTTGGCGGTCGTGGAAGCCCTTGCTCTTACTCAGCAGGCTCTCGTACAGTTCCTGACGCGCATCGGCCTCGAAGCGGGCAGCCACGTTCTCAGCGGAGAGGCTCCCGAAGAGCGACGAGAAGCCATCACTGACAAGGATGGCCAGGATGCTGAGCGTGATGATCAGCAGGCCATCGGGGCGGCTTGGATTGATGATCTCATCGGCGGCGCGCCCAATCAGCACCTGCGCCCCGGAGTAGCATGCCCAGGCAATAATGAAGAAGAAGTAGAAACCGAGCGCAAAATACCAGTAACGGAGCACATGCGAAAAGATCCAGCGCCCCGTACTGCGCTGATCATAGGTATAGGTATGAGGGGCCGTAAATTCGCTACGTTGTGCCACGGGGAAATCTCCTAGTAGGGGCAAGATCGTGCGTCAAGCGTAGCACAAAGGGGCGAACGGGGCAATCAGTCAAAAGGCGGAACATCCCCCTACGCCACCTCACGCGGCACACGCGGCAGAATGCTCGTCACCACCTCATAGTTGATCGTCCCCAGCCACTCGGCCACCTCATCCGCACTGATCTCTGCCGCGCCCTGCCGCCCAATCAGCACCACCGCATCACCGCGCCGCACGCCGGGGATATGGCTCACATCCACCATGGTGTAGTCCATACAGATGCGACCCACCACAGGAGCGCGTTGCCCCGCGATCAGGACGCTGCGCCATGGTGGGGCGCGGCGGACGCCATCGGCATACCCGGCCGGGATGGTGGCGATGCGGCTTGGTTGGGTGGTGACGTAGGTGCCACCATAAGAGATGGGTGTGCCAGTGGGGAGTTCGCGTACTTGGGCAACTTCACTATGGAAACTCAACACGGGCTGGAAACCGGGGGGGAGGGGGGCATGCGGGCTTGGTTGCAGGCCATAGCAGGCGATACCAGGGCGCACCATGTCGAAGCGAGCAGCGGGTATGCGCAGCGTGGCGGCACTATTGGCCGCATGCACCAGTGGTGGACGCAGCCCAGCGGCAACGAGATCCGCAAGCAGAAGTTCGAATCGTTCCAACTGCGCCTGAGCGGCAAGGAGCTCCGGCTCATCAGCACTGGCAAAGTGGGTATAGAGGCCACGCATCTCCAAGCCGGGGAGTTGGTGCAGCGCGGTGAGGAAGGGGCCAACCTCAGATGGCACGAGGCCCAAACGGGCCATACCCGTATCCACTTTGATATGCACGCGCACCGGGCGTCCGGCGCTCTGGGCCGCACGACTCAGCGCCAGCGCCGAGTCGTGATCGAAGAGCGTGCAATCCAACCCCAAACGCACGGTCTCATCGGCCTGCCAGGGTGGGGTATAGCCGAGCAACAAGATGGGAGCCGCAATGCCGTGAGTGCGCAGCATCCGGGCTTCACCCAGCGTTGCCACCGCCAATGCCTCGGCACCCGCCCCCAACGCAGCGCGAGCGGCGCGGATGGCTCCGTGGCCATAGGCATCCGCCTTGAGCACCGCCATGATCGGCACGCCAGCCAACTCGCGCAGACGGCGCACATTGGATGCCAGGGCATCAAGATCGATCCGCAGCCAGGTGGGGCGGTCGGGATCACCGACGCGCACATTCCGCCACGCCGGTTCCTGCCGCACCAGGAGCGGATCGGGTGATGCCGGTGCGAGGGCATAATCCACCAAACGGGCGACCACGCGCTCCATACGTGACTCAGCGCCGCCCTTCACCAATACCAGATCGCCCGCACCCAGATCGGGGGGCAGCGCCGCCAGCGCCGCCTCGGTCGTATCCACGACATGCACCGCGATATTGGGGTTGATCAGACGGGCGGCGCGTTCCGTCACCACGCCCCAATCGCCCTTGAGGATGAGCAGATCGGCGCTACTGGCAGCGCGGGTTCCCAGTTCGCGGTAGAAGGGCTCTTCACTTCCAACGGGCAACTCGGAGAGTGCCCCGACCACCGCAATACGGCGGTGCGCCGGGAGGGCGGCGAGGGTATCGAGCGCAGCCAGAGCGGCAGGCGGGGCGGCACTAAAACTATCATCGAGCAGTGCCGCGCCCCCCAGCGCGGGGAGCGGGCGCAAGCGGCCAGCCACCGGCTCCAAGTGGGGGAGTGCGGCTACACACTCTTCCAGATCCATCCCACAGGCGAGACCCACCGCCACCCCGGCCATTGCCGCATAGAGGCCGGGAATCCCGATCAAGGGGGTATGCACGTCAACTTCGGTACCACACCAGCGCAGCCGCACGAGCGTGCCATCGAGACCATAGCGCAGGCCACGTCCACTCAGATCGCAACTGCGCTCCTGGCCATAGGTAATCGTATGCGCCTTGGTACGCCCCATCAGGGCACGGGCGAGCGGGCAATCCCCATTGATGACCGCCACCCCCTTGGGGGGCAACGCAGCCAGCAGATCGCCCTTCTCGGCCGCAATTGCATCGAGCGAGCCAAAGCTCCGCAGATGCGCCGCCTCAACTGCGGTCACCAGCGCGATCTGGGGCGGGAAGAAGGCGGCGAGGCGCGCAATCTCCCCGCGATGATCGCTGCCCAGTTCGAGCACCGCGAAGCGGTGCTGATCTTCTAACCGTGCGATAGCTACCGGTAAGCCCAGCAGCGAATTGAAACTCCGGCGACTCTGGAACGTAGCCGCCCGACGCGCAAGCACCGCCGCCGCCGCACGGCGCGCCGTCGTCTTACCGACACTGCCGGTGATCCCCACCACCGCCGGTTGTACTGCCGCCAGACGTGTGGAAGCCCAGCGCAGCAGGGTCTCCTGCGGATCATCAGCGAGCAGCACCGTCGCCCCGGCGGGGTCGGCGGGCGGCCAGGAACAGAGGATACCGGTCGCACCAGCGGCAATCGCGGCAGGGATATAGTCGTGTCCATCGGCGCGGGGGGTACGCAGAGCCACAAAACACTGCCCCGCAGCCATCAGGCGCGAGTCATAGCTCCAATCCTGGAAACTGGTGGCATGGGCGGAGCCATGCAGGCGGGCACCAGCGGCGAGTAGGTCATCAAGCGTGATCATGTGTCATATACCAACAGTGGCTGAAAGGTACGCCGGTGCAGCGCACATGGCCCGTGGGTTGCCAGGGCACGCTGATGGGCAGCGGTTCCATAGCCCTTATGAGCCGCAAAACCATAGCCAGGGAAGGCGAGATCGGACGTCTGCATGAGCTGATCGCGGGTCACTTTAGCCACCACCGATGCGGCAGCAATCGAGAGACTACGCGCATCGCCCTTAATCAGCGCCTCTTGGGGCAACGTGAGATCGGGCAGCGTAAGGGCATCAATCAGCAGTGCATCCACCGGGCATGGCAGGCTGAGCAGCGCACTGAGCATCGCGAGGCGGGTTGCAGGAACGATCCCATAGGCATCAATCAGGTAGGCGGGCACAATCCCCACACCAACCCCCAGGGCGTGGTGGTGGATCTGGGTAAAGAGTCGGCGACGGGTCGCAGCATCGAGTTGTTTTGAGTCATTGACCCCGGCGAGGAGATCGGGATGGCGGAAGATGGCGGGGGCAAGGACAACCGCCGCAGCCACCACCGGGCCAGCCCAGCAACCCCGACCGGCCTCGTCAATCCCGGCGCAGTTGGGGTAGCCGCGAGCGTGCCAGACTTGTTCATGCGTAATCGTGGGTGACATAGGGTTACGATACAAAGAGCAACACCCGGCTCGACCCCACCGCGACCCACTGGGGGTAGAGGGGCAGATCGGCCACCCAGAAGGGCTGGAGATCGGGTTGCGGGGTATCAGATGGGGTAACACCCAACAGGCGGTAGGCCAGCGTCACCAGATCGGCATAACGTCCGGGGGCGAGTTCAGCTTGGGGCAAGACAACCACCCGCCCGTGGGGCAGCAAAACGCGCCGGATCTCGTGGTGGCTACGCGGATCGAGGATATAGGCCGAGGGGAACGTTGCCAGCACGGTATCAAAGGTGGCGGCGGCGAAGGGCAGATATTGGGCATAGGCATGGCTGAGGTGCGCAGGGAAGCCCGCGTGGTGCATGCGTTGGCGAGACAGTTTGACCATCTGGGGCGAAGCATCAACGCCCCACGCATGCATCCCCGCCTGCGCCATTGCCACCTGCAAGTGACCAGGGCCAAAGCCCAGTTCCAGCACCCGCCCGTGGAGGAAGGGCAAAACCGCCAACCCCCAGCGTTGCCACAACCCGGACGAGACAGCAGCGGCGACCCAATCATAGCTCCAAGCAAACTCGCGGTAGAGACGCTCGAAGCCCCAATTGACCAGACGCGCAAAGGCGCAGCCACCCTGGTCTGGTGGCTGCGCCCGCAGAGAACCGTCGTAGTCGGACACTAGACGCGGCGCTCCTTGATGCGTGCCGCCTTGCCGGTGAGGCCACGCAGGTAGTAGAGCTTGGCGCGGCGCACCTTACCCCGGCGCATCACCTTGATGCTATCCAGGCGCGGTGCGTGGAGTAGGAAGGTGCGCTCAACGCCGATGCCGTGTGAGGCAATGCGGCGTACCGTGAAGTTCTCGTTGATCCCACCGCTGCGGCGGCGAATGACCACGCCCTCGAACTCCTGAACGCGCTCGCGGTTGCCTTCAACCACCCGCACACCGACGCGAACCGTGTCACCGACCCGAAATTCGGGGATTTCCTGCTTGTACTGGCGCTTAGCCAGTTCCATAAGGATCTGCTGCGACATAACCCTCGACGATCCTTTCTCAGGCGGCTCCCCAGGCGCCCGCACGCACGCGGGACTGACGGGCCGCGACACAAAAAACATAGAAATCTGGCAGACGAAGTGCCGCCTGCCAGACGTGCATGCTGGTTGGGATTATAGCATACCCTGTGGGAGCGGGCAACCTAGCGGTGTGCGCGTGTGCGCCGTGCAGAGGCGATCACGACCAAGCCCAGGGCAACTGTTGAGACACCACAATAGATCGCGGCAGTGCTGGTCGTCATCAATCCACGATAGACCAGTGTGCCGAAGGCGAAGATCATCCAGAGTAGCCAGTTGCAGACGAGCATAACGCGGCGATCCGTGAGGGTTAAGCGGCTTGTGCCCATAACGACCATTCCGGTTGCTGCCCATCCCAAGAGGCCAAGCAGAATGCTTTGTAGAGCGTATAGGGTGTCCATCGTTACTTCCTCCAGACCGCGTCATCGCTGATCATCTGCTACAGAATAGTAGCAGATGATTTGGTTATTTTCAACAGCCTGAAGGTGGAGTTTCTTGTACATGTTGTCCAAATGTGATATAGCCATAATCAAACGGGCGGCTCCCAATGGGAGCCGCCCGTGAGAAAGGTTGGGGCAGAAGATAGTTACTTGGTCGGAGCTGTTGCCGCCACAGCACCCGCAGGAGCCGCTGCCGTCGCGCCAGTTGGCTCAGGCATCTGCTGGAAGTCGGGGTAGGCCACCGAGCCGTGCTCGCCAATATCGAGGCCCAACTCCTCCTCTTCCTTGCTGACCCGCAGGCCAACCGTCGCCTTGAGGATGTAGAACATCGCACCGGAGAGACCCACCGTCCAGAGACCAATCGCTGCCACACCAACGAACTGGGCGATCAGGAGGGTCATACCACCGCCATAGAAGAGGCCGAGCGTTCCGGTGTTACCCTCAATCGAGGCGAAGAGACCAACCGCGAGCGTCCCCCAGACACCATTGATGAGGTGAACCGGCACCGCGCCCACCGGGTCATCAATCTTCAGCTTCTCCAGGAGGTCGCAACCGAGCACCACCACCGGGCCGGCAATCGCGCCGATGAGAACGGAGGCCATCGGATCAACATAGGCACAACCAGCGGTAATCGCCACCAGGCCAGCCAGCGCACCATTGAGGGTCATACCGAGATCCGGCTTACCGGCGCGTACCCAGGTGACAAACATCGCCGTGAGGGCACCAGCGGCAGCGGCCAGGTTGGTATTCATCGCCACCAGAGCGACCGCATTGGCATCAGCCTGCGAGGAGAGTGCCAACTGCGAGCCGGGGTTGAAGCCGAACCAACCGAGCCAGAGGATGAAGACACCCAGGGCGGCCAGCGACATGTTGTGACCGGGGATGCTCTTGGGCTTACCATCAGCCGCGAAGCGACCGATACGTGGCCCAAGGATGATCGCGCCCATCAGAGCGGCCCAGCCACCTACGCTATGGACAACCGTGCTGCCAGCAAAGTCGGTGAAGCCCCAGTTACCCTCGGTGTTCCCGGCGTAGTGGTTGAGCCAGCCGGCACCGCTCCAGACCCAGTGGACAACGACGGGGTAGATGAAGACCGAGATGATCGCGCTATAGATGAGGTAGGACGAGAACTTGGTGCGCTCCGACATTGCTCCGGAGACAATCGTTGCCGCTGTACCAGCAAAGACGACCTGGAAGAGCCAGCTTGCCAAGGCCGGTGTGCCAGTTGCTGCTGCATCATAGCCCAGGAAGAACTGATCAAGCCCGATGAAGCCACCTGCCGATGTTCCATAAGCGAAACCCCAACCAATCATCCAGAAGGTGATACAGGCGACCGAGAAATCCATCATATTCTTCATCAGGATATTGACGGTATTCTTCGAGCGCGTCATACCAGCTTCGAGCAGTGCAAACCCCGCCTGCATAAAGAAGACCAGGAACGCGGCGATCAGTAACCACATCGTATCAAGTGCGACAGCAAGTTCTTCCATAGTTGGACCACTTTCTTGAGCAAAGACCTTCCCACCCGATGCCATCCAGAGTCCGATCACACCTGCAGCAACTATTCCTGTTTTGCGCCAGTTCAGGGTCATGGTTCTGTCTCCTCAAACCCGAACGTTCTCGCTTGGCGAGAAAGCGTCCCACCAGATACCCAACTGCTTAGACAAACACCATTTAGAACAAGGCACACCAGAACCGAGCTGCACCATCGCAGGGGCAATGGGAGTACCTGGGCATTCACCCCCTCTTCAATGAGGCATACGGAGCCTCGCTATATCACGATTAACATCCGACTGGGCGTGTACTGATGGTATCAAAATGGGGTGGGGGATGCCACGGTGATCATGTCTAAAGAGTCGCTACTCTTTCCTAGACGATCTGCCTAAATTCGTGGGGTATGCCTTATTAGGGTAGCACCGGCTTCCAGCCGGTCGGTGGCGTCACCGACCGGCTGGAAGCCGGTGCTACCTTTGGGCTTAACCGAACGCCTATGCAGCCAAGCCGTCCCGAAGATCTCTGTTAGTGCGAAGAAGTCCTGGGATGCGGCGCGTTGGCTTCGACAAGCTCAGCCAACGCGCCGCATCCATGCCACCCAAGACTGCTTCGCGCAAACGATCACCGCAACTCCCAACGTGACCCGTGGGCGGTCTTGGTGATCTCGATCTGGGCGGGGAATCGCTCTTTCAGTTCGTCAATGTGGGTAATGACGATGATGCGCCGGAAATCGGCTTGAACGCCGGTGATGGCCTCGACCATGCGCTCGCGTCCGCTGGCATCGAGCACACCAAAGCCTTCGTCTATGACGAGAGTTTCCAGGCGCGCCCCGGCGCGGCGGGCGAGGAGCCGCGAGAGGGCAATGCGGACAGCGAAGTTGGCGCGAAGGGCCTCACCACCGCTGAAGGCGTCGTAGACGCGGGTGCCGAGGGCGTCGGCGATCTTGATCTCCAGCGTTTCGACCGTATCGCCCTTTTTGGTGTCGCGCTGCATCTCGATGCTGAGGTGCATTTGGTTGTCGGTCATGCGGCTCAGCAGGCGGTTCGCTTCGTCTTCGATCTGCGGGATGGCGCTCTCGATCAGCATGGCCTGGACGCCCTTCTTGCCAAAGGCTTCGCCCAGTTCGGCAAAGAGGTCTTGGCGCAGGCTGAGGGCGCGTTCGTTGGTCTGTTCGCGTTCGAGTTGTTCGGCGTCGGCCTGGGCACGTTTGAGGTAGGCTTGTTTTTCACCCAGATCTTGCTGGCTGACTTGGAGCGTCACCCGGAGGCGGCGCAGCGCCTCGTTACTCTGTGTGGCTGCACTCTGGGCGGCCGGGAGGTCACGCAGGGCCAGATCGAGGCGGGCATCCTCGGTTTCCATTTGGGCAATGAGTAGCGCAGATTGTTGCTGCAACTCTTCGGCCTTGCGCGTCAGTTCGCGGTCGGCGTCGAGGCGCTGCTCGGCCAGACGTAGCTCCTGTTCGGCCTGCGTCCAGTGTTCGAGGCTGCGCACCTGTTCGCGGGTGGCCGTGTGGGCTTCGGCTTGGTAGCCCAGGGCGCTGATGCTGGCTCCAACCTCCACGCCCTCTTTGTAGATGGCATGGGCGAAGTCATTCTGCTCAAGCATGCGGCGCATCTCGCTGATCGTATCGAGCAGGGCGGGCAGGGCGGCCAGTTCTTGCTCGATGCGCTCCAACTCTTCGTGGCGGGCTTGGCGTAGCCCTTCGGCTTTGTCGCGCTCGCGCAGTTGGCGTTCGAGTTCCTTCAGGC
>RRYU01004318.1_pt1 | contig 16657 bp, 17 predicted proteins | sample 2162651 | NCBI WGS metagenome assembly RRYU01 (sample SAMN10267283, study PRJNA491782) | microbial mat metagenome | isolation source: biomat in the production well | place: Japan: Minami-Kanto gas field, natural gas well KTG3 | collected 2017-06 | reverse complement strand
CTGGCCAGAAAATTCAACATCCGCATGCTGCCTGCGCAGGTCTTCATCGATTCCGGTGGCAGAGAAGTGCAGCGTCATACCGGCTATCTGGATCAGGCGGGAATCCTCGCTGGCCTCAAAGCGGCAGGGCTGAAGTGACCTTCATTGACAATATCGAACAGATCGTTGCCAATTATCCGTTACTCGCTTTTGGTGCGGTCTTTCTGGCAGGGGTGGTCTCTTCGGCCTCCCCTTGTGTGTTGTCAACCCTCCCGCTGGTGGTTGGTTTTGTCGGCGGTTACAGCGACGGCGACCGTTTAAAGGCCTTTCGCTATTCGCTGATGTTCATCCTTGGGCTGTCGCTGACTTTCACCGCCTTTGGAGCTGCGGCTGGACTATTCGGTACCATCTTCGGTGTGGTTGGGGTTGGCTGGTATGCATTTGCTGGTGTACTGGCCCTACTGATGGGAGGGCAGATGATGGGGTTCTATGAAATCCGGCTGCCGATCAAACGCGAATTTAAACCACGTCGGGGTGGACTTGTCGGGGCTTTTTTGCTCGGACTCTTCTTCGGCCTTGTCTCATCCCCTTGCGCGACCCCGGTGATGGTCGTGCTGCTGACTCTGGTCGCGGGCAAGGGTCAAGTAGTTTACGGCATCGCCCTACTTTTTAGTTATGCCATCGGGCATTGCCTGCTAATGCTCTTTGCCGGGACGTTTACCGGTTTTGTTGAAGCCTTCGCCAAAAACCGCGGAGTGGTCAATCTGTCAAACTGGAGCAGAAAACTCAGCGGCGGAATTATTTCACTAGCTGGAGCCTGGTTTCTTTGGCAGGTATTTTAATGCATCATACAAAGTTCGATAAAAAATAAATACTTTGTGTAGCTCTTGGTTTTCCTGACAGCAATGTACTGTTTAGGAGGAATATAATATTAGACATCTATGCCCCCCTTGGAGTTTTTAGTATTCTCAACGTAGTTCATTTGAGGGGGTATCGCTATGAGTTTTTGGGCAAATTTCCAGAGAAAGATCATAAAACCAAATACCAGTGACGATGGCCTGAAGGTCGCATTACTGGCCAGCGTATTGTCATCAGACCCTGATTCTCTTCAACACCGGCCCATGCCTTCCTTGCTTCAGAAACCAATCGATCCTAGTCAGACGCTGTACAGTGGAGAGACGCTTGATTCATGACCAAATCCACTCGTTCGTAAGACACCATTGAAAATGTTCTATAAATAACCCCTTTAAACACGCGAATCGCCCATGATTACCAGATCATGGGCGATTCTTGCTTTGCGGTACATATCGGACATCGGTTTACCGGAAGTGGCGATATTCAGCACATGCTCTATTCAGCCGACCTCCAGACCCATAATTAGATATGGAGCAACTTCCAGAACGTTTTCTGCTGATCAGCTCTTGGGGGTCGCAATCAACCTCGATCAACGTCCGAGAAGTCGACACATGCTGGAAGCAGGTTAGATCGTCTATGCCCCATCGGAGTGATCCCTTGGGTACACTTGCAATTAATTGCTACAACCACTTCCAACACGCAAGAATCAGGATAATTAGCAGCACAAATCCAAGGTTCATGTAAGCCATGCTGTAAAAAAGCTTTTGCGGCGGAGTCAGTCCCCCCGGCTCATCGCCACGGAGCTTGCCGACTTTCGGCATCCTCAACACCATCTCTTCACCGTGTGGAGCTTGACCGAGCAGGGTTGTCTGGTCACCTCCGGCTAAATGACGACCCATGTGGGTGCCGTTTTTCCACTTTGTGCTGTTGCTCACATCATAGATACTGCCTTTATAGGCAATGTAGCCGGCTCGCCCCTCTTTACCGTCAAATTGTGCAAGCTCTTCCAAGGACAGGTCACCGGTTCCAAGGCCCATTGTTGCTGCGTCCTTTCGCCGGAGACGCGGGCCAATTACGAATACTGCAATCAACGCCGAGCAGACCAAGATCAAGTAAAGGATGATTTTGAGCAGCAGCAGGATGCCGAAGCGGGTTTCAACCAGCATACTGGCATCCGGAACGCGGTAGGCAAAGAGGATCGCCCCGGTGACCCCCATGATCAAAATCGACACCAGTCCCAACTTGACCTCACCGCGAGGCAAGCCTTGCGATGCATAGCCCGGTTTGAGAATCAGGTGAACGTATAAAATGGTGCCGAACCAGAAGAATCCGAACAGAATGTGCAGGTAGCCGACCAGCAAACGGAAACCACGAGAAACCGTTGAAGGTTTCGAGCTTGAAGAGACTGCTTTGTCCGATCCGAGCGAAAGTGAATAACCCTCACCAGCCGCCGTCAACTCTCCGCCACCAGCCGAATTCAAATGACAGACACTGCATTCTTGGCCGGTAGCTCCGGCGTACTCCTCGGTTGCCAACAGGTTGCTGACGGAGCAAAAGCTAAAAACCAGAAGTAGCAGAAGTGTTTTCTTGAGAGCGGTCATAGTCATCTCGTGTGGCAGCGAAACAAATGGTCACGTAGAAAGTTTATCGAGTTAGCGAAGGGCCACCCGTTTCCAGGCGGCCCTTCTTATGACTAAGCGCCGAGAATCTGCTTGAGATCTTCTTCAGCGGTGCTGATCGGACCGATGTTGTAGTTCTCGACCAGGAAATTGAGTACATTCGGGGTGATAAAGGCCGGCAAACTCGGGCCGATCTTGATGTCCTTGATCCCCAGGTGCAGCAGGGTCAGCAAGACTGCAACCGCTTTCTGTTCGTACCAGGAAAGGATCATCGACAGCGGCAGGTCGTTGACTTCGCACTCAAAAGCATTGGCCAGAGCAATGGCGACCTGAATGGCGCTGTAAGAGTCATTGCACTGACCAACGTCGAGCAGGCGTGGGATACCGCCGATATCGCCCAGTTCCATTTTATTGAAACGGAACTTGCCGCAGGCCAGGGTGAGGATGACGGTGTCTTTCGGCGCTTTTTCGGCAAACTCGGTGTAGTAGTTACGCCCCGATTTGGCGCCGTCGCAACCGCCGACCAGAAAGAAGTGTTTGATCGCGCCGCCCTTGACCGCTTCGATGACCTTGTCGGCGACGCCGAGGATGGCGTTGTGGCCGAATCCGGTGAGGATCTCCTGACCCGGCTTGTCCTCAAAACCTTCTGCTTCCTGGGCCTTTTTGATCACCGCCGAGAAATCCCAGCCGTCGACATGCTTGACCCCCGGCCACTGCACCAATCCCCAGGTAAACAGGCGATCGATATAGCTGGCGGACGGCTTCTGGATGCAGTTGGTGTTGAAGATGATCGCGCCGGGGAACTGGGCGAACTCCTTGTGCTGATCCTGCCAGGCGCCGCCGAAGTTAGCGACCAGGTGGCTGTACTTCTTCAGGCCCGGATAACCGTGGGCCGGGAGCATTTCGCCGTGGGTGTAGATGTTGACGCCGGTCCCTTCGGTCTGCTTGAGCAGCTCTTCGAGGAACTTCAGATCGTGACCGGAGACCAGAATCGCCTTGCCGGCCTTGGTGCCGAGTTGCACCGGGGTCGGAACGGGATGACCGTAAGCCTCGACATGGGCCTGGTTGAGCAGCTCCATGGTCAGGTAATTGATTTTTCCCGCTTCCAGCGCCAGGTTGACGTTGGCCATCAGGTCAAGACTGTCATCCAGCATTGCCGCCAGCGCTTTGTGAGTATAGGCATAAATATCTTCAGCTTCACTGCCTAGAATCCGGGCATGGTCAGCATAGGCCGCATACCCCTTGATGCCGTACAGGGTGATCTCACGCACAGAATGAATATCGGCATCGACGGTGAAGCTTTTCACGCCGTGCAGCTGACCGAGTTTGATTTGCTCATCACGAGCGGCTGGTAGCGCCCAATCCTGGGCAGCGTGCGGGACAATTCCGCGGTATGCGCCGACAAGTTGCTTGGCCTTGCCGCGCAGGCGGACTGCTTCGGCGACCAGCTTGGCGATTTCATCGGCATCGAAATCGACGTTGGTGACGGTCGCGAACAGGCCGGCGATCACGAAGCGATCGATCTCCGGGTCCTTGGCACCATTGGCCCGCGCCTTATTGGCCCAGAATGCGATCCCTTTCAGGGAATAGATCAGCAGATCCTGCAGGGTCGCAACATCCGGCTGTTTACCGCAGACACCGACAACGGAACAGCCGCCTTTTGCGGTCTGCTCACACTGGTAACAGAACATCGACATTTCTTTAGCCTCCTTTGTTTGTGGGATTGAAGTGGTCTGTTTTTTTTTCCAAACAGAATGTCAAAGATACCCATCAGTTAGTTCAGTTTACAAGGATAAAGTTGACAACTTCAGGCCACAGCCTGTTGTTCGAAAAGTTCCACAAGCTGATGACTGTGAGGCCCCTCATCTGGCTGCTAGGGACCCTGGAAAGGGGCAGCAGCATTTCATTCGCCACTCGTTGCCTTCAGGGCGGAGATCTGTTCCTTGAGGGCCTTTTCGCGGTTCCAACGCTCGGTCACATCGCGCATGATCGAAGCTATCCCGATGATTTTTCCAGAATCATCTTTGAGCATCACGATGGAAAATTCACACGACAGCTGATGACCGTCGCGGTGCAGGGCGGGAACCGAAAGCAGGTCTTTGCCGTAGCGGGTCTCTCCGGTGGCCATCACCCGGTGGTAGCCTTCCCAGTGAACAGCTCGCAGCCGTTCAGGGATGATCAGGTCGAGGGACTCCCCAATCGCCTCAGTCGCAGTGAAACCGAAGATCATTTCAGCTCCTCGGTTCCACAGTCGAATGATGCCTTCATGATCGGCAAATAGAATTGCATCTGGTGCCAGTGAAAGGATCCGGCGGCTAAGGGCATCAACATTATTTTCCGACATAATTGCTCCCTTCCCGGGTGGGTGGTTTTGATAAAGGATAGCTCTTACTCCGTCTGCCGCAAGTTGCGCCCCATGGAGATAGCACATCCACGGGGCGCAACTGTTTTTCAATGAGCATGCTCAGCTTGGGTTGCGGCAACGGCTTCACCGTGATGGGCCGAATTCCCCTTGATCAGACCGTGCAGACCTTCCACATAGTGGGTAAAGACGACGTAGGATTCGACAAATTCACGGCCTGTCGAGACGCTGTCGTCCGCATGTTTTTGGTTCTCGTAGGCATGAACAAACCTTTCACGGATCCCGTTGGCCATGGCATCGGTCAGCACCTTGACCAGCTTATCGACCGACCCGCCTTCCAGAGCCTGGTCAGCAAGGGCCACAGCCGGATCAATTGCGGCGCCAGGTTTCAGACCTGTGTAGGGTGCCCCTTCACCGGCACGATGGATGCGGACCAGGGTTTCGAAAAAATACATGTCGGCAAACTCCTTGGCCTCGGCTCCCAGTGCGCGCATTTTCAGGGTTTTTTGAAATGCGGCCTGGATGCCTTTCTCTTCATCAGCGCGGACCCACTTAAGCAGTGGCGTGACGTCCCCCTTGTCCAGTGCGCTTCGGGCCGTCTCAACCACCGGTCCGTCCAGGGTGTCGCAGTGGGCCAGAGCCGTTTGTGGCGCTGCAAAAACGAGCAGCGCAAAGAGTGCCAGGGTCATCAATCGTCCGGTTTGTTGGTTAGCGACTTTCATTGTTTCCTCCTTGGTTATGAGTTGATTAGCTTCTTTGCTCACAGAGAACGTAACGAGGAGAGGTTTTGTGACACAAAAAAATATAAAAATTTTGGATTGCTTGATTTTAAGCAAATTTGGCGACTTAGCTTCCATGCTAAAAAACATGTCACAAATCTCTGTTATCATCCGTACTTAATAAATAGAGAAGGAAAGGTGACCTGAAGTTGACTGATGAGGAACTTATGCTGGCCTATGCTGATGACGATCTGGAGGCCTTTGAGGCCTTATATCGGCGTCATAAAAAGCGCATTTTCGGCTTTCTGATGACGAAGTTAAAAAACCAGACTGAAGCTGAAGAGGTCTTTCAGGCGATTTTCAGCAAGCTGCATGTTGCCAGGGGAAAGTACCGTGACGACATCCCGTTTCTGCCCTGGATCTTTACCATCGCCCGAAATGCCTTGATCGACCATATCAGAAAGCGGGACGCCTACCAGAAACACGTCACAACATCGGAATTGGCTGTGGCAACCTATGCCGAACAAGCGAGTTCAGACCCACCAAGGCGCATTGATGTTGAAGGCCTTTCCAGTTTGACCGAGACCCAGCGTCAAGCCCTGGAGTTTCGTTTTAACCAGGGATTGACCTTTGCGGAGATTGCCGAACAGCTGCAGACTTCTGCCGACAACTCGCGACAAATCATCAGTCGGGCGATTCGCCAACTGCGTAAATTGATTATCGGCAAGGAGATGGATCGTGAAACGAGATAAGCATGAGCAAGAGTTGTTACAGGAATTTGCTGAATTCGTAGACGCCGAGCAGATCGCCCCTGGCGGCCGTCTGGATGAGACAGTCCTTCGCATGGTGAGAAAAGATCTCCGGCCGGCGCTGTGGAAGATTTATGGCAAATTGACCCTGGTTGAAGCAACCGCTGGCCTGCTGACGCTGACCATCTGCCCGCAGTTTGGCTTCGGGTTCGGTCAGCACAATCAGTTCTTGCATGCCCTGCACTCATCAACCCCACCGGCCGTCTTCTATCTTCTCTGCGGTCTGTTTTTTGTCCTTCTTGGGGCGACACTGGGTGGCCTGATCCTGAATCGAGCGGAAATCCGAACTACCGGTCGCAGTCGATATCTCTATTTTGCAGTTTACAGCATTCTGGCCTTTCTCATATTGGTCGCACTGGGCACAGAGGCCTTTGTCATTAGTGCGCTGGTCTGGATATTGGGCGCTTTGTTGGGAAATATTCTGGGGTTTGAGGCGGCTATCCGGCTGCGTCAAGCAACGCGCTGATCAGAATGTGATCTGAACTTGATGTAGATCAAGGTGTTCTCTAATTTGGTTGAGTAGAATGGATCATCATAACGCAACAACCTTCAAAGGAGATAAGCCATGGCAAAAACACCTTGGGTCGATAAAGACGAGTGCATCGGTTGCGAACTTTGCGTCAACAACTGCCCCAACGTTTTTCGTATGGATGGCGACGCCAAGGCGGAATGCTATGACGCCAGCGGTGCGACCGAAGCGGAAATCCAGAGCGAAGCCATCGATGCCTGCCCGGTTTCCTGCATTCAGTGGCAGGAATGAGATGCCCGCTAAATACCTGACTCACGCTAGTTTCGTCCGATAGCAATGGAGGTCGTCATGACCACAATGAAAACAGCTCAGATGGCGGACAATTCCGCTAAGACCGTCGGCGATCTTGTCGCCGAGGATTACCGGATCGCCGCAGTCTTTGAAAAATACGGCATCGATTTCTGTTGCGGTGGCCAATCACCGCTCGCAGTCATCTGCCAGGAGAAAGACCTTGATCCGGCAGTCATTCAACAAGAGATAGAAGCGGTGAAGAGTGCGCCGCTCGAGCGGGCCCAGAACTATGCCGCCTGGGAACTCTCATTTCTGGCCGACTATATTGTCAATACCCACCACAGCTATCTCAACGAGAATACCGGACAGATTGCTGCCTACGCCCACAAGATAGCTGAGGTCCATGGGGCGCATCACCCAGAAGTCGTAACGATCGCCAGGGTCTTCGACAAGATCGCCGCCGACCTGACGGCGCACCTTCAAGAAGAAGAGGAGGTCCTCTTTCCAACCATCAAACGGATCGATGCTGCAAAAAAAGCGGGGAATGGGCCTGCGGGAAAAGACCGCGAGACCATCCAGAATTCCCTGGAAAAACTTCACCTCGAACACGAAGCGATCGGCGACGCGGTCCATCGAATCCGTCATCTTTCCAAAGATTATGCAATTCCGGAGGGTCTCTGCAATACGTTCGTGGTCACCTATCAGAAGCTCAAGGAGTTCGAAGACGATCTGCATAAACATGTCCACCTGGAAAACAACATCCTCTTTCCGAAGGCGGCACAGGTTTAAGCGGATGCACGGACCGCGGCAGTCGTTCTGGGCAGGTTATCACCCAGAAAAAAGTGGCAATGAAATTTTACTGCGGAGGATGCAATGAGCTGGTTCGCGAATCTTAAACTGAATACCAAGTTCAATGTGATCCTGTCCGCTCTGCTGATCGGTCTTTTTCTTCTGACCGCCTTACTGGCTTACCGGGACCAACAGGATTTGGTCCTGAATATGGCCTTGGAACAGGGGCGCGGGGTCGCCAGTCAGATCATTGCAACCACTGACTATATGTCCGATGTCGTCGGTAATGAACCGGAGGACAATTACGCGCTGGTTCCTCAGGTGGTCGCAACTCAGGTCGCGAAACGAATATCCAGCGGAAACAAGTACAGCGTAAGGCAGATCTCGCTGAAATACCGCAATCCGGACAACCGTCCCGACGCCTATGAAACCGAGCAGTTGAAGGCTTTTGCAAACAAAGCAGGGGACGAAAGTTACCAGGTCACAACGGAAGAAGGTGAAGATGTTTTTCGCTATATGCGGCCGATGGTTGCCGAAAAGTCCTGCCTGGAATGCCATGGCAGCTATGAATCGGCACCCTTATTCATCCAGCAGCACTACCCCGAAAACCACCCCTCGTACAATTACCAGGTTGGCCAGATTGTCGGAGCGGTTTCCGTTGCCAGACCGATGGCCGATTTGTATCGCGAAGTCGGCACCAATCTGAAGCATGACCTCACTTACCGGGTGGCCATCCTCGCCCTGGTATTTCTGGCCATGGGCGTCCTGATTCGACGCCTCATGATCAATCCGATCCGGCTGACCTCGGCAACCATCCACCGCGTGACGACTACCGGCAATCTGGCGGAAAGAATTCCCGGCAAGACCTCCAAGGATGAGATCGGTCAGTTGATTCGCGACTTCAATGAGATGATGGGAGCACTGGACCGCACCACCCTGCAGCGTCAGGAATCAGAAGATCGTTATCGAAATCTGATAGAAGCAACCCAGTCGGCGATCGTCACCTTCCTGAAAGACGGTAAAATTGTCATCTCAAATCATCCTGCCGAGGGCCTGTTAGGTCTTTCGAGAAATAAGCTGCTGGGGGAGACAATTTTTGACTATCTGGAGCAGGGCGAGACCCTGCAACAACGGATTGAGGCTATTGCCTTGGCCGGAGACTGGGATCGGGCAGAAGAGACAACTCAGCATCGCCTGCGGGATGTCACTGGCCGGTTAACGGATGTCGAGGTCACTCTCATCCTGGCGTCCAGGGCAGAGCAGACGCCAATGTTCACGGCCATCATACGGGAACTCAAGACCTAGCAAGCTGGTGCCATCGGACCCTTCTCGGATGACGCGGTGAACCGCGACCACAAACACAACGACCCTGCTGGAAATGGCGGGGTCGTTGTGTTTGTGGCTTTACAGCACTTTGCAGTCAGCATGCGGTTTTGATTCAGGTGTTCTCGGAAAGCTCACTCCTGCGCGCAGTAACGGTGCGCCTCAATTTTTCATTATTATACAATCTCACCCTTGACAAAAGTAGTGGTCTCAATAAAGATAGTAATTGATTACTATCTTTATTGAGACGTTATGAACACTCGAAGCAAAAATCTTCCGGCAGAGGAACGCCGTGCGGTGACGGTCGAAGCCGTGGTCGCATTGGCTGCGGAGCAGAACCCCAGCGATATCACTACCGCGTCGATTGCCAAGCGCATGGGTCTGACCCAGGGCGCCCTGTTTCGGCACTTTCCCAACAAAGACGCCATCCTGCAGGCGGTGATGGCGTGGGTGGCCGATCGGTTGCTGGCGCGGGTGGATAAAGCGTTGCAGGGGACACCCTCTCCGCTCGCCGCGCTGGAGGGGATGTTCATGGCCCATGTGGATTTTGTAATCGAGCACCCGGGCGTCCCCCGCCTGCTGTTTGGCGAATTGCAGCGCGCTGAGGAGACGGGTCCCAAGCGCATGGTGCAGACGCTCATCCACCGTTATGGAGAGCGATTGCGGCGGTTACTTGAGGAAGGCAAAACCCTCGGCGAACTGGATCCCCATCTCGACACCGAAGCCTCGGCCATCCTCTTCATCGGCACCGTCCAGGGGCTGGTGATGCAATCGCTGCTGGCCGGCGACATTGGCCGCATGCGGAAGGATGCGCCGAAGGTCTTTGCCATCTATCAACGGGGTATCAGGAGCGTGCAATGAAAAGATTCCCTCTCCAGAAACGCACCCTGGCCATACTGGTGGTGCTCTTGCCCTTGCTGGCCCTGTTTATCTATGTCGCCCTGCGTTCGGGTCCTCTTGCACCGGTGCCCGTAACGGTGACCCGGGTCGAAAACCGATCGATCGCACCGGCGCTCTTCGGCATTGGTACGGTCGAAGCCCGCTTTACCTACAAGATCGGTCCCACCTTCGCCGGGCGGATCGAACGTCTGGAGGTGCAGGTGGGGGACCGGGTCAAAGCCGGGCAGCTCCTCGGCGAAATGGATCCGGTCGATCTCGACCAGCGCATCCGGGCCCAGGATGCCGCGCTTAAGCGTGCCGAGGCGCAAATCAGTGAGACCCGGGCGCGACAGGCTTACGCGCAAACGCAGGCCCGGCGTTATGCCGAATTGCTGGTCGCTCGCTCGACCAGCGAAGAAATTCTTGCCGGTAAAAACACTGAGCTGCTGGTCGCCGAGGCGAGTCTGAACGCGGCAAAAGAGGAGGCTGTCCGCATCCGCGCCGAACGCGCAGGGCTGATCGCCCAGCGCAAGAACCTCGCCCTGATCGCCCCGGTTGATGGTCTGGTGACCCTGCGCAACGCCGATCCCGGCACCACCCTGGTGGCTGGGCAGGCGGTCATCGAACTGATCGACCCGCAGAGCCTGTGGATCAATGTGCGCTTCGATCAGATTCATGCGCGGGGGTTGAGCGCTGACCTGTTGGCTAAAATCGTTTTGCGCACCCAGGCGGGAGCATTGCAAGGGCGCGTCCTGCGGGTGGAACCGATGGCGGACGCGGTGACCGAAGAGATGCTCGCCAAGGTAAAGTTCGACCAGATCCCCGAACCGCTGCCGGCAATCGGCGAACTGGCCGAGGTGACCGTTGCCTTGTCGGCGCTTGCCGCTGCGCCGGTCATCCCCAATGCGGCGATTCAGCGCGTCGCCGGTCAATTGGGCGTGTGGCAGGTCATCAATGGCGATCTGCACTTCACAATCGTCACCCTGGGTGACGCCGATCTGGAGGGTCAGGTCCAGGTACGCGAAGGGTTGGAAGTCGGAGATCAGGTCGTCGTCTATAGCGCCAAAGCCTTGACTTCGCGCAGCAGTATCGATGTGGTTGAGCAGATCTCAGGGGTGCCGCGATGATCAGCCTGGCCGGCCGTGACATCATGCACGCCTGGGGAAAGTTCGTCTTTACCGGCGTGGGCCTTGGTCTGTTGATCGGCGTGACTCTGTCGATGGCAGGCATTTACCGCGGCATGGTGGATGACGGCAAAGCCTTGCTCGACAACAGCGGCGCCGATCTCTGGGTGGTGCAGCAGAACACCTTGGGTCCCTATGCCGAATCATCGAGCGTCTACGATGATGCGTGGCGCGGCATCCGTGCCATGCCGGGGGTTGCGCGGACGGCCAATATCACCTACCTCACCATGCAGGTGCGCCAGGGCGAGCGCGACGTGCGCTCGATGGTCACCGGAGTTACCGCCGGCGAGCCCGGCAGCCCTGGCTGGCCGCCGTATCTCGTCGCCGGAAGGCAAATCACCCGTGGCCATTACGAAGCGGTTGCTGATATCGCTACCGGATTCAAACTCGGCGACCGCTTGCAGATCCGCCGCAACCACTACAGCGTTGTCGGTCTGACCCGGCGGATGGTCTCGTCCGGCGGCGATCCGATGGTCTTCATCCCGCTCAAGGATGCCCAGGAAGCCCAGTTTCTCAAAGATAACGACGCCATCTTACAGCAGCGCCGCCGCACCGCAGTCAATCCCGCGTTCAATCGGCCGCAGGTTCCGGGGCTGCTCGAAGCGGTCATCGCCTCGCAAAGCAGCAACGCTTACGTCAACGCCGTTCTGGTACAGGTTGCCGCGGGTCATGATGCCGAGGAGGTGGCGCAGTCGATCCGTCGCTGGAAGCGGCTGACGGTCTACACCCGCAGCCAGATGGAGGAAATCCTCATCGGCAAGCTGATCGCCACTTCGGCCAGGCAGATCGCCATGTTCCTGGTCATTCTTTCGATTGTCAGCGCGGCCATTGTCGCCTTCATCATCTACACCCTGACCCTCGGCAAGATCCGCGAGATCGCGGTGCTCAAACTGATCGGCACCCGCAATCGCACCATCGCCGGCCTGATCATGCAGCAGTCGATCGCCCTGGGGGTGATCGGCTTTGTGGTCGGCAAGATCACCGCCACCCTGCTGATGGCGCCGATCTTTCCCAAACATGTCCTGCTGGAACCGGTCGACTCGGTGATCGGCTTCGTCGCCGTGGTGGTGATCTGCATCCTCGCCAGCATTATCGCCATCCGCGCCGCCCTCAAGGTCGATCCGGCCGAAGCCATTGGAGGCTGATATGAATGGCAAAGGGATTCGTATCGAAGGTTTGAAAAAACGCTATGGCCGCGGCGACACCGCCGTCGATGCCCTAAAAGGCGTGGACATGCAGGTCGCCCCGGGCGAGGTGGTCGGGCTGGTCGGACCTTCAGGATCCGGCAAGAGCACCTTGCTAAAGTGCCTGGGTGCGGTGATCGAGCCGACCGCCGGGCGGATGATTCTCGGCGACGAGGTGATTTATGACAACGGCTGGAAGGTAAAGGATTTGCGGGCGCTGCGCCGCGACCGCATCGGCTTTATCTTTCAGGCGCCCTATCTCATTCCGTTTCTCGACGTCACTGATAACGTCGCCCTGCTCCCGATGCTCGCCGGGAAAGCTAACGCCGAGTCGCGCAAGCAGGCCGTCGAGCTGTTCAAAGCCCTTGATGTGGAGCATCGCGCCAAGGCGATGCCGGCGCAACTCTCCGGCGGGGAACAGCAGCGGGTGGCCATTGCCCGCGGACTGGTCAACCGCCCGCCGGTGATCCTGGCCGATGAACCGACCGCGCCGCTCGACAGCGAACGTGCTCTGGCGGTGATCCGGATTCTGAACGATATGGCGCGCAAATTCGAGACTGCGATCATCGTCGTCACCCACGACGAAAAGATCATCCCGACCTTCAAGCGGATCTACCACATCCGCGATGGCGTGACCTACGAAGAGGCCGGCGAGGGACGAAGTTTCGAGTGAGGTTTGACCTGTTGAAAGCGAGAGATGCCAATGAAAAAGCAACGAATTTATCGAATAATCGTCTCAGCCATTGTCATCGGCCTGCTGACTGGCTGCGCCGTCGGTCCCGATTTCAAACGTCCGTCGGCACCCGCCGTTGCGGCCTACACCGCCACCCCGCTACCGACGCTCACCGCCTCCGCCGCCACGCCGTTGGGGGAAGCGCAGCGGTTGGACGAGGGCCTATCAGTTAACCCGCAGTGGTGGCGAGAACTTGGTTCAGCCAAACTGAATGCCTTGATCGATGCCGCCCTGCAAACCAGCCCCACGCTGGCCGAGGCGCAGGCCAGATTGCGTCAGGCAGAGGAGAGTTATTCCGCCAAGGCTGGCTCGACTCTGTATCCCCAGGTCGACGCCAGCCTTGGCGGCCAGCGCCAGCGATTCAACCCCAGCTCATCGGGTTTGCCGGGCGATGCCCGGGAATTCAGCCTTTATAATGCCAACGCAGCGGTGCGCTATAGCTTCGACCTGGCCGGTGGCAACCGACGCGCTCTCGAAGCCCTGGTCGCTCGAAGTGACTATCAGCGCTACCAACTGGACGGTGCGCGGCAGACCCTGGTAGCCAATATCGTCACCACCGCCGTCACCCAGGCCAGGCTCGCAGGGCAAATGCAGGCTTCAGAAGCAATCCTCCAGGCTCAGGAAGAACAGTTAGAGTTGACCCGTACGCGGGTTCGTCTCGGCCAAGCTGCGGCAAACGAGGTGTTGCCCCTGCAAATCCAGATGGAGCAGACCCGCGCCGGTATTCCGCTGCTGCGCAGTCAGCTCCAGCAGAGCGAACACCTGCTGGCCGTGCTCGCCGGTCGTGCCCCGGGCGTTGCTGGCTTGCCATCCTTCTCCCTACCGGAGTTTAGCCTGCCCGCCACGCTGCCGCTGATCGTCCCAGCCGAGCTGGTGCGCACCCGTCCAGACATCCAGGCCGCCGAGGCCTTGTTACACGCAGCCAATGCGGAATATGGTGTGGCGGTCGCCAAGCTCTATCCACAACTGAACCTCAGCGCGAATCTCGGTTCGCAGGCCCTGACGACGGGGGCCTTGTTCGGCAGCGGTTCGGCAATCTGGAGCCTGGTGGGACAGTTGACGCAACCATTGTTCAACCCCGGGTTGCCAGCCGAGAAGCGAGCGGCTCTGGCCGCATTTGATGCGGCGGCAGCGAATTACCAAGGTGTCGTCCTCGAAGCCCTGCGCAATGTTGCCGACGTGCTGCGGGCGCTGGAGAACGACGCCCAGCGGCTGATAGCACTGGCCGCCGCCGATGCGGCGGCGCAGGATTCCCTGGAATCGATGCAGCGCCAGTACACGCTGGGCGCAGCCAACTATGTCCAACTGCTCATTGCGCAACAACAGTCGCATCAGACACGAATCGATCTGATCGCGGCTCAGGCCCAGCGCCTCGTCGATAGTGCCTTATTGTATCAAGCCATGGGCTGAGCCAATGGCTAGCAAAAGCTAGTCTTAATGATCTTATTGCCGTTGCCCAGCCTTTGGGCCTATTACGGGATACAGAAAGAAGTCCAGGTCAGAAAGAAATTTCCGGCCCAGCCCATAAAGTCTCGAATTTTGTTCCGGGTTGTTTTCGTTGCGAAAAATCGAGTGGCATGTCGATGACTGAAGACGGCGCAACCCGACACACCCTAACGACCATTCGCAAAGCTTTGCAGTTGCGGCAGTTTACTGGGTAACCGGCAAGTCCCTTTATTTCATTTCGCAAATATCCATAGGATTTTTGGCATGTAGCTGGACTGGTGGGTGACAACTATCCCGGTACATAGGGCTCACGGATACCAGATCGTGCGGTTTTCTTACTTTGTGGCATTAATCGAACACATTTTACTGGAAGTATCGACTTATAGATAATGCTCGATCGTTCCGATCTCCTGACCTATATTTTCATTCAGAACAATAAATTGTCGATTGACAGTCAGGAAAGTTCGACCCACTCAACGGATTGATCCTGCCGTTGACTTAGGTCAAGGCAACAAGTAGGCCCTTTGCCATTATGGGAGGCAACTAAACTTCTCTTCTGTACTGAGGTGACTTGTGCGAATCTTTACAATTTTCTTAGTCCTGTTTCTCTGCTTTGCTTTTGCCGCTATCGCGGCAGAATCAACTGTCAACTGCCACTGTTTCACTGACCGCAGTTATGACCATCAAAACCCGAAGAAAGTGATTCCATATCTCCTGGCGACAACCCAGAATTCATTTCTTTCGGTCGCGTTCAATGCGCCTAAATTCAATCTGGTTAAAAATTTGATGGCGGGAGTACCTTCAGAACAGCTGTGGATTTCCCAGTACTTTGCCGATAGATTCAATGTCGACAGCAAATCGCTACTTTTGACCCACCAGATTAAAGGAAGCTGGCGTGGTGCAATCCTGGCAGCAGGGTTTTCGGAAGAAGGCTTGCCGACGGCCCTTGTTGCTGCGATGCAAGCTGCGGATGATCAAATGTTGGCGGCAGCGGTTGTCGATGACGCTTTACTTAACGTGATGAAAGTTGATGGCGATCAGTTAAAGATTATTCGTGCGACTGGAGCTGATAATCGAGAAGTGATTCTGTGTTTCTTTCTCGCTAAGCGGACCGATCAGCAAGCTCTGGAAGTTTTTAAATCTGGGACCAATGGGGCAACTAACTGGGGAACGCTGGCTTTTATCAGCAATGTGCAGATTGGCAAGATGGAGCAGGAGTTTAAAGCACTGCTGAACAGAGAGTAAGTTTTCGCCGGCAAAGCGGCGCTTTAATTGTGAACCGCTCAAAGCAGTTGGCTTACACTATGGGCCACCTGAAGGCGTGTACAGAAATCGATAATCGTTGCTGAAAAGTTTACCGATTGGGGATCGATATCCTTTAAGTCTCCACCTACAAGACACAAAGGCCACCTTGAAACGGGTGGCCTTTTCCTATTTGTCAGAAATGGTTGGAAGAGTCGATCGAAGTTCGATTTTGCCTAAAAATCAATGTGGGACAAAATCCAAGATTGCTTTAATTTGAGTCCCCCGAAGAAAGGTGGCTTAGCAATCCAGGGGCAGTCCACTCGTTAATATGGGCCATAGAGATTACCACCCTCCGAACCGTGGCCATTCATCTATTTCCACTCCTTTCGTTGGAATAACATAGTACCGATCGTGCTGAGCCGCTGTGGCACAAGAGTGGTTCGGCAGGATGCGCAGTCGCGTGCCAACGGGCATGAGCGGTAAGGGGAGTGACGAACCCGGGCGGCGTGAAATAATCCCATGTTCTTGGTTGGTCTGTATTACGATTAAATCTGGCAAAATGTTCCCAGCTTCGTCGCAGACGACCCCATAGCCTTGGTTGACAGTCTGCCTGGCAGCCCCGCGATCACGGGATAGAGCCATCCAGCCTGCGTCAATGAGTATCCAGTCTCGGGAGATTTTACTTCCGATTACAGTAGTGAGCACAGAAAGCGCGATTTCCTCCGGCTTACAGACGCCGATATCCGCCATGACCAAATCGAAGAAAACGAA
>RRYU01000300.1_pt1 | contig 16666 bp, 14 predicted proteins | sample 2162651 | NCBI WGS metagenome assembly RRYU01 (sample SAMN10267283, study PRJNA491782) | microbial mat metagenome | isolation source: biomat in the production well | place: Japan: Minami-Kanto gas field, natural gas well KTG3 | collected 2017-06 | reverse complement strand
TTTTTTGCCGGGGATCTGCCGCTATTTTCTTGGAACCGATCTGAAAATGCCGTCGATTGCGACCTGGTGGTGTGGACAGCCGCGTGAATGTAAATATGTGCTGGAAAATCTTGATCGTCTGATTATTAAACCGATTCAGCCATTGGCGAATCTGCCGAAGTCCACTCCGGGACAGATGACGGACACCGAACGGCAGCGCTGGACGGAGCTGATCAGTGCCAACCCGCGCCTGTTTGTCGGTCAGGAGCAGGTTGATTATGTTGCTTTTCCTTCCTACGAGGAAAAAAAACTGGTAACCCGCCAGAGTCTGGTCAGCCTCTATGTCACTGCCCACAACGACAGTTACCTGGTGATGCAGGGGGGCTTAAGCCGGGTTGCCGCCGCCGGCGACAACCTGCTGGTTGCCGGACAACGGGCAGGCAGTATCAAGGACACCTGGGTACTGACCCTGGAACCTCACCAGCAGGTGAATCTGTGGTTGCGCTCAGCCGCTGATGTGACCCTGTCACCGCATTTTGCCCCCTTGCCCAGCCGCGCTGCGGAGAACCTGTTCTGGGCCGGACGCTATGCCGAGCGTACCGAACAGACAGCGCGCCTGCTGCGCGCTGTTCTGGTCAAGCTGCGTGAGGTCAGGGAATTCGACGATCCGGATGATCGAATCAGCCTGAATCATTTGCTCCAGGCGTTGACTCATGTCACCTTGACCTATCCCGGCTTTACCGGCAAGGATGCACAGCCGAAACTGGACGATCCGCGCTCAGAGCTGTTGTCGCTGATCCGGGATATTGATCGCCCCGGGAGTCTGCGTTCTTCATTGCGCAGCCTGGGACGTTCGGCCGTGGCTGTGCGCGATCTGCTCCCTGAAGATGCCTGGCGCATGGTCGATAAGATGCAGTCGTGGAATCCGCGCGTCGGCAGGACCCTGATTGGTAGTGGTCGGATGTATGACAGTGTTCAGCAATTGGTGTTACAGCTATCGGCTTTCAGCGGGCTGGCCTATGAAAACATGGCACGGGAAACAGCCTGGCAGCTCCTGAATATCGGTCGTCGGCTCGAGCGGGCTCTCAATTTGATCGATCTGCTTATTGAGACCCTGGTGCCCTGCTATGACAGTGCGACCGAAGCACGGATTATGGAAACGGTGCTGGCAAGTTGCAACAGTCTGGTGGTTTTCCGTCGTCGTTATCGTTCTTTTATGCAGTTATCACCAATTCTTGAACTCCTGTTGCTGGATGAGAACTACCCGCGAGCCCTGGCCTGTCAGATGCGACAGCTGAAAAAACATATCAGCGAATTACCCCACGAAGCTAATGTGCCGACAGTGGGCCAGGACGAAGCAATTATCTCGGCTGCCCTGGAGCAATTGCAGGCGACGGATCATAAAGCCCTGATCCGACAGATTTCCGACAGTGGCATCTATCCGCTGCTGGAAGCATTGCTGACAGATCAGAAAAAGCGTCTGCAGCAGCTTTCGGACAGTCTGACCCAACTTTACTTCAGCCCGACCCTTGCATTACAGCAATTCGGTTCGCCGTTGCGGGAATTGGCCCTATGAAATACCGTATTCGTCATGTCACCCGTTATCATTACAGGGAAGCAGTGAACCTGTGCCGCAATGAAACCTGTCTGCTGGTGCGCCAGACCGAGCACCAACGCTGCTCCAGCAGTGTGCTGCAGATCAGTCCCGAAGCAACAGATATCCATGAACGCAGCGATTTTTTCGGCAACCGCAGAACCCATTTTGCGATTCAACAGCCCCATGAAACGTTGACCGTGACGGCCGTCAGTGATGTAGAAGTCTTCCCGCGGGTGTACCTGCAGAAGCCGGAGCAGTCCCACCCCTGGGAGACGGTTGTCGAGATGTTGCGTACCCAGCGCACTCCCGATATTGTCGCCGTGATGCCCTATCGTTACGCTTCACCGCTGATCCCTTTGCTGCCGTCACTGGCTGACTATGCTCGGGTTTCGATGACTCCCGGCCGTCCTTTGCTGGCCGCCACTATCGATCTGATGCAGCGCATCCATCGGGACTTTTCCTATGACCCGACATCAACGACAATCGCCACGCCGCTGGCCGAAGTTCTTGAAAAACGCCGCGGCGTATGCCAGGACTTTGCTCATGTTGCTATTGGCTGCCTGCGCACCCTGGGGTTGGCGGCACGCTATGTCAGTGGTTATATCGAAACCCTCCCGCCGCCAGGCCAGGAGCGACTTATCGGTGCCGATGCTTCCCATGCCTGGTTTGCCGTTTATCTGCCGGGCCATGGCTGGCTTGATTTTGATCCGACCAATAACTACCAGCCTCTGGATCAGCATATTACCGTTGCCTGGGGGCGGGATTTTTCTGATGTCTCGCCCTTGAAGGGTATTGCCCTGGGGGGTGGAAAACATCAGGTTGTCGTTTCTGTTGATGTTGCAAGGCAGCCTGACCAACCCTTGTTGCTGCAACAGCAACAACAGGGCCAGGGTCCATTATCCTGATATGAGCAGCATTGAATGTGTTTTTTGACCCCTTAAATAAAGGAGGACTCAATGAATTTCACTGGTTATGATACCGAAGGTTTTTACGATGAGCTGTTTGATGCCGACGGAAAACCACGTCCTGGTGCCGATCTGTTAGTCAAACGCATCAATGCGTTGCCCGATTCAGAGTTGCAGCGGCGTCAGCAGGCGGCGGAAAAGGCGTTACTGAACCTGGGGATCACCTTTAATGTCTACAGTGACGATGCCCAGACGGAGAAGATTTTCCCCTTTGATATTGTTCCGCGAATCATTCAGGCCCAGGAATGGCAACACCTGGAGGTTGGTCTGAAACAGCGGATTCGGGCCCTTAATCTGTTTATCGACGATGTTTATCACGACCAGAAAATCCTCAAGGACGGGGTGGTGCCGACCGATCTGGTGCTTTCGGCTGAGGGTTTTCGCAAGCCCTGTATCGGCCTGAATCCCCCCTGCGGGATATGGTGTCATGTTACTGGAACTGATCTGGTCCGCGGCGGCGACGGTGAATATTTTGTTCTCGAAGATAACTTGCGCTGTCCTTCGGGGGTTTCATACGTGCTGGAAAACCGTCAGATCATGAAACGTACTTTTCCGTTGGTGTTTGACGCCTGCAGTGTCCAGCCGGTAACCGATTATCCGATTCGCCTGCTTGATATGTTGCAGGAAATGGCGCCGGCCGGGGTGCGTTCGCCGGTGTGTGTGGTCTGGACTCCGGGGATTTATAACTCTGCCTATTTTGAGCACAGCTATCTGGCCCAGCAGATGGGCGTGCAACTGGTTGAGGGGAGTGACCTGGTTGTCCACCGCGGCGAGGTGATGATGCGCACCACCAAGGGGCTGGAGCGGGTCGATGTGATTTACCGGCGCATTGATGATGACTTTATCGACCCCAAGGTGTTCCGGGCCGATTCCATGCTTGGCGTACCGGGCCTGATGGAAGCCTACAGTAGAGGGCGGGTGGCTCTCGCCAATGCTCCCGGATCCGGGGTTGCCGATGACAAGGCGGTATATGCCTATGTGCCGGAGATTATCAAATATTATCTGCAGGAAGATCCGATCATTAACAATGTGCCGACCTACGCCTGCTGGCGTGAAGATGAGCGCAAATATGTGCTGGAAAATCTTGATAAGCTGGTGGTCAAGGCAGTTAACGAATCCGGCGGTTACGGTATGTTGATCGGGCCCCATGCCAGTGCTGCCGAGCGCGAAGAGTTCCGCCGGCGGATTATCGCCAAGCCCCGCATCTATATCGCCCAGCCGACCCTGTCGCTGTCGCGGGTGCCGGTGTTAATGGGCGATCATTTTGAGGGACGACACGTTGACCTGCGCCCCTACATTTTGTGTGGCGATGATAATATCTATGTTATGCCTGGGGGGTTGACGCGGGTGGCGCTGAAGAAAGGATCCCTGGTGGTTAATTCGTCGCAGGGGGGAGGAAGTAAAGATACCTGGGTAATCAATTCTCAGGAAGGACCATCGCCCGAATCCCCGTTGCAAGAGCAGAAAAAGGAACAAGTACAGAATCAGAAACAGAAGCAGGAGGATGCGCCATGCTGAGTCGGGTAGCGAATTCCATCTACTGGCTGAACCGCTATATTGAGCGGGCTGAAAATGTCGCCCGTTTTATTTCCGCCAACTACAATATGACTCTTGATCTCCCTGAGGATGCGAGCGATCAGTGGCAGCCGTTGATCAATACCACCGGTGATGACGAGTTGTTTAAAAAGCTTTACGGTGAGGCAACCCGAGACGACGCCATCCGTTTTCTGATCTTTGACCGGCGTAATACCAACTCTATTTACTCCTGTGTGCGCGCCGCACGGGAAAACGCACGGTCAATTCGCGAATATATCAGTTCCGAGATGTGGGAGCAGCTCAATACCTTTTATCTGATGGTCAATGCCGCTTCAGAAGAGACGGTGATGGATCTGCCCCATCAGTTTTCTGCCGAGGTGATGAATGCCAGCCACGCCTTTATCGGCATTACCGATGCGACCATGAATCATGGTGAAGGCTGGCATTTTGGCCGCATGGGACGGATGTTGGAGCGTGCTGACAAAACCACCCGACTGCTGGATGTGAAGTATTTCATCCTGCTGCCGTCGGTTGATTATGTCGGTAGCCCCTATGACAATATCCTCTGGGGTGCTTTGTTGCGCTCAGCCAGCGCCTTTGAGATGTACCGCAAGCAATATGGCCGCATCGCCCCGCGTAATATTACCAATTTTTTACTGCTTGACCGCAATTTTCCGCGCGCCGTCCATTATTCACTGGCAGCGGCGATGAAGTCCCTCAATGAAATCAGTGGCGGCCAAAGCGATTCTTATTCCAACAAGGCGCAGCAGGCATTAGGAAGATTGTTGGCGGAGTTTCAGTATGCGTCGTTGGAAGAGATTTTTGATTACGGTCTGCATGAATACCTCGATGTCACCCAGACCCGGATCAACCAGGTTGGTGAGGCGATTTACGAGGTGTTTTTCCGGATGAAGCTGGAAAGCTGATATTCTGGTTCATTCGGTTCTCTGGCGCGATCTGTCAACAGTCGCAAGTACGCAGCAAGGGGTGCTTATGTGGTTAACGGTCAGTTGTGATCTTGAGTTTGACATCACGGTAGCAACGCCGTTTGTGCTGATGTTGCGGCCGCGTAGCGGTGCCCAGCAATGGATAGCCAAGGAAGAGTACCGCCTTGACCCCGAGGTGCCCGTGTTCGAGTTTACTGATGGTTATGGGAACCTCTGCCAGCGCTTGATCGCACCGCCCGGACACTTTGCCATCCATACCCTGGCCCAGGTTAAGATCGCAGATTCCAGCGATCAGGCGGAGGGCGCACCCTTTATCGAGATTCAGAATCTTCCCGATGGTGTGCTGGAATACCTGTTGCCGAGTCGTTACTGCGAGTCGGACCGCTTTGGCCAGATGGCAACTGAGATCACCGCCAATGACCAGCCCGGCTATGATCAGGTCGCAGCAATTGAGGACTGGGTGCGCAACTTTATTCGCTACCTCCCCGGTAGCAGTGATATGCCGATCTCAGCGGTTGAAGTCAATCAGCGCCAGTCAGGGGTTTGCCGTGATCTGGCGCATCTCGGGGTAGCGCTATGCCGCAGCATCAGTATTCCGGCGCGTTTTGTGGTGGGATATCTGCATGAACTGGAGCCGATGGATCTGCATGCCTGGTTCGAAGCTTATGTGGGGGGTCGCTGGTACACCTTTGATGCAACCCAGTCTGCCCACAGGGGAGGTTATGTGACTATTGGCTATGGACGCGACGCCGCCGATGTTGCCATTTATAACCAGTTTGGCCCGGCAGTGTATCCGGTGGTTCAGCGCATTGCAGTGTGGCGCAATTAGCTCATTTACTTACCCTTTTTTAGAAACGATAGCCCACGCTGGCTCCAAGCAGGTAGATGTTTGTGTCATATTTTCCATTTGCGGTGCCAACTGAGGTTCCCTCAACAAATGATCCAAGTTCGTCACGCAGGTCATTGCGTTTGTTTCCGGTCTGGTGATATTCGTAACCAAAAGCACCGGCCAGGGTCCAGCGGTTATATCCCCATTGCGCCCCCAAGGTGAACAGGTGAGCGTCGGTATCGGGTATCAGCGGCTCGAAGGTGCTGGAGGGAACAGCCTTCTGACCGTAGAGATACCCCCCTTTAAGTGAAACCGAGGGGCTGACCTGAAAACTAGACCCGATATTATAACTCCAGGTTGCCCGCCAATCACGAGGGATTATTTCAGCACTTTGTCCAAAAACCGGCTGGTCTAGTTTGATGGTCAGGTTGCTGGTTGATGACCAGTCCTCCCATCGAACCCCCACCTCCGTTGTTAATTTGTCCGTCACGCTAAAAGCAAAGCCTGCGGTTGCTTGTGCCGGAAGACGAATGCTCGCCTCACCGCTTGTGTCAGCAAAAGCGGGGGCAAGGATGGGGTCTACTTGTGAGAAGACCGCCTTGCCTTGTACATCGATATCTATATGGCTGCGGTAAGCCATACCGATATGGATCCGGTCATGGGCCTTGAGATACAGGCCGAGATTGAAACCGTATCCCCAGCCGTCACCAGTAAACTTTTGATTGATATCAGGCAAGGGACCACTTAGTTGGGGAAGCACTCCACCCACACCATTACTAAGTTGCAGGTCGGTAATGACATAGGCTGCGGTCTGGTTGATCTTTTTACGCAGATCGGCATCCATATACAAGGCACTGATACCCGCTGCGACTGATATATGTGAGGTCGCTTTCCAGGAGATGACCGGATTCAGGTTCAGGGTAAAGATATCGCCCGAAGTGCCCAGGTAGCGCCCTTCATAGTCTTCATCCCAGGTGTTTGATAGACCGAAAGGGAAAAAGGCGGCGAAGCCTGCGGAGAGTTGATCGTTGATCTGATGGCTGTAGTAGAAGGTCGATGGGAAGTTCCAGCTGTTATCCCCTTTTACCGAACCACCGGAATCGAGACTGATTTTTCTGTCTGCATAGACGCCTGTTGTGCCGACTTCAACCTGGACGCCGGGGACATCGTTCAGCAGTGCCGGGTTAAAATAGACTGACGAGGGGCCATTGGGTTGCGCTGTGACGGCATTGGCCTGACCGAGGGCCGAGGCCCCTTGCGTGAAGACGCCAAAACCGGAAGCAAGAGCTGACCCGGCAAAGGCCAACAAAGTGATTATGCCGATAGCGAGTTGTTTCATGGCGGTTACCTTTCAGCGTCATGGTTTAACCCCCCGGACGATAATCAGCGGTGTGTAAGTGAATCCTTCAGGATCCCTCAAAAAGCGGGTCACATCTTCTTTAAAAGCATGAAAATCCCCTTTATAGGCTGAAAAAGAACAGCCCGAGCGAACCGCAGCCACTTCAACCTTGGTGGTCCAGTTGAAAAGATCCACCTCATTCGCCTCACCGTAAATCAAGTGATGAGCTTCCAGCATGCAGGCTATTTGGGAAAAGCCCAGATGGTAAAGATGGCCGTAAAGGCGCCGCCCCGTATAGGGATCGAAGTTGTGATTATCCTGCAACAACCGCATGATGTCTTCAATAGTCTGCTGGATTTTCTGGTTGTGACCATAATGATTCAGGCAATTATGGTCCAGATCGCCCAGGCAGGCAATCCCACCCGAACGCAGGGATGCCACACTGTTAAGAATGATCTGTTCCTGATCGTTTTTGAAGTATTCCAGAAAAAAACGTGACCAGACGGCGTCAAATGGGCGATTGTCATGGTAGGGCTGTCCAATATCATGTTGTCTGAAACTTAGCCAGGATATGTCATTGTGCCTACGGGCAACATCCAGCCGTTCCGAAGAAATATCCAGGCCGACGACTTCACCTGTTGGCCCGACTAATTGGGCCAATGCCTGGGTAGCAGCACCACTGCCACAACCAACGTCAAGGACTCGCATGCCCTCGGAAATGCCCGCCCAGGTCGCCTGACGTTTGACCGATTCGGTATTGGTTTTCAGTAAAAGCCGGTGAGCTTCCTGATCACTCTCCATGAGGTACACGGTTTATTTTGCCTTTCTATGTCCAATAATTCCAACGCCTGAGTGTTGTTGTTTGGTGAAGAGACGAATCGCCTTTAAAGCCTCCTCCGGAACTTCTCTGAAGCGGATAGCAAACCCATGCTGATGCCGTGAGCTGACGCTATATTTTTCGTTGTTGATCCAGGCAATTTCGCCGTGAATATGCACAAACTCGGAATATCCTGGCGGACAAAGGGTTACGATGATTGAGGCATGATAGTCAACCACCTCGTCGGTGATCACATAGGTCCCCTTTTCGCTGATGTCGGATGTTTTGCCGTGAAGGATTTTACGACCGTACTGAACCGACACCTGGGTCTGAAAAGGGATCCGCAGGGGGCGATTATCGACAGGATGAAGACCGTTTTTTTCCTTGGTCTGGCTTTTCAGTGATGATAGCAGGGTGCTGTCGTTTTCAATGATACGTAAAAAACAATCGACTATCTTGGGGTCAAAATGGGTTCCGGATTCTTTCTTTAAGAGCTGGATCGCAATGTCAAGCGGCATCGGGCGGCGGTAGTGACGGCGAGCTGTTATTGCCTCAAAAAAATCCGCCACCGCAATAATACGTGAACCCAGAGGAATTTCCGCCCCCTTCAGGCCGCGCGGGTACCCGGAACCGTCCCAGTGTTCATGATGACATCCGGCGATCAGCGGGATTTGCGTCTGGTGTTTGGGAAAGGGGATCTGATTGAGGATTTTTTCCGTCTGAGCCGGATGGGTATTGATAATGGCACGTTCCTCAGTGGTCAATGGACCGTTCTTGCACAAAATCGTGTCTGGAACACCGATTTTACCGTAATCATGCAGCAGGCTCGCGATTCGGAGTGTGGCGATCTCCTCTTCGCAGAGGCCCAGATCTTCTCCCATCATTTCGGTATAGCGGGTCACCTGCTCTGAATGTCCCGCAGTCAAAGAATCACGGGCATCTATCGAATCCGCCAGGACCTTGATGGTTTTTTCAAAGAGATTCTGAAGGTTTTCGATCAGCTCGGCATTTTGCAAAGCGACACCAATGACTGGTGCTATGCCCTGCAGCAGGGTCGTGTCACTTTTAATCAGAATGCGCCGGGATTTCTGATTGTTGACGGCAATAACACCAAGGGAAACCCCTTCCACTGTGATCGGACAGCAGATGAAAGAGTCAATCCCCAGCCGGTCGACAAAGGCCTGAGATTTTTCGGAGAGTTTTTCCTTGATATCACTGGTTGAATTAATAAGGATCGGTTTTTGTTGGTGAAAACATTGAACCAGCGGACCTTCGCTGTTTACTTTGTTCAAATTGAATGAGGTTCCCGTCAATATGGAGTAATCATCTAATGAGTAGCCATAGGCCCGGCGAATTTCGAGACGTTTTTTTTCATTATCAGCCAGGATAATAGCACCATAATCAAAATTAAGATGTTCCTCCATGAGCCGTATGACCGCAGTTAAAACATCATCCGTTGATTGTTTCTTTGTCAGGGTGTTTCCCATTGCCTGTATCAATTGGAGGTTTTGAGCCCTGGACGCGATTTCCTCGGCCAATCGATCGGAGCTGTCCCACATGGTGGTAAGGGCACGGTTCATCTCCCGGCGCTGTACCATTTCCCCACACAGGGCAAACAATAGGATTAGAACGAACAAAATAGGCAAACTAACGAGGAGGGCCTTTGAAAATCCAACCAGCAGACCGGCAAAAAGGATCAGGATTGCAGCAATTGAGAAGATGTTTCGAAAAGCATTAAACAAGCCGACAAGATTTTTTTTCCAGGTAATGATATAGCGGCAACTGGACCCACCTTCAAATACACACTCCGGGTGTTCAATCTGTGGCGTCCCGAGATTAAAACCGCTGATGATTGCTTCAAAAAAACCGATTCGGTTTTGACATTGAAACAGTTTTTCCCTCATTTCAGGATACGGGCGAACAGTAATTTCTACGCGATTTGAACACAATGGGCGGGTCTGGTACTCGGCTGAGCGGGTAAAATTCTGGGTTATTTTGTTGAGAAGTTGAAAGGTTTTCATCGGGCCAAGCACACCAAATGTGTATTGTCGCATAGCGCCAATGGCCCCAGGAGTCGCGGCGAATCGTCCGGCTTCCCGAGCAATATTGGGATTCTTGGTTAGCTGAATTAATTTTTCGACAAAACGATCCACTTGTTTCTGGGTAAACCAGGAACCTTCATCTATGACCTCACAATATTCAATTCCAGCGTAATCAAGAACCTCTGCTGGTGGTATATGTGGGTACTTTTCCGCCAGCAGTAAAAAGAAAACATTGAGAATTCTGGAATTATATAGTTTAGGCTCGTTTGTCATCGGTCATACCTGCACAGCCAGTTCATGTATTCTTCTGAGCCAATCAATTTGTCTAGGATCCATAGCGTGTAAGTTTTTTCAGGTGTAAATCCTAAATATGAGGCAGATGCTGCGGGATAGAACATGACGGGATGGTGTTCATTTTTTAGTCTGTCAATAAAAAAACTTACTACAGCCCGCACGATAGAAGCACCGCTTGTCGGATCAGGGTGTTGCAGGAAAAAGAACGTTGTAGCGTTTGTAAGTTCAGAAAGATTGAGACCACGTGACGACGATTGATAATCGATAAGCGCGTACAGGTTGCTCTGGTGCCTGAGCGAAAAGACGCGGCGCGTTCTAGCAAGACCTGCTTCGCTATAACGATTATTCATTTCGCTGCTCTCATATTTCTCAACTGTAAAATCAAGCGCTTCAGGTAAAAGACCGCCGGAGTGTTTCATATAAAAAGCAGTGAACTGCTGAATATCCAGTGGTGACGCTGGCTCCAGCTCCCATTGGCCCCACAGATGATCCGTTGAGTAAAAGGCTTCTGAACTGCTGAAATAAGCAAAATCATCAAGGGATACTTTGGTCTTGTCGTTTGTGTTTTCAGCTAATCCCCCAAAAAAACGCCTCGGAAATTTATTCGTCGGCCTGTAATACGCGAGAATATAACGGATATTCATTGTTTCAAGGCGATAGCTGTCGTTAATATAATCGCTAAGTGCTCGCAAAACATGCATGCCGGCCCGTTTGTTTTGCAGAGCGGCATGGTGTTGGCAAAGCCAGGTTTTGCTGTAGAGGTTCAGCATGGACATGTGGCCATGGATTTGCCCCGGTACCTGATAGAGAAACTGACGAAAAATTTTATTGTTCTGTTTGTAGAGAATCTGATAAATCCGTTCATATTCTTTTTTATGTGTAGCAATTTCTGCGTATTTTTCCGGGTAAATAAATCCACTTTGAAAAAAGAACTCAAAAAGATCATCTGGATCAATAGGTGTATTTATATAAGCTTTTTCGTTACGGGTATGCTGAATCAGTTGACTCAGTTTCAAGTGATCATCGTGAGACATGCTCAAAATGATGAGACCAAAACGAATATTTTCGGGTTTTTGTTCTGCCTGACGACGATAAATAACTTGAACCAGAGCACTGAACATCTCGTTGCCGGCGATATAAATGATCATGTCAGGGATGATCAGCCCTGGAATGAGAGTTGAGCTTTCAAAGTGTTCTTCGACCGAAAATCCAAGACCACCAATGTTCGAAACCTTAAGCGTTGATTCTTTTCCAGTTATTGGGTGGGTAAAGCGTGCCTCCGGGAGGGGTGCAACTGATTGACGTCGTGTTCTGTTTTTTTTAGGCGCATAGCGGGAATACGATTCGTTTTCAGGATGAATAATGTAGCGATTGCTTCCCCTTTTCCTTGATAATGTGACATTGCCCGAGTAAATGTTTCTATCGTTTTTTGTAACGGTCATTGTTGCCGGTGAGATTGGGCTCAACCATGTCGTTTGCCAACTGGAATCAGGCATCAGGTCGATCAGTATCCCATGGGGCGAATAATCAAGCAGGCAACCAGGAAAGGCGACACCGTTTTGAGTCAAGGTTGCGTAAAGACCCGACTGACAAGAGTACCTTTGGTGTTGCCTGGCTCTATCATCAAGGGCAAAATCTGGCAGAACAAGTTGAATTCCCTGGTTGGTGAGTTCATAACTGTCCGGGACAAAAACGCAAGACTGGTGGCCGACAGTCAGAGTGATTTTGAGTATTTCAAATGACAATAAAGAAAGAGAAAAATTGCGATCTTTGACCCACAAGAGCTCCGTAGTGTCTCCTGCTGTTGGCCCCGGCAGGGCCTTGGCAGTTATGCAGAAGTCGTGCGCCGGCTGAAAAAAAGTGATCAGCAACGGTTGTTTTGAATAGTGAACAGCGTTGATGAGGTTGATCAATTTTTTTTTGGGTATCCGTTGTCCGGATGCTGCCGTCGGCAGTGAGATGATATGACCACTTGCTTCGCCCATTTAAAACCCATCCTCGCTATAGAAGTATCACAGAGATCCCCCCCTCTATTTTTTGCAGATTTACAAGCATAATTCAAGTATGGAAATAATGACATCGTTTTAATAAAAACTCAGTGCTGGTTGGTTTTTCCGATCTGTATTAAGTAGTTATATCTAATACTTATATGGTTATTGAGTATAGTTAATGAGTGTTGGTTGGAGTTGAAGTAGTTAAATGGATGTGGATATAGTAAAGAGGGGAAGTGAGTCAGTACTCACCTCCCCAACAAGGTTTGCCGGCAGCAATGGGCATTTAGGTATAATGATCAGCAAATCGGTGGGTCAGAGTTCTTTGGGCCGGCAGACATTGGCCGCATTGTGAACCTTAGCGCCGCAGTTGGTACAGGCATAGCGTGGGTTTTCAAAGATCTTGTCAATCTCAGGGTTGCGGGCATTGGCTGTCAATTGACAGGCGTGCAGATCACAATGTTCTTCCGGATTTTCACAGCTCCATTCGGTCATCATCTCTCTCCTTTAGCGGATATCATGCGGGGTTGTTCCATGTGTTGTGGAACCATCTTAGCAAATTTTCCGCAGAGTTGTTAATGTCAAGTGTTGATAGGCTCATTTTTCAGCCAGCGGCAGATCCTCACTGATCCACGCATGATAGCCTCCCTTAAGGACCTGGACGCGGCTGAAGCCCTGCTGTGACAAGGTCAGTGCCAGACCGGCACTGGAGTGTTCGCGTGGTCAGAGACAATAGACGACAATCGCTCGCTGAGGGTCTGTAGCGTCGGCAAAGCGAGCAATCTTTTCCGGCGTATCGAGTCTGACCGCACCGGGAATTTTATTGCCGGCCCGTTTCCACGCCCGTTCTACCCGCGCATCGACAATGACCACCGGCTCTTCTTCAATTAATCGCAACAGCTCGGTTATGCTGATGCGCGCCACCTGATCGCTGGTTTGTCGAGGGTCTGCGGCAACGGCCTGGATGGGGAGCAGTAACAGGCAGCTAAGCGTAATAACGGTCATCCGGCTAGAGGTTGTGTTTCGCATAGAAGGCGTCTCCTTTATGGCATGATTGATATTCTAGCATGCGCATGTATATCGCAGGGGCAGGTTTCCTAAATAGTTTAAGGTAGTGTAAAATTTCTGTAGATACTAAAACTACCGTAGCGCCATCTAGTTGGTCGGTGGCCTAGAAATGAGCTTACAACCTTTAAATACCAGTCCTCTGTGTGCTGGTAAGGAGTGTGCCATGAATCGACCAATCAACCCGTCCATTCGTTCCAGTATCGTCGTCCTCTCTATGTTGATCCTCATTACTGTTGGGGCTGTTTCCTCCTTTGCCTCAGGTTACGCAGGAGCGTTCAACGGTATCACAACCTACAATGCTGTTTACCAGTTCACCTCCGGTGATTCCGCGGTTGCCAACCGGGTATTCTGGGCGGTAAAAAATTCATACGAGGATCAAGCTGTGCGGGATCTTGGAATTGTGCCCAGGATTGTCGTGGTTTTTCACGGCCCGGTAGTGAATCTGATTTCAACGAATCTGGCCCAGTTTCCCGATGAGGTGCGTACTGAGGTTGAGCAGTTTCAGGCCACTATCCGGCAGATGAAACAGGACGGAGTGAAATTCGAGGTCTGTCTTTATGCCGTCAGCATGGCGGGAATCGATCCGACCACAATTCTCCCGGAGGTGGATTCCGTGGCTAACGGCTTCGTCTCGGTGATCGGTTATCAGATGCAGGGGTACGCCGTGGTGCGCATTCCTTAGGGCAGGAACAACCCATAGAACAGCTAGCCCTTATCAGGTAAGCAGCTTAGTTGGCTACGGGAGGATGTATGACCGATCAACCCCTGATGCTTCTCCTCCTTGGGTTTGTTTTTTTTGTTGGCCTGGCCGCAGAGTTGCTGGGTCGGCGAACGCCTGTGCCCAGGGTAACGCTCCTGATCATCGTTGGTGTAGCCCTCGGACCGTCCTTGCTGGGATGGTTATCCCCGGCAGGAACACAATGGTTTAATCTGGTGTCCCAGGTTGCTCTGACCATGGTCGGCTTTTTGCTGGGTGGTCATCTCAACCGTAGTACCTTGAAGCGCCACGGATCAGACGTTCTGGCATTATCCCTCTCGGTTGTTTGCTTTACCGCCGTCCTGGTGATCGTCGCCGTGTGGTTTCTGACCGACGACCTTGGCTTATCCCTGCTCCTGGGTGCATTGGCGACTGCCACTGCACCAGCAGCTACAACAGATGTTGTCCGCGAGAGCGGCGCCGAGGGATCTTTTACTGATACTTTACTGGGCGTGGTCGCAGTTGATGACGCCTGGGGGGTGCTCACGTTCAGTCTGTTTATGGCCGCTGCTGCCATGCTGGATGGCGGCGACGGGATGAGCGCTCTGATTCACGGAGCGTGGGATATTGGCGGTGCTGTGCTCCTGGGAGTGATCATAGGTGTTCCGGCGGCCTATGCAACAGGGCGTGTTGCGCCGGGTGATCCGACCCTGGCAGAAGCTCTGGGGCTTGTTTTTCTCTGCCTGGGCGCTGCCCGCTGGTTGGAGGTGTCCTTCCTGCTGGCTGCAGTGGTCATGGGTGCCGTGGTAGCCAATTTAGCCAGACACCACGATCGACCGTTTCACGCCATCGAAAATATCCAGTGGCCGTTCATGATTGTCTTTTTTCTGCTCGCTGGTGCGGCCCTGGAACTCAATATTTTATCGACAATGGGTTGGTTGGGCATCACATTCATCATTGCCAGGGTTGTCGGCCGTCTGCTGGGCGCCTCGGCCGGGGCACGGTGGCGTGCCATGCCGCAAGAGACGAGTCGTTGGATGGGCTTAGCATTGTTACCCCAGGCGGGCGTCGCTGTGGGTATGGCACTCATGGCCGCGCAGCGGTTTCCAGAACGGGCCGATGTGATCATGTCGATTGTGCTGGCCTCCACCGTCGTTTTTGAAATAGTGGGGCCGCCGATGACGCGACTCGCGCTTCGCCGAGCCAAAGAAGTCGGGTGACACTGAGAAATACGGAAATTACGGGGACATTAAAAACGGGGACATAATACTAATTCTGACAATAATTAGCATTATGTCCCCGTTTTTAATGTCCGCATATCTATTGGACGGTCCACCAGAGTTCAGAGTGTCAATTTAATCGTGGCCATTCTTCCTTATCGCGGGTCAGTTCGTCAAGCTGACGGTAATCCCAACTACGCTCCGCGCCATCTGAGGTCCGGACATATACCTTGTCATCGGCACAGCGTTCCACCAGTCCCTCTTCGCGGGTTTCCAGATTTCGGACAAAGACATCACGTCCCTGCTCGCTCTGGACACGCACATAATCATAACGTTCCCTGTCCATCAACAATCTCCTTTCTTATTATCTGCTATTTAAAAATCCGACGGCACCGGTGCTCACCCTTTAATCTGTTTTCCAGCTAGCGCACAATTTTGCGTTGAAAGAAATTCTTGCTGAAGTTTTAATTTTATCAATCTGAAATAATCAGACAATGTGTGTTTTGCTACTATTCGGGGTAGCAAATTACTGCTTTGCGTATAACCTGATGTGTCAACATCAAGTCCCTCCCTCCGCTACCCTTTTGGTGAGCGCTCCAAAAGTACACAAAGGAGCTTGCCACTGGTCTGGGCGACATGTGGTGTTCGCAGGGTGATACAGTTTTCGCTGGCAGATGACGTTGATCAGGCACTGTCTCTTTTCACGAAAGGCAACAGTCACCCCCTCCAGCTAAATCTCCCCAGCCTTCTTCCGCAAAATCCCCGCAAACTTCTCCGCATTGATGGTAAAGCGCTCATGGGTTCCGGTCCCGATCAGGTCCTTTTCGTCTCTGGCGGTTACCTGCCAGGTGGTTTTTGCTCCCTCCACCTTGGTGCAGACCACCTCAACCTGAACCTGCATTCCCACCGGCGTCGCAGCCTGATGGTTGACACAGATATTGGTTCCGAGGCTGATTTCTTCTTCCTCCATATGCGGCCGCAACGCCTCCATACAGGCCCATTCCATCAGCCCGACCATGAATGCAGTGGCAAAAACCGGCGGCATGGCGGCGAACAGATCGGACTCTTTAAAAACATGGGGGACGGTTTTGTCGGCGGGAACCTGATAGGTGTGGAGATAACTGATTCCTGCAGTGAGGGTGTTTTTCATGGTAGTAACCTCCGCTTGGGTGATTAAGGCTGGAAAAAGAAGTTGTCCACGGAAGACACGGAATACACGAACAAAATCAGAAAGATATTGAAACTGATCAGATAAGCTGTGTGGTGAATGATTATTTTGCTTAAATGACTTAACTTTCCGTGTGTTCCGGTGCGCCGAGCCAAGCTCGGTCATTCTCGCAAGCTG
>RRYU01016705.1_pt1 | contig 16681 bp, 18 predicted proteins | sample 2162651 | NCBI WGS metagenome assembly RRYU01 (sample SAMN10267283, study PRJNA491782) | microbial mat metagenome | isolation source: biomat in the production well | place: Japan: Minami-Kanto gas field, natural gas well KTG3 | collected 2017-06 | reverse complement strand
GGGGGGGAGGGCCGGGGAGCCATCTTCGGAGACCTTATCTGACGATCTGCGCGCGCGGGGTTTTTCGGTCGGCCGCCTGAAAACCGGAACCCCGCCGCGCCTCGATGCGCGGTCCATTGATTTCAGCAGGCTCGAAGCTCAGCCTGGGGATGTAAACCCGAAACCATTTTCTGCGGATACAAATGTAATCACGCAGCAGCAGTTGCCTTGCTATATTACCTATACCAACCACGCGACCCATCAAGCCATTCGGGCCGGACTGGACCGCTCGCCACTGTATTCCGGAGTCATCCAGGGGGTGGGTCCGCGTTATTGTCCTTCCATTGAAGACAAGATCGTACGTTTTCCGGAAAAAGAGCAGCACCAGATTTTTCTTGAACCGGAAGGCCGCAACTGTGCGGAAGTCTATCCCAATGGCCTGCCGACTTCGCTGCCTCTCGATGTCCAGCTCACCTTTCTGCATACGATTGCGGGCCTCGAAAACGCAAAAATCATGCGGCCCGGCTATGCTATCGAATACGACTATGTCGATCCAATTCAACTACAGCCAACCTTGCAGACCAAACGGTTCGCCGGTTTGTATCACGCGGGCCAAATCAACGGGACGTCTGGTTACGAAGAAGCGGCGGCTCAGGGTCTGATCGCGGGGATCAACGCGGTTCGCGGGTTGCGCGGGGAATCGCAGGTAATCATTAACCGCGACCAGGGCTATATCGGTGTCCTGATCGACGATCTGGTAACGCTGGGCGCTACCGAGCCTTACCGGATGTTTACCTCCCGGGCCGAATATCGGCTCTTGCTGCGTGAAGATAACGCTGATCAGCGCCTGAGCGAAGTCGGTTTTCAGGTCGGTTTGTTGCCCGAGGAGCGCTGGCAGAGGGTCTGCGCGAAGCGGGACGCTCTCGAATCAGGCAGGCAGAGGCTCCAGACAGTGCGGGTTGGCCCGGGACGCCATGATGTCCTTGAGCGCCTCAGTATCAGCAGGCTGCAAAACGGAGCATCGCTTGAGGATTTACTGCGCCGACCCGAGATCGAGATCGCTGATTTGCTTTTTCTGGATAAGGAACTCTCCGTGTTGCCGAATGAAGTCTTGATGGAGTTGGAAACAACCGTCAAGTATGCTGGTTATATTGAACGCCAATATGAGCAGGTGGCTAGCTTCCGGAGAATGGAAGATCGCCTGATCCCCGAAGGGTTCAATTACGATGCGGTCACCGGTCTGTCGGCCGAGGTTTTGGAAAAACTCAAACAACGCACGCCCCGGACCTTGGGCCAGGCGGGACGTATCCCGGGCGTGACGCCTGCGGCCATTGCTATTCTGGCGGTGATGCTGCGACGCTGATGGATACGGCTGCCGAAAAACTGACCAGACTGCTGGGCTTGCAGTCGATTGACGTTACCAGGGAACAGGTTGCCCAACTGGCCTGGCTGTCGCAGGAATTATTGCGCTGGAATCGCAGCCGCAACCTGACGGCGATTACCGATCTTGACGAGGTATTAGAAAAACACATTATTGATTCGCTGACCTTGCTGCCCCACCTCAGACAGGTTCGCCGGTTGCTCGATATCGGTTCAGGAGCGGGTTTTCCTGTTTTGCCGTTAAAGATTGCCTGTCCGCCATTGGAGGCGGTGTCCGTGGACGCTGTCGCCAAGAAGATTGCTTTCCAGAAACACGTGATTCGATCCCTCGGTCTGAGCCACTGCAGCCCCTTGCACGGTCGTCTCGAGCAACTGACTGGGACACCGGCACTGGGCGAAGGCTATGATTTGGTGACCGCTCGGGCTGTAGGGCCGCTTGCTCTGCTGGTTAAGTTGGCCGAGCCATGCCTGGCTAATGGCGGACGGCTGATTGCCATGAAGGGCCCCGAAGGGGCGACCGAGTTGGCTCAGGAACGCCCCCAGCTATTAAGGCAAGGTTGGACGGTCAGCCAGGAGTCGTTCTGTCTGCAGAAATCCGGGGCACGCCGTTGCCTCCTGATTTTAGGTCGCGAAAAGCATGATACGCAACATATAGTGGTCTGAGAGAAAGCTTGATCTAGATCTGGTATTTTGTGGTCACGGGTAAATTTCCTTTTCAGAAACGGGTGCTTATGATAGTCTGAGCGACCCGTATGGCCTGCAGCAATCACATTGAAAAATAACCAAGAAAGGGAAGGCATGGCCCAGATCATTGCCATCGCCAATCAGAAGGGTGGGGTCGGAAAGACGACGACTGCGGTCAACCTCGCCGCCTCTCTGGCTGCTGCGGAAAAACGTACATTAATGGTCGATTTGGACCCGCAGGCGAATGCCACGAGTGGCGTTGGGGTTGATTCGCGCGAAATGCCGCAAACCGTTTACCACGCCTTACTGGGAGACGCTTCTGCTGCTGCCGTCCGGCAGACAACGCCTCTCGAGCAGTTGCACCTGCTGCCGGCAAATCCCGATCTGATCGGCGCCGAAGTGGAGTTGATCTCGGCTCTGGCCAGGGAAAGTAAGCTCAAAACCGCCCTTAAGGCCGTTGTTGACGAGTACGATTATATCCTCATTGATTGTCCGCCTTCCTTGGGGCTGCTGACCATTAATGCCTTGACCGCAGCAGATGCGGTGTTAATCCCCCTGCAATGCGAGTACTATGCTATGGAGGGCCTCAGCCAGCTGACCAACACGATCCGCCTGATTCAAAAAGAGTTAAACCCGAATCTGACCATCCGCGGCATTCTTCTGACCATGTTCGATTCGCGTAATAACCTGTCCCGGCAGGTCAGTGAGGAAATCCGGCGGCATTTTGCCGCCCAGGTCTTTCAAACAGTCATTCCGCGTAACGTTCGCCTGTCCGAGGCCCCGAGCCACGGACTGCCCGCCCTGCTGTATGATATTTCTTCCAGTGGCGCCGCGGCTTATCTCGATCTAGCGCGTGAAATCATACGCACGGAACACTGATATGGTAAAACGACCCGCTCTTGGCAAAGGTATCGGTGCGTTGCTGACCTCGGCGACGCAGGAAGGGCGGCACAAATACTTTTTGTGCCCGGTCGAGGACCTCCAGCCGCATCACCAGCAGCCGAGAAAGACTTTCAATGACGGCAAGATGGCCGAACTGGTCGCATCGGTGCGCGAAAAAGGGGTCATCCAGCCGCTCGTGGTACGCCAGTCCGGAGAATATTATCAGATTATCGCCGGAGAGCGTCGCTGGCGCGCGGCTCAGAAGGCAGGCTTGAAAGAAGTACCGGTGGTGATCCAGGATGTTTCTGAAGATTGGGCCCTGGAAATGGCGCTGATTGAAAACATTCAACGCGAAGATCTCAATCCGATCGAAGAGGCTGACGCCTACAGAAACCTGATGGCCAATTTCGATCTTTCCCAGGAGGAAGTGGCTCGTCGCGTTGGCAAGGAACGCTCAACCGTCGCCAATGCACTGCGGTTGCTGCGTCTTCCGGGGGACATCCAGCAGGACGTGATTGAAGGGCGGTTGAGTATGGGTCATGCCCGTGCCATGCTGACGCTTGAGGCAAAGCATGCTTTGCAAGAGGCACGCAACCAAGTCGTAAAAAAACAGCTTTCCGTTCGCCAGACAGAGGCTTTGGTGAAAAAACTCAAAGCTGGCAAGGCCGCGGGACCGAGTCGTTCGGCATCGATAGATCCGCACCTTGCCGACCTGAGCGGGCGGCTGCAGCGCAAGCTGGGGACCAAAGTTAAAATACAGGTGAAGGCAGGTGGGGCGCGTGGCGGCAAGATTGAAATCGATTTTCATTCGGCCGAAGAGTTAGAGCGCCTTTTGGAGTGGTTTGAAAGCCGCTGAAGCGTGGTTTGGCCACGAGGACCAGATATATGTTCGGAAAAAAGGATAAAGAGGCGATGCGAAAAGAAACTCCTATAGATAAAAGCGAAATTAAGGCATTTCTCGGTCCGGGCAGTCAGTTTGAAGGCAAACTGGTTTTTAATGAAATCGTTCGCCTGGATGGTGCTTTCCGCGGCGAGGTGACCTCCCGCGACACCTTGATCGTTGGTGAGTCGGCCGATATCCAGGCCGATGTCGAGGTCGGGACCTTGATCCTGAGCGGTCGCTACCGTGGTAATATCAAGGCCTCTATCAGGGTCGAACTGAGAACCCCGGCCGATGTCGATGGCTGCATAGAAACGCCGGCCCTTTCGGTAGAGGACGGTGTAATCCTGAACGGGACGGTCACTATGAAGCGGGCCGGGGAAACCCTGGAAGGCAAGTCTCCGGCAGCGGGAAAGAAAGCGTAGTAGAGTCTGCAGGCGCGTATTTGTTCACTTAATCCGCAGGGAACAACCCAAAAAATCTTGACAGGGGATATGGACTATGTTAACAATCCCCTGCTTTGGAGCCTTGGTTTCGAATTTTTTAAATGCAGCTAACATTGTATACAGTATACCGTTGTCAGCAGCGGTGTCAGCTCACGAGGTGAGACGGTGATCGAGATCAACTGGACACTGTTTCTGCAGTTTGCCAACTTCATGATTTTGCTGGTGGTGCTTAATGCGCTGCTCTTCAAGCCCCTCCGGGCTGCCTTGAAACAACGTCAGGAAACCATAGGTGGGGCCCTGGCAAAGGTTCAGGATCTCGAAGAGCAGGTGCAGGCCCAGGTGGCACGTTACGAGGCACAACTGCAGGAAGCGAAACAGGCGGCCGCCCAGGAGCGCGCGGCGCTTCGTCAGACGGCACAACAGGAAGAAGCTCGCATGCTGGAAGAGGCCCGGCAGCAGGCTTCCGAACGTTTGCAGGCCATCAAGCAAAATGTTGCTGGAGAAGCGGAGGTTGCTCGCCAGTCCCTTCGCAGTGAAACCAAAACCATCGCCGCGCAGATTGCCAGCAAGGTTTTGGGGAGGGTGCTCTGATGATGTTCAACTCACAGTCCCGCACGGCTGTTCTGTACAGGGCAACCCTGGCTTTAGGCCTGGTTTTGCTGCCGACGATCGCTCTGGCTGCCGGCGGGGGGCATGCTGTCGATAGTGGTGTTCTTATCAAAGACTTTGCCTACCGGGTGTTTAATTTCGCCCTGATGGTCGGTCTGTTGGTCTACTTCCTCAGAAAACCGCTTCGTAACGGTTTGCGCAGCCGGCGTGCAGAAATCGAAAAGACCCTGCAGGACGCCCAGGCAGCCAAAGAAGCTGCCGAAGCCAAATACCAGGAATACAGTGAGAAGCTGGAAAAAGCGACCGAAGAGATCGCCGCAATCAGCCAGGCCATTCTCCGTGAAGGTCAACATGAGCGGGATAAAATCCTGGAAAGTGCCAGGCAACTTTCGGTAAAGATCCAGCAGGAAGCTGATGCCAAGGCGGTTAATGCGGTTGCCACAGCCAAAGCCGAGCTGCGCGAAGAAGCGGCTCGCCTTGCCGTTGAACTGGCTGAACAATTGTTGAAGAATGAATTTTCTCCGCAGGACCAGAAACGCCTGGTCGACGAATACATGCAAAAAGTGGGAGAACTCCATTGAGTGTCAGTGCCCTTACACGACGGTATGCCAAGGCTTTGGTCGAGCTTGGCCTCGAGCAGGAATCCGTTGCGAAATATGGCGACGAACTGGCTCAGGTCCAGGCGGTTTTTGCCGGAGAAAAACTGCTGAGGCAGTTTCTCGAAAGCCCGACTCTGGCGTTGCACAAAAAAGAGGCGATGCTGGCCGATCTGGCCTCCGCCATGAAGCTTACCGAGGATGTCAGTAAGTTTCTCGGTTTGTTGTTGAGCAAGGATCGTCTGCGCTATCTGGCTCAGATTGAAGAAAAGTATCGTGGTCTGGCGGATGAGATGTCCGGTACGCTGCGTGCGCGAATCGTTTCAGCGGCAGAGTTGAGCGATGAACAGCAGCAGGCAATCGGCGCCAGTCTGGAACAGCAGACAGGCAAGCGGGTTGCTTTGACGGTCAATGTAGATCCGGCGCTGATTGGCGGCGTTCAGACGGAAATTGGTGGGCGCCTGTTTGATGGCAGCGTCAAGACACAGTTAAAACGGATCGAAGAATCCTTAACGAAGGGGTGATGAGGTCTTCACAATGGAAATAAGAGCAGAAGAAATCAGTGCGATAATCAGGAAGCAGATTGAAGGCTTCGGCCGCGAAGTCGAAGTCAGCGAAACCGGTACGATTATCTCGGTTGGTGACGGGATCGCCCGCATCCATGGCCTGGATAAGGCCATGGCAGGCGAACTCCTCGAATTCCCCGGCAACACCATGGGTATGGTCCTGAACCTTGAAGAAGACAATGTCGGGGCTGCGATCCTCGGAGAAGCTGAGCACATCAAGGAAGGCGATACCGTCAAGCGGACCGAGCGCATTGTCCAGGTTCCCGTTGGCGAGGCCTTGATCGGGCGGGTGGTCAACGGCATAGGCGTGGCGATCGACGGTCAGGGCGAGATAGCTTCCGACAACTACCGGAAAGTCGAAATCAAGGCGCCCGGCATTGTCGCCCGTAAATCGGTGCATGAGCCGATGCAGACCGGGCTCAAGGCGATCGACTCCATGGTTCCGATCGGTCGCGGGCAACGCGAACTGATTATCGGCGACCGCCAGACCGGCAAAACGGCGGTTGCGGTTGACACCATCATCAATCAGAAAGGCCAGGATGTCGTCTGCATCTATGTTGCGATTGGCCAGAAGCGCTCCACGGTGGCCCAGGTGGTTGAAAAACTCAAGACCCACGGCGCCATGGACTACACCATCGTAGTCTCGGCTTCTGCCTCCGACCCCGCCCCTCTGCAGTTTATCTCACCCTACACCGGCGTGACCATGGGCGAATATTTCCGTGACAACGGCAAGCATGCCCTGATCATTTATGATGATCTCTCCAAGCAGGCGGTCGCCTATCGCCAGCTGTCCTTGTTGTTGCGTCGCCCGCCGGGGCGTGAAGCTTATCCCGGAGACGTTTTCTACCTGCATAGCCGCCTGCTGGAACGCGCAGCCAAGCTCAGTGACGCCGAAGGTGCGGGGAGCCTGACCGCTCTGCCAATCATCGAAACCCAGGCTGGTGACGTTTCAGCATACATCCCGACCAACGTTATCTCGATAACGGACGGCCAGATCTTCCTTGAGACCGATCTGTTCTATTCCGGGGTGAGGCCGGCCATCAACGTTGGCCTGTCGGTTTCCCGGGTCGGGGGCGCGGCCCAGATCAAAGCGATGAAGCAGGTTGCTGGTACCTTGCGTCTCGCGCTGGCCCAGTATCGCGAGATGGCGGCTTTTGCACAGTTTGGCTCGGACCTGGACGCAGCAACCCAGCGGCAGCTCAATCGCGGGGCACGCCTGGTCGAGATCCTCAAACAGGGTCAGTATCAGCCGATGCCAATCGAAAAACAGGTTGTCTCGATTTTCGCGGCCAACAACGGCTATGTCGACGATTGCGAAACGTCTGCTGTTCAGCGTTTTGAAAGTGAGATGCTCACCTTCATGGAAACGAACTATGCGGATGTCCTGACGGAGCTGCGCGACAAAAAAGCGATCAATGAGGATCTTGAAGGCAAGATCAAAAATGCCCTGGACGAATTCAAGGGGCAGTTCGCAGTTTAATAACGGTAACGGATTCATATCAGGTAGGGACAAATGCCCAGTCTGAAAGACATAAAAAAACGGATCGGTACGGTCAAAAATACCCGCCAGATTACCGCAGCCATGAAAATGGTATCGGCGGCCAAGCTGCGCAGGGCACAGGATGCGGTTACCGCCGCCAGGCCGTATGCGGATAAATTACAGGAAGTCCTCTCCAGTCTTGCCACGCGCGACAGCGGTGAGGGACATCCTCTGCTTGAAGAGCGCGGCAAGGGTAAAGCCCTGGTCGTGCTCATCACCGCTGATCGTGGTCTGTGCGGTGGTTTCAATACCAATATTTCCAAGAAAGCCGAGAAGTTCATCAGAAATAATCCGGAAGGTTTCGACAGTTACGATCTCCTCCTGATTGGCCGGAAGGGAAATGAATATCTGAAACGCCGTGCAGGCATGAAGATTGTCAAGGTCCATGAAAATCTGGTGGGCTCGACGCAGGTAACCTATCCGGTGGCAGCTTTGCTGGGGCAGGAAATTATCGATCTCTATGAACAGGGAGATTACGATGGGGTCTTCCTGATCTACAACTCTTTCCAGAGTGTCATGTCCCAGGAATTGACGGTTCGCCAGCTCTTGCCAATCAAACCTGAAGAAGTGGTTTCCGAAGAGCACGTCGTCGATTACATCTATGAGCCGAGTGCGGCTGAAGTCCTTAATCAGATCCTGCCGAAAAATGTCGAAGTGCAGATTTTCCGGGCGCTGCTGGAATCGGTCGCTTCGGAGCATGGCGCACGAATGACGGCCATGGACAGTGCCAGCAAGAATGCATCGGAAATGATTGGCAAACTGACACTGCAGTACAATCGGGCACGCCAGGCGGCGATTACCAAGGAACTCATGGAAATCATTTCCGGTGCCGAATCCATAAAATAAGTACGTTCAAAAGAGCAATTCACCTGCTTGCGGCAGGGCAGAAGGAGGAACGTTGCATCATGAATAAAGGACGCATTACACAGGTCATCGGTCCGGTTGTCGACGTCGAGTTCGAAGCGGGAAAACTTCCCGAGATTTATTATTCGCTGAAGGTGACCAACCCGAGTATCGACGACCGGGAGTGGAACCTGGTTCTGGAAGTCGCCCAGCACCTTGGCGAAAATACGGTTCGGACCATTGCCATGGATGCAACCGAGGGTCTCGTTCGTGGCCAGGAAGTTCTTGATACCGGCAAGCAGATCGTCATGCCGGTCGGCCGCAAGACCCTGGGACGGATCATGAACGTAATCGGCGAACCGGTTGACGAGGCCGGCCCGATTAACGCTGAAACCGAGTGGGAGATCCATCGCCCCGCCCCTTCCTTTGTAGATCAGTCGACCAGTGTCGAAGCCTTTGAAACCGGCATCAAGGTCGTCGATCTGCTCGCCCCTTATGCCCGCGGCGGCAAAATCGGCCTGTTCGGCGGGGCCGGGGTCGGAAAAACCGTTCTGATCATGGAGCTGATTCATAACATCGCCAAACAGCATGGTGGTTTCTCGGTGTTCGCCGGGGTCGGCGAACGCACCCGGGAAGGCAACGATCTCTGGGAAGAGATGAAAGAATCGGGCGTGCTCGACAAGGCCGCACTGATTTACGGCCAGATGAATGAGCCTCCCGGCGCCCGTGCCCGGGTTGGCCTGTCGGCCTTGACCGTGGCTGAATATTTTCGTGATGAGGAAGGTCAGGACGTCTTGCTCTTCATCGACAATATCTTCCGTTTCACCCAGGCCGGTTCAGAGGTATCGGCCCTGCTCGGTCGTATCCCTTCGGCCGTCGGTTACCAACCGACCCTGGCAACGGAAATGGGTGAATTGCAGGAGCGGATCACAACCACCAACAAAGGTTCGATCACTTCCGTTCAGGCGATCTACGTGCCTGCCGACGACCTGACCGATCCGGCTCCCGCTACCGCCTTTGCTCATCTCGATGCGACAACCGTCCTCTCGCGTCAGATCGCCGAACTCGGCATCTACCCGGCCGTCGATCCGCTCGATTCGACCAGTCGGATCCTGGATCCGCAAGTCGTTGGCGATGAGCATTATGATCTTGCCCGTGAAGTTCAGTTTGTTCTGCAGCGTTACAAGGACCTTCAGGATATTATCGCGATCCTCGGTATGGACGAGTTGTCCGAAGACGATAAACTGGTTGTCGCCCGCGCCCGCAAGATCCAGCGATTTTTGTCTCAGCCGTTCCACGTGGCCGAGACTTTTACCGGAGCTCCCGGCAAGTACGTGGAACTCAAGGACACCATCAAAGGCTTCCGCGAGATCGTGGATGGACTGCACGACGATATTCCCGAGCAGGCCTTCTACCTGGTCGGCACGATCGAGGAAGCCATGGAGAAAGCCAAGCAGCTGGCCGCCTGATCGGCGCCTGGCGGTATAGAGGATTAAGGCATGGCAGAAAAGCTAAAACTGGAACTGGTGACACCCTACAAGCAAGTTTTATCCGAGGATGTCGATGAAGTCACGGCCCCGGGAACGCTTGGGGAATTCGGTGTTCTGCCCGGGCATACGACTTTGTTGACCACGTTGAAAATTGGTGAACTGGTATACAAGCAGGGGAGCCGGGCTTATCATGTGGCGGTCAACTGGGGCTACGTTGAAGTTGAAGACGACACCATGACCGTGCTCGTGGAAACGGCCGAACCCGCTGACGAAATCGACCTCGAGCGGGCCAAGGCAGCCTTGGGCCGCGCCGAGGAAGCGCTTAAAAGGCTTGATCCCGGTGATAAGCAGTTTAAAATCATGGAATGCGCCCTGGAGCGGGCGCTGATCCGCGTACAGGTCGCCGGCCGCAAATCCTGAAGGACGGCGCAGAGTTGAAAAGAAGAAAAGGGCGATTCCAAGCGGGTCGCCCTTTTCTTTTTGAGTTTTCCCGTGCGGATGATTAAAGCAGGCCGGCCCTTTTCAGAGCGATTTCAGCTCCTTTGCAGGAAACGATCAAGACGGCAATCCAGCTGAAAATCAAGAGCAAGGTCATGGGTAAATCCTTTCAAGGTTTGCAGGGTGGTCGGCAAGGTTTGATTTAATAGAAATCATGGCCTTTGTCAGGGCTGATGTCGGATGCTGACATTTTCCCGGAATCCATGGCACGCCAGACATAGGCAATATAGGCCAGCACAAACGGAACGGCTAAAGCAATATAGGACATAGCGGTCAGCGTGAAATGACTACTCGAAGCATTCCGAATAGTCAGGCTGCTCTGCAAATCGACCAGGGAAGGGTAGAAAGCGGTGTCATTGTAGCCCGCAGTAAACAACAGAGCCAAAACTACCAGAACCGTGCCGGGCCCTGCCATCCAGATCCCGCTGCGCTTGCCCGTGAAACGTGCTGACGCCACACCGAGAACCACCAGAACCAGGCCGATCAATAAGAATCCGCTGCCATGGATTGGCATGGCCAGCAGATTGTGCAGATATTTGCCCTTTTCTAGATTCACCAAACCGGTTGCAGGATCTACCGCAAAGCCGGTCATGGTGAGTAATGAAATCAGAACATACAGCAAAAAAGGCAGGGAACAGAGCAGGTTGTTCAGCGAGGCAGTGCGCAGATGACCTTCGAGTTCAGGATGGATGAGATTATTGACCAGGTAGAGCGAGGCAAGTGTCCGAGCGTGAAATACCAGGAAAATACCGAGTGAGACATTGAACATACTGAAAGCCGCCTCGAGACCACGCAGGGGATGCTGCCAGGTTACCAGGTTGTAGTCGTTCAAGAGGAAGTTGGCACCGGTAAAAAAGGTGCCGATGGCGGTACCGATCAAGAGCAGGCCGAGGCTGCCGTTAATAAACAAAAAGATCTCGTGAGTCCGCGAGCCGAGAAAATTCCCCGGCTTCCTGCGGAACTCATAACTGACGGCCTGCAAGACAAATGTCAGCAAAATCAATATCCACACCCAGTAAGCCCCACCAAAGCTGGTTGCATAAAACAGCGGGAATGCCGCAAACAGAGCCCCACCGAACAGAACCAGGGTCGTGAAGCCCAACTCCCACTTGCGGCCCAGCGAATTTACCATGAGGTTCTTAGCCTCTTCATCCTTGGGCGCCGTCAGGAGCAGTGTCTGGCCGCCCTGGACAAAGGTCATGAAGATAAACAAGGCGCCGACCAGAGAGCAGATCAGCCACCAGATGACTTGCAACACGTTAAGGTCGAGTTGTCCTATCATATCAATGTTCCTCCGGGCCGATGGCAATCTGTTTGCACATGATGCGCAGTTCGGCAATCAGCAAAAGGGTAAACAGGACCAGGAAAATGACGAAGGTGGTTTGTACGGTTGCCGTCGTCAGATTCGAGCGGGCGACACTGACCGGCAGCAAGCCCTGAATGGCCCAGGGCTGACGGCCAACCTCAGCGACAATCCAGCCGGCTTGCGAGGCGATGTAACCGAGAAACAGCGATATGACACCAAGCCTGAGCAGCCAGGTTTTGTCCTGAATGCGATCGCGCATGGTGAAAAACAAAAATGCGGCAAAGAGGATAGGGAAAAAGGTTCCCAGTATAACCATGACGCGGAAGCTGTAAAAGGAGAGTGCAACCGGTGGTACAGCCTCTTCGGGTGTTTGTAGAAAGCCGTAACCCAAATTGGTTTCGTGCTGACGGAAAGTTTCCAGCGCTGCATTGGCCCCCGCCGGATTGTCGGCTTTTTGAAATTCCTTGTAACGGGCCAACTGATCGACGGCGATCCGGCCCGACCGCATTTTCTCGGTGACGCCAACAATGCCCTGCTCCTGATTGCCATAGACCAGATCATTGATACCCGGGACAAAGCTGTCCATGCTGCGATTGGCGAGAATCGATAGAGCGTAAGGCAGCTTGATCGCAAAGATATATGGATCATCCTCGTCGCCTGGCTGCATGTTCGTATCCAAAATCCCCATTGCGCATAGGGAACAGCCGGCTTCACCGACATAAATGCCTTCGATGGCGGCCAGTTTCATCGGCTGTTTCTGGGCTACGGTGTAAGCACCTTCATCACCCGTGAAAGCGACCACGAATGAGGACAAAAGGCCGAACACCGCAGCAACCACGATGCTGCGTTTGGCCATCATGATGTGACGCTTCTTGAGCAGGAACCAGCAGGAGACCCCGATGACGAACAGAGCGGCCAACTGGAAACTCGAACTGGTGGCATGCGTGAACTTGCTGATCGCTACGGGAGAAAAAAGGATCTCCCAGAAATTCTGCATTTCAAAGCGGGCCGAATCGGGATTGAAGGCCATGCCGACCGGGAACTGCATCCAGCCATTGGCGACCAGGATCCATAATGCCGATAGGTTGGAGCCGATGGCTACCATCCAGGTTGAGAACAGGTGAAAGCGTTTCGAGACACGATCCCAGCCGAAAAACATGACTGCGAAGAAGGTCGCTTCAATAAAGAAGGCGAAGATGCCCTCGGCGGCGAGTGGCGCGCCGAAAATGTCGCCGACCATCCATGAGTAATTGGACCAGTTGGTGCCGAATTCAAATTCCAAAATAATCCCGGTGGCTACACCGATGGCAAAATTGACGGCAAACAGACGCATCCAGAATTTGGTGATCAACTTCCAGTGTTCGAAGCCGGTACGTACATACAGGGTTTCAAAAAAGGCGAGCAGAAAAGACAGGCCAAGGGTCAGAGGAACGAAGATCCAGTGGTACATTGCCGTTAAAGCAAACTGGGCTCTGGCCCAGTTGACCTGGGTCGGGTCAAAGGATTCAATCACGAAGGCCTCCTGTTCAGTTGGTGGATGGCGACGAACGCGTCAGATGACTGATGACATGGTCCGAACGCTCCGCATCTGTCTTAAAGTTGGTTTGCAGGTAGTCTTGGAAGAAAATCTGGCTCAAGAAATAAAGCGCCACCAGCTTGATGAAAATAATCGTCCAGAGGGTCCGCCCCAGCACCATGCTGCGGAAACCATCTCGGTAGAAAAAGAACAGGTTTTTGAGTATAGACGGCATACACCCACCCAGGCATGAATTTTTCCCAATTATAACCAATTTAGTTTTGATGGCAAGAAAATTTTCATTGCACGTCATTAAGGATAAGTCCGGATCGTGGAAAAGCAAGCGCGTCAAGGGAAAGAGGCCGTTGCGGTGCCAATCAAGGTCAGGCCAGGTGGCGTGCGGCCTTCGGCAAGGCGATTCGGCGGGGGAAGTCCAAGTTACGGAATCTTCCTCCAGTGATGACTAAATCCGGGCCAAAGTGAGCGCAGGCGATGAAGAGACTTGGTCAGATCGTCGGGATGATGAGCTTCCAGGGTGATCGAAGGGAGAGGAGAGACCTGGGACAGGCTGGAAAAAAACGCCCTGAAGTCGATTTGGCCGTCGCCAACCGGGAGATGTTCATCAGCGCTGCCATGGTTGTCGTGCAAATGAACATGCAACAGGCGTGGAGCAATGGTGGTCAGCCAGATCTCCAGTGACGACTGGCCGAACAGGTGACAGTGACCGACATCGAGGCAATGCCCAAACCTGGGCGATGCGACGCTAGTGACGAGCTTGTCCAGAATATGTGGCGTAGTTTCAAAGATATTTTCGATCGCTAGCCGGACCTCGGAGCCGGCCGTTTTGGCAAGCAGTTCGAGAAAAAACGGTCGAGCGAATTCTAACCATAAATCTGCCGAGCCGGGGTAGCGCCAGTGATCAAAACCAGGATGGACGACCACGAGGTGGGCATTAATTTGGTCGGCGACCTGACAGGTTTGAAGAAGGCGTTGCAGGGTGACCTGACGGATAAGAGAGTCAGGAGTCCCGGGGTTAAGGTCAAAAAAAGGTGCATGAACGGTCGGCAGCATGTCACTGTCGGCCAGACGGGAAGCCAGTTTTGTGACCCTGGAGGGATCGAGCGTATCGAGATCCACAGCAGTAAAGGCAATTTCGGGGGTCAGGTGAAGTTTCAGTAGGAGCGGCAGAAACTCATCAAGCCGCGACCAGGGCAGGTGGGCCCTCAAAGGATCAGGTAACATCTCGGTTCACCAAAATCGATATCCTGCACGGACAGTCTGTTAAAAAGGTGTGCCAAATAATCGGTAGCTGGTGGTGGATATGGCGATTGTCATTTTAGAAGTGTTGAATACCGACCCGCTCTCGATCAGTTTTTAGCCCGTTGCGCCAGTGGCACTAATCGTAAGGAGATCTGTCGAGAAGCAGTATAAGCGGCGAATCGGATCCATGAACGGCTAATCGAAGGTCGCCTGATGATAGTCGGTAAACAATGAAAAAGCAAGAAGTTAGGCAGGCTTGGCGCCATATGGAAATAATTCCTCTTGACAATCTTTGTATACTGTATACAATTCTCCAGTGACTGCTAAACGGAGTTCAACTGTGCGAAAAAAACCTATAGAACGTCACCAGACTCTCCGTGAGAAGATCCTGGAAACCATCCGCGACGCAATCCTCAAAGGCAGCCTCAAGCCCGGAGAGAGGGTCTCCGAGCCAGAGCTTGCCGAACGTTTCGGCATCAGTCGCACGCCGATTCGTGAAGCTTTTCGCCAGTTGGAATCGGAGGGTTACCTTGAGGTGATTCCGCGCAAAGGTGCCGTTGTCGCGTCCCTTTCCGAGAGGGATGTCGAAGAATTTTATGCAATTAAAATCATTCTCGAAGGCTTTGCCGCGCGCATGGCCGCCGAAAGATTATCCGATAAAGATATTGAGCGTCTACAAGCCATCAATGCAAAACTGCAGAAACTCGCCGATGAAGGAGATGTTAAAAACTTTTTTAAGGTGCACGATGAGTTTCATGAGGTGTTTATCAGGGCGTCGGGTAATGAAAAATTACTGGAACTGATTAACCAACTGGTGATGAGGTTTAAACGATTGCGTCTTGCGTCACTTTCTCAGCCTGGCCGCATGGAGATATCTGTCAAAGAACATGAACAATTGATTGAAGCGTTCAAGAAGCATGATGGTCATGTGGCAGATAGCTTGGTCAGGCACACGGCGATTATCGGTGCCGAAGTGCTGATCGATAGCATGACCAGCGAATCCGGGTTCGAAAAAGATGCCGTCTCGGTGATCAGACGACAAAATAACGCCTAGGCACCTGTTGGCCAATCCACGAACCGTCTGTAAGTTCGGTGGTCCGGCCCATATCTACGGCGATGAGGCGACAAACGCGCGGAAATCTGTTCATCAAACAGCCAAGATTTTCGCTTCGGTCCGTATAATCCGATCTTTTTTGTATTATCGATGCTTCGTTGTCCGTTGCACCCACAGGGGTTGCAACGGATTTTTTTTATAATTTTCGAAAGGTCTTCTGGAGATCTGGACAGAAGACAGTACTGCCTGGAGTGTTATGGTTCTGGCCAAAAATAGATGAAGAAGCGGTTACTAGGCAAAGTTTAACCAATTGCAGCCGAAGCGTGGATGCTGCAGCCGCAATTGGTGAGGGTGGCGTGAACAGGAAGCTAGATCGCCTGGTTTTCATCTTCGAGTGGACGGCTGGCATGGGCCCAGATGCTTAATTGGCCAAGCCCATAGATGGTCAGGCCGACCACGAGAACGCCGATAAAGTTGGCCGCGAGAGCATTAGATATAAAATAGAATAGATAAAAGGTCACGAGATAGCCCAGATGATGGTGGGTGCGGATCGGGCGGCTGTCGCTTGCCAGGCTGATACACTGAGGGATCATGACCGCAATACAATAGATGGTCAGCGCGATGTTGGTCAGGATGACCGGCGGCGGGCAGCCAAGAACTTCCCTGACGCGTTCCGGCAGACTGGCAAACAGATTGAAGTCCTGGACAGCAAAGGCGCAGCCACTGATCAGTAGAAACTGCAGCATTTCCAGAAGACCTTTGCGTGACAGACTGATAAGGGCGTCCTCCTTCTCTTGAAGGCGAATATCATTGTTTGTCCAAGTGCGTTCTTTCATTGGGGCCTCCCTGTTGCCTATCCACTGGGCTGCTTGATTGCGAATGAAATGGGTTTGGTTAGTTTGTAATAACAGATAAAAGCAATGAGCGTGCCAACCCAAAGGAATTAAGGCAAGATTGAAAGAGCTTTTATTTCGATGGGTTATGTGCTGGAAAGTGCGTGATGTAAAGGCAGGATTTTCTCGTTAGGCAAGAAAAATCCTGCGCAACAGGAGAGTCTCTGTTGCGCAGGACATAAACGAATTGTGGTCGCTTCAGGATACAGCGTGTTGTTCGTGATGGGGCTCTTCCTCCTCCTCTTCCCAGCCGGTCCAC
>RRYU01004424.1_pt1 | contig 16703 bp, 11 predicted proteins | sample 2162651 | NCBI WGS metagenome assembly RRYU01 (sample SAMN10267283, study PRJNA491782) | microbial mat metagenome | isolation source: biomat in the production well | place: Japan: Minami-Kanto gas field, natural gas well KTG3 | collected 2017-06 | reverse complement strand
CACGTGATCCCTTCAAGATCTCGGCCAGACGTTTGCGCCCAACGCCCCACGGCAGACGATTGATTGTATCCAGGATAATCAAAGCACCCCGTTCGGCGCGTGACAGACTGGTGATATCCTGCGGGGTAGACGGCAAAATCTGTTGCGAGACACAGTTATCGCAACAACGAGCCGCTTCGGGCGGACTATAGTCGCTAAAATAGCTCAACAAAATCCGCCGGCGGCACTTATCCGCTTCGGCATAGTTGGTCATCTGATCCAGTTGGCGCTGACGATGACGATTATACGTCTCCACTGCATCAGTAATCGTCGTCACCGCCTGCTCATCCCAGGGTTCCAGCGAAATCTGTATCTGCCCACCAGCATCACCTTCTCGCCGGATCATACCGGCACGTTCGAGGTGTGCCAGACCCGTACGCACCTTCACCGCGTCAAGGCGGGTCGCCCGTGCCAGGTATTCTATGTTCGTCTGGATCTCATGCTGATTTGCGGCAGCCATGGTACGATAGAGTGCGCGCAGATCGGCAAATGACGCATTCCCATTATCGATAAACCACTGTTGCAAAATGCGATCCTGCGGCGCATAGAGCAGCAGTGCCCGGGCTGGTTTGCCATCACGTCCAGCGCGACCAGCCTCCTGATAATAGGCTTCCAGTGTGCCCGGCAGATTAAAGTGAATGACCGCACGTACATCTGGACGATCAATGCCCATGCCAAACGCATTGGTCGCTACCACCACCGGCAATTCGCCCTTCAGAAAATCATCTTGAACAGCAGTACGCTGCTCGCCGTCCATACCGGCATGGTAATAACTGGCGCGCACACCCGCCACCGTATTCACAAAACCAGCGACCTGTTCGGCATCGCGGCGCGTACCCGTGTAAATAATCACCGTTCCTGACACACTACCAACCGTCTCGGCCAGCAGATCAGCCAACAACTGCATCTTTGAAGCGCTATCCGAGGCATAAGCCACCTCAAAGCTCAGATTGGGCCGGTTAAAGCCGGTGACAATGCGCCGGGCCGCAGAGATATCCAGCAGATCAACAATATCGTCCTGAACCAGCGTCGTCGCCGTAGCCGTCAGTGCAGCCGTGAGGGGATAGCCCATCTCGGCACGTGCCTGCGCAATGCGCCGATAGTCCGGGCGGAAATCATGCCCCCAGTGCGAGATACAATGCGCCTCGTCGACCACCAGCAAACCCACAGAGACATGGCGCAGCGCCTGCTGAAACGACACATTCCGCAGCCGTTCGGGCGCAATATACACCAGGCGAAATGCACCGGCAAGAATAGCCTGCAACCGGCGTGACTGCTCACTGGTCGACAGAGCGCTATTGATATAGGTAGCCGGGATATCGTGGCGCTGCAGGCTATCAACCTGGTCTTTCATCAAGGCAATCAGCGGAGAGATCACTAGCGTTACAGCCGGTTCCGGCAGACACATAGCCGCCAGTTGATACACTAGCGATTTACCTGCACCGGTTGGCATTACTACCAGGGTATGTTCGCCAGCCAGCAAGCTACTGATCGCCTGTTCCTGACCAGGGCGAAAGCCACTGAAACCAAACAAACTAGACAAAGCCTGGTGAGTATTCGGCACGAATCACCTCTACATGTTAGACATGGTTCGTAGTTACTTTACAGTTTGGTTGGACAATACGCCCTCTCCCCCCTGCCCCCCTCTCCCTCAGGGAGAGGGGGGAAATGGGGGCATCCTGGCGGCACACGCTGCGCGTGTGCCGCCAGGATGCCCCATGCAGGTTCCCCCGCCCCTTGCAGGGGCGGGGGCCAGGGGGTTGGGTGATTCAAGCGACCAATTCGTCTGTACAGTGTACAGTACAATTGGTCATCCTAAAACCATGCCTAAGACGACGATTGGCGACAGCGCCAGGCATGATAGAGGACGATACTGCCAGCCACGGCGGCATTGAGGGACTCAATCTGGCCACGCATAGGCAAACGTACCAGGAAATCACAGCGTTCGCGGGTCAGGCGAGCCAGGCCTGTTCCCTCTGCACCTACCACCAGCGCCAGAGCACGATCCAGATCGGCCCCATCATACAGCTCGGCGCGGGGATCATCTTCAACCCCAACCACCCATACACCCTGTTCCTGCAACTGAGTGATTGTCTGAGCCAGGTTCGTAACCAGCGCAATACGCAGATGTTCAGTAGCGCCACTGCTGGCATTCACCACCGCTGGCGTCACCTCGGCGGCACGCCGACCTGGCAGCACCACCCCGTGGACACCAATAACCTCGGCGGTACGTAACAGGGAACCAACATTCTGCGGATCTTGCAGATGATCAAAGAGCAGCAGCAGAGGAGGTTCCTGCTGTTTGGTCGCCAGGTGCAGACACTCATCGAGTTCGACATAGGGATAATCGCCAACTTCAAGCGCCACACCCTGATGATGGGTATGGCGCAGTTGCTGATCCAGGCGCTGACGCTCGACATACTTAATTGGCAGATGAGCCTGTTCGGCCAGATCCGTAATCTGATCAAGCGCACTACCGCGCTGGGCACTGGACGAAATCAGCAGACTCACCAGACGTCGCCGTCGCGCACGCAGCGCCTCACGGACGGCATTTCTTCCATAGAGCAAATCAGTCATAGGGCAAAATGCTCCATCCCATCACATCCCCAGAGCATCCTTAATCCGCCGGAAGAAGCCATCATCACGCTCGCTACCAGGAGCGGCGACCTCCAATGTCTGGGCCAGTTCCTGGAAGAGCTTCCGTTGCTGATCATTGAGGCGGGCAGGCACAACGACACGTGCCACAACCACCTGATCACCACGCCCGTTCTGACGCAGATAGGGCACACCCTTGCCACGCAAACGGAATACCTGACCTGTCTGCGTGCCAGGCGGAATCTTCAGGCGCTCTTCACCATCGACAGTCGGCACCACAACTTCATCGCCCAGAGCAGCCTGAGCCACATTGAGGCGCATTTCCAGGATAACATCGTTACCGTCTCGCACAAAGTAGGGATGCTGTTCAACTTCAAGTGCCACATACAAATTACCGGCAGGCCCACCACGCGGACCAGCTTCACCCTCACCACTAATACGGATCTGAGAATTACTATCCACGCCAGGCGGAATCTTCACCGTAATCGTACGGATCTGGCGCACACGCCCCTCGCCGCCACAGGCACGGCAAGGAATAGGCACCACATACCCCGTACCCCCACACTGGTCACAGGTGGTAACCGTTACCATATTGAAGAACGGCGCACGCTGACGCAGTTCCCCCGTACCACCACAGCGCGGGCAGCGCACCGGATCAGTTCCCGGCTCGGCCCCATTGCCATTACAGGCCTGACAGGTTTCCAGGCGGCGAAACTCAATCTCTTTTTCGGCCCCAAAAACAGCTTCCTCAAACGAGATACGCAGATTATAGCGCAGATCAGCGCCGCGCTGTGGCCCACGCTGCGTCCGCCCGCCCATACCACCTGCACCTCCAACGCCGCCCATACCACCCTGACCGAAGAAGACATCAAAGATCGTACTGAAGGGATCGCCTCCGAACGGATCATAACCAGCACCACCACCAGCGCCTGGTACATTATGACCAAAACGGTCGTACATTGTACGCTTCTGGCTATCGGAGAGTACCTCGTAAGCTTCGTTGATCTCCTTAAACTTCGCCTCGGCGTCGGGTTCTTTGCTCACATCGGGGTGATATTTGCGCGCCAGTTGGCGAAACGCCTTCTTTATTTCATCGGGAGCCGCGCTACGCTGAACCCCCAGTACTTCGTAATAATCACGTTTCTGGCCCGCTGCCATGATTCATCCTTACGCATAAGACACCAGATACAGGCAGACGGCCTGCTTCTGCGTCGTTATCGATCAATCCACCTTAATCTACCTTGAAATCACCTTCGGCCACATCCTCGTCTTGCGACGTATCCGTAGAAGGGCCTGTCCCATCACCGCTGCCATTTGCGGCAGCGCGTGCATCGGCGGCCTCATACATTGCCTGACCGATCTTTTGCACTGCTACAGACAACTCGGCAGTCTTATTGCGCACCAGTTCGACATCATCGCCATCAAGGACACCTCGCAAGGCGGCAACTTTATCTTGCACCTCGATCCGCGTAGCCCCATCAACGCTGTCACCAGCCTCGCGCAGTGCCTTTTCAGCCGCATAGATCGCGCTATCAGCCGTATTGCGCGCCGCAATCTGATCCCGCCGCTGCCGGTCTTCATCGGCATGTTGCTCGGCATCTTTCACCATCTGCACAATTTCATCATCCGAGAGGCCCGACGAAGCGGTAATCGTAATCTTCTGCTCTTTGCCAGTGGCCTTATCCTGGGCCGACACATTCACAATACCGTTGGCATCAATATCGAAGGTCACCTCTACCTGAGGCACACCACGCGGAGCAGACGGAATGCCGGTCAATTCAAAGCGACCCAGCGACTTATTATGCCTGGCTTCGGCACGCTCGCCCTGCAGAACATGGATCTCAACACTGGACTGATTATCACTGGCCGTAGAGAAAACCTGGCCCTTCCGGGTAGGAATAGTCGTATTGCGCTCGATCAGCGGCGTCATCACCCCACCGAGCGTCTCAATGCCCAGCGTTAGCGGCGTCACATCGAGCAACAGGACATCCTTCACCTCACCGCCCAGCACCCCGGCCTGCACCGCCGCACCAATAGCCACCACCTCGTCAGGATTGACCGTCCGATTCAGATCTTTACCAAAGAACTTACGTACAGCCTCTTGCACAGCAGGCATACGGGTCTGACCGCCGACCATGATCACCTCGTCCACCTGAGCTGGCTTCAGATCGGCATCAGCGAGTGCCTGCCGCACTGGCGCCATCGTACGCTCAATCAGATCAGTCGTCAGTTGCTCCAACTTTGCGCGCGTCAGCGTATAGTTCATATGCTTGGGACCACTGGCATCGGCAGTAATAAACGGCAGATTGATTTCGGTCTGATGAACCGTGCTCAATTCCATCTTGGCCTTTTCCGCCGTCTCTTTCAAGCGTTGAAGTGCCATGCGATCGCTGCGTAGATCGATACCCTGCTCTTTCAAAAACTCACCAGTCAGCCACTCGATAATACGCTGATCAAAATCATCGCCACCGAGATGCGTATCACCACTGGTCGCGCGAACCTCAACTACCCCTTCACTCAGATCGAGGATCGAGATATCGAACGTCCCGCCGCCCAGGTCATACACCGCCACCATCTTATCGTCTTTCTTATCGAGGCCATAGGCCAGCGCACTGGCAGTTGGCTCATTGACGATACGCAACACCTCCAGGCCCGCAATCTTCCCAGCATCCTTGGTGGCCTGGCGCTGGCTATCGTTAAAATACGCTGGCACTGTAATCACCGCCTGATACACCGGTTCACCCAGATAGGCCTCGGCATCGGCCTTCAGCTTCTGCAGCACCATAGCCGAAATTTCCGACGGCGCATACTCACGCCCACCCATCATCACGCGGATATCATTATTCGGTGCTGGCACCAGTTTATACGGCATCAACTCTATATCGCGCTGCACGGTCTGCTCACTGATCTTCCGACCAATAAAGCGCTTGACCGAGAAAATCGTATTTTCTGGATTGGTCACCGCCTGACGGCGGGCAACCTGGCCGACGGTTCGCTCGCCGGATTTATTCACAGCCACAACAGACGGAGTCAGACGAGCGCCCTCAGCATTGGGAATAACAACCGGCTCGCCACCCTCCATAACTGCAATGACTGAATTAGTGGTACCAAGATCTATACCGATAACCTTAGGCATACGAAAAAGCTCCTTTACCCCTTACCGACCTTCACCATAGTTGGGCGTAGCACCCGATCATACTGGGTATAACCCTTTTGCAACTCGGCCACTACTTTATTTTCCTGGCCTTCAGATTCTTCGTACATTACCGCGTCGTGAAAGTTGGGATCAAAGTCCTTACCCAGTGCCTCGATCGGCTTGACGCCCTCGCTCTCAAGGAGAGTACGAATTTTCTGCTCAATGAGTTGCATACCACTCCACCATGGTGTCTGCGCAATTTCGGCGGGCACACTGGTGACCGCCCGTTCAAAATCGTCTAGCACCGGTAGCATTTTCAGCACCATACCGGAACTGGCACTCCGGATCAACTCTGCGCGTTCGGTTTCGGCACGGCGTTTATAATTCTTAAAATCGGCAGCAGAACGTATCCACTGGTCTTTATAATTGGCAGCCTGAGCTTCCGCTTGCTGCAAGCGCATCTGGACATCATTTGTCTCGCTGACAGATGGCTCGACCACCTCACCCTCGACCACCTCACCCTCGACCACCTGACCATTGGCCTCTAGCGTGGACTGGTCGGCGTCCAATGGCTGTTCCTGTGCATCAACGTTATTGTGAGACTGGTTCTGTTCTTCAGTCATAATTCCCCTCAATATATTATTCGCTTTTTTCGTCGATACCATATAGTTCACGTAGCAGATCGCTCATAACGGACGAAATATAGCGTACCGTTGAGATCGAACGTGGATAGGACATGCGCGTAGGGCCAATGATGCCCAGCACCCCGGCAATAGCGCCATTCACGCCATAACGTGACAACACCACGCTATATTCGCGCATCGAGTCCTCGCCATGTTCACCGCCGATCACCACCTGCACACCATCGCTGGCAAGTACCTGCGGGATCAACGTACCCAGGCCACGACCGCTGGTCAACACCTCCAGGATGCGACGCATACGTTCGACCGCACGTTCAACATCTTCTTCTTTCAAGAGCGCCGGAATAAACTCGGGCTGACTAAGCATTTCGATCAGGCCATCACTATGCACCTGTTCGTTCACCTGATCTTCAAACTGGTGCATAGCTCGCACCACCAGATCCAGCACTTCTTGCTCAAAATCGGAAAACTCTGGACGTTCCTGTTCTTTGCCCTGAGACCGGATCTCTTCGACACCAGCAGTAAGCATACCAGCGCAACGCCCGTTGATATGGGCCGCACTACGCCGCAGATCTTCCTGGTTGAGCGCCGTATCCAGAGTGAGCGTCTGCTGTTTGATCGTACCGCTATGTAACACCAGTACCATCAGCACTGTTGTATCATGGATCGCGATCAACTCCAGATGCTTAAAGCGCGACTGATACGCCCGCGGCGGTGTCACTACCGAGGCATTCTGAGCTGTACGCGCCAGTACCGCTCCGGCAAGCTGAATCCACTGATCCAGTTCGCTGCCTACTTGATAGAACTGGTGGCGGATCATACGCTGCTCTGCCGTTGAGAGCGATGTGCGATCCATTAGATTCTCGACAAAGAAGCGATACCCTGCATCAGTAGGAATACGCCCCGCCGACGTATGCATATGTGTCAGATAGCCAAGATCCTCAAGCGCCGCCATTTCATTGCGCACCGTTGCCGATGAAACGCGTAGCTTGAATTTGCGCACCAGGGTCTCGGAGGCTACGGGAATAGCCGTCTCAATGAACTCCTGGACGACAAGTTTGAGGATTATTTGACGACGTTCTGTGAAAGCTGCCGCCATAGGACAACCTCCGTCAGTGCCAGATTACTGGCTGTTGCACGATGTACACAGCCGCATGATGCTGCTGTGCAAACCAGCAGGCATACATCCCTGCCGCTTCGCTCAACTAGCATAACGACACCCGCGATCAGAGCGGCTCCATTGTGCCTATGCGGAGTGCCTGTCTGCCTGGCAATGGCTCTGTCTCTCTGTGTTTACCGTGTATTAGCACTCGTATGGTATGAGTGCTAAGGCAGGAGATTAAAGCAGAGGCGTGCAAAATGCACGCCATGCGTTCGCCATTGTACCATGAGTTGAGTAGGTTGACCAGTGATTACCCGTTAGACATAGTTCACCCGTCCTGTACCGTTTGATTGGACGATACGCCCTCTCCCCCCTGTCCCCCTTCTCACAGGGGTAGGTTTTTTCCGTAGGGGCAGGCACGGGGGCCTGCCCCAGGGCGTCCTGATGCCAGAAACGCTGTTCGGGGCAACCACGGGGGGTTGCCCCTACCGATCCCGTTGGGATGCGATCCGGCCACAAAACCTACCCCTGCGAGCTGCCACCTCTCCCTGAGGGAGAGGTGGGGGAAATGGGGCATCCTGGCGGTACACGCGCAGCGTGTGCCGCCAGGATGCCCCATCATGTTCCCACACCCTGTGCAGGGCTTATCATTCATTCATTACCCACAATTATGCCGCATCAGGATGCGGTAGAGCGGGAAGCTTCCCGCCTTCCACGGGTACCGGCGGGGCTGCGCCCCCCATCCTATTCCATGCGGGTCGCAGCGTTGAGCAGTTCCTGAATACGGGGCACCATAGCGGCTGGATTAGGGTGCAACCCTTCGAGCAGCAACGCATTATCATACAACTGCTCGGCGACAGCAGTCACAACCGGGTCGTCGGCGTTAGCCGCCGCACGCCGTGCCAGTTGAGCTACCAGCGGATGCGCACGGTTCAGTTCCAGGATGCGGGGTGACATCTGCGTTTCACGCCCCAGCAACTGCTGGACGCGCTGCATCTCGCGGCCTGGTATATCAGCAGACGAGACCAGGCGGGCCGGGTTGTTGCGCAGCACCTTTGAAGAACGTACTTCTGTCACACGTTCGCCCAGCGTAGTTGCAAAACACTCACGCAGACGATCAAAATCCTCGTCGCTGATCTGATCTTCAGCGGCCTCGTCCTCACCGGGCAGTTCCAGGTTGGCATCGTCGATATTGCGGAACTTCATGCCCTCGTACTCACGCAAACCAGACAGCATAAAGCCGTCCATGACATCAATAAAGAAGAGAACCTCGATATTACGTGCAGTCAGCGGGTCGAGATGCGGGCTGTTACGGGCCGCTTCCAGGTCGTTGGCCATCACATAGTAGATCTCTTCCTGACCCTCGACAATTCGGCTCTTATAGTCGGCCAGGGTAGTTAATGCATCACCAGAGTGGGTACTATGAAAACGCAGCAGCTTGAGCAGATCGTCACGCCCACTATAGTCGGTGGCAATACCTTCTTTGATAAAAACCCCAAACTGTTCCCAGAAGCGGGCATACTTGTCGGCATCCTTCTCGGCCAGATCGTCTAGTTCGCGGATCAGACGACCGGTGAGTGACTTGCTGATGCGCTGCATCACCGGACTGGTTTGCACAGACTCACGCGAGACATTCAGCGGCACATCCTCGCTATCCACCACCCCCTCGATAAAGCGGAAGTGGGCGGGTAGCAGATTTTTATTTTCTTCCTGGATCAACACCTTGCGCGAATAGAGCTTGATCTTGCCTTCGATCCGCCGCTCGATCAGGCCACGTTCGCGCTGGGCCGGTACAAACAGGATGGCATGTAGATCCACCGGTACGTCGGTGGACAAATGGATATGCATCAGCGGCTCGTCCATATCGAAGGTCAGTTGCTTATAGAAGGCTGGATATTGTTCCGCCTCGACCTCACGTGGGGGCCGCCGCCAGAGCGCCTGTTGCTGATTGACGCTGCGCTCTTCGATATAGATCGGGAATGAAACAAAATCCGAGTGGCGCTTGATCGTCTGCTCGAGCCGCCATGTGTTGGCAAATTCTTCCGCATCCTCTTTGAGATGCAACACAATCGTGGTACCACGCTCGGTGCGATCCGATGAACCGATCAGAAACGTATCGTCGCCAGTAGCTTCCCACTGCGCCGCCTCGGCATCAGGCCGGAACGAACGCGATGTTACCGTCACTTTGTCGGCGACCATAAAGACGGAATAAAAGCCGACACCAAACTGGCCAATAATATCCGTGGCCGACTGCTTGTTCTCACGCGCCTTTTGCAAAAATGCCCGCGCACCAGACTGGGCAATCGTACCCAGGTTTTCAATCATCTCCTCGCGGGTCATGCCGATACCGCTATCCTTGATTGTGATCGTACGTGCATCTTTATCGGCGGTCAGCGTAATCGCCAGCTCGGCATCAGAGTCAAGCACTTCGCGGTTAGTCAACATCTCGAACTGCACCCGACTAAGTGCGTCAGAGGCATTCGAAATCAACTCGCGCAGAAAAATCTCCCGGTCGGTATAGAGCGAGCGGGCTAAAATATCAAGCAGTTGACGCACCTCGGCGCGAAACGCTACCGATGTTGGCGCATCGGCATTGTGAGTTTCCTGGTCTGTGGTCATAAAATATCTTTCCTTTCCATTGTCAGGCTGGTAGTCTGTCTATTATAAAAGTTATACAGTGAGTTTCAAACCAGACGTTTGATCGGACAAAAAACCTGGTTAGCGCGAATAACTCCTGGGTCAACCAAACGCCCTCCCCCTCCCTGCCTCTCACGGGTAGGTTTTTTCCGTAGGGACGCGCTTCTGCGCGTCCGCATGGCGTCCTGATGCGGAATACGTTCCCACGAACAGGCAGACGCCTGTCCCTACGGATGGCGTTGGAACGCCATCGATCGAAAAACCTACCCCTGAAAGCCCCCCTGCTCCCCTCTCTATGAGGGAGAGGGGGGGAAACGGGGCGTCCTGGTGGCACACGCTCCACGTGGGGCGCCAGGACGCCCCGTCCGACTCCCCCGCCCCTGCGGGGCGGGGGCCGGAGGGTGGGGTGATCCACACGGTTTTCCGCTACCCTGACGGGTGTGTGTCTGTTCTATCCCAGGGCTTTTTCGCGCTAACAAAACCTGTTGCGCCTGCGGCAGCGTGGAAGTTTACATTCTTTTCTTTGCTCAAAACATTTTCCCGGAGGGAAAATGTTTTGAGCAAAAGATCCTGCTTCTCCCCTTTGGAGGCGAATCCCAGTCTGTGGATGCCAACCGCGTAAGTCCTATCTATTATATTATGTACCACGCTACCACCGGCAAACCATGTCTTTTGTTGTCGTGTGTTTAATCAAACGGCTGTATTGAACACTGACAGTATCGATCATGTCGTAACCGTTCAGGTGGGGTGGTCGGGAGGGGCATTGTCCCTCCCGGAGTCTCTTCTGTTCGACCCGTTTTGGCGGCAAAGCCGCCAAAACGGGTCGAACAGAAGGTTTTGCGGGGGCCTGCGGCCCCCGCGCCCCCGCTGGCGCAGGTACCGCCTGAACGGTTACGATCATGTCTATTATGCATGCTTCCATGATAATAGCGAGTAGATCGTTAGAGGTGTACTAGAGGTTTGTTAGCATTGTGTTGGCGACAGGGAAAAAGCGCAGCACACAATTCGATTCGGTAGGGTAGCTTACACTTGCCCTCACTGCCCGCCTGTGTTATGCTGCTGCATAGTTTACAAAAGGAAAACCATGTCGGTGAAACCAGTACAAAGACACGCGTTCTCCTTATTCAAAGGTATTAGCCCTAAAAATGCAATCATTTTTTGATCGTAAGGAGTAGCAAGCGTTATGCCTGTCACACTCAAATCGCGCCAGCAACTAATAAAGCTACGTGATGCAGGGCGATTAGTCGCCGAGACATTTGAGATGCTAAGCGAGTATGTTCAGCCGGGGGTGACAACGGCTGAACTGGATGCAATTGCCGAAGCATATATTCTCAAGCATGGGGCCGAACCAGTATACAAAGGCTATGGCGGCGTGCCAGCCAGTCGCAATCAGCCTGGCCGTAAACCCTTTCCGGCCACGATCTGTGCCTCGGTCAACGATGTGATCTGCCACGGTATTCCAAGCAAGCGCCAGCGCCTGAACGAGGGCGATATTATTGGCGTTGACATCGGAGTACGCTACAACGGCTGGATTGGCGATTCGTGCGTTACCTATGCGGTTGGAAAGATAGATGCGCAGACCCAGCATCTGCTGGATACAACCGAACAGTGCCTGCTTGTAGGTATCCAGCAAGCCCAGGTTGGCAATACGCTACGCACCATTGGCGCAGCTATTCAACAGTATGCTGAGGCACGCGGCTTCTCGGTGGTGCGCGAGTATACTGGCCATGGCATTGGTCGTAATCTGCATGAAGAACCGACTGTCCTGCACTACGACGAACCACGTGCTGCCCGTCGGCTTATGGCTGGTATGGTTTTTACGATTGAGCCGATGGTCAATATCGGTGGCGCAGAAACCCGCCTGGATCGCGATGGCTGGACGGTGCGCACAGCCGATGGGGCGCTCTCGGCGCAGTTTGAACATGCGATTGCGATCACCAACGATGGGCCTGTGGTGTTGACCTTACGAGATAAAGTGTTGAGTTAGGCAATAGCTTGCAGGGAACAAAAGGTACGCGGTCGTTCACCCGATGATAGAGATAATCTTCGCCTCCGGCAGGGTGGAAGATGATATCTTATTTTTTCAAAAAAATGTTGCCGGAGGCAACATTTTTTTGAAAAAATAAATCCTGAGGATGAAATGCCTGATTAGAAGAGGGAACACATTGCGCTGGCTGGCATGGGCAACTGGGATGATCGAGGCATTGCTGGTAGTGCGCCTGCTGGCCCGTCTGCTGGCGGCACGGCCCGACAACCCGGCCATACAACTCCTCTACCGTATTAGCACACCTCTGATCCAACCGCTTGACTTCCTCGATGCAACTCAACCAGACTACGGCGCTGTACTGGAACTATCTACCCTGGTGCTGGTTATGGCAATCCCTCTGTTAAGCTATGCGATCTGGTTAGCGATCAATCCCGGCAGCGTACTGCGCGCAACACCTCGGCCACAACCTGCGTCAAAGCAATAGTCTACCTATACAAACTGGACAGATATTGTCCACACGACGGGAAAAACCATGAATGAAACGCTGACACAATTTTTTTCAATCACACTCATAATTATGGCAAGTTGCTTCGTGCTGGCGATTAGCGGCTTGATCTTGATGATCCGCAGCATACGCCGTATCCGTGTACCGCCTGATGCAGATTTTCTAACCACCATGCACTATATTCCACTGCCGCTGGTTGTTCTGCTTGATCTGCTGGACTTTTCGCTGGATATATTTTCGGCCCCCATCTCGTGGATTATCCTGGATCGTATGGGCCTGCCCAATCTGCGCAATAAGGCGGCAATTGAAGGATTACTGCCATTTACCGGCCCGATCCCGACCTTTACGATTGCCTGGTTGGTCGTACGTTTATTTAATCTTCAGGGGGTTGCACCATCTATGTACAGGCCGTCGTACACCCAGACTACTCGCCACCTGAATGAAGCCCAACGCCCGTATGTGCGTGATTATGTCAATGATCGCCGACGTCCGCCGCCGCGTGTGATTGATATGGATGAATAAGGGCACAGCATGCTGCACCCTTACCTCTATCCGATCAGACATCTTCATTATACAGGGCGGTACTGAGATAACGCTCACCATTGCTGGGGACAATAAAAACGATCAGCTTGCCAGCATTTTCAGGACGGTGACCAACTTTCAGCGCAGCCAGGGCAGCCGCACCACTGCTGATACCAACCATCAGGCCTTCTTCGCGCGCCAGACGCCGCGCCATTTCAAAGGCCTGGTCGTTGTCGATCTGGATTACTTCATCGATGACATCTCTGTTGAGAACATCCGGGATAAACCCTGCGCCAATACCCTGAATTTTATGTGGCCCGGGCTTGCCACCCGACAGGATCGGCGAGGCTTCTGGCTCAACCGCAATCACCTTAAAACCCGGCTTACGCGACTTGATCACCTCACCAACACCGGTAATCGTGCCACCAGTGCCTACTCCGGCCACCAGGATATCAATCTGACCGTCGGTATCACGCCAGATTTCTTCGGCTGTCGTGTGCCGATGAATGTCAGGATTGGCAGCATTCTTGAATTGTTGCGGCATGAAACCATTAGGCAGATCACTCACAATAGCCTCGGCACGTTTGATCGCACCAGTCATGCCTTCTGGCCCGGGAGTCAACACCAGTTCTGCACCATATCCCCGCAGCAGCTTACGCCGCTCAATGCTCATGGTTTCAGGCATGGTCAGGATCAGGCGATACCCTTTGGCAGCGGCTACAAATGCCAGGCCAATACCTGTATTACCACTGGTCGGCTCGACCAGCACAGTTTCGCCTGGCGTAATCAGCCCGGCCTGCTCAGCCGCTTCGATCATCGACAACCCGATGCGATCTTTGACACTGCTGGCCGGGTTGAAGAATTCCAGTTTTGCTACAATGGTAGCATGCGTATCATTGATACGGCCCAGGCGTACAAGCGGGGTGTTTCCGACAAGTTCAGTAATACTGTTATATATTCGTGCCATTCTACTCTTCCTCTCGTGCCAATAACGCTTTGCGCCTAGACTCATTGTACTGACTCTTGTCAATCAAATCAAGTTTTTTAGTTAAGTTCACGATTTATATACGGTTCATGGTAGAATACTTTTGTGATGCAGCATAACCAGAAAACACGTCAATTCTTTATAATCGGGCTGCTATTGCTGATCAGCCTGACAGCATGTGAGCCGTTTGCCAATCCCGAACCTGAGGGCAGGCCCGCACCTTCGGTCACCATGACGGTGGCCCCCCCCACGGTAGTACCGGCTTCCACCTTACTGGAGCAGGCTCTGGAGGCACGTGCCATCGGGGAGATCGATCTGGCCGCCGAGCATCTCAACACCCTCCTGAACACCTATCCAATTGCGCCTGAGGCTTATCCGGCGGGCTACTATCTGGCTGAGAGCTTTGCCCGCCGTGGCCGCTGGACTTCAGCCGTCGAGGCGTTTAAAGCCGTGCTAACTGAAACGCGGTTGGATGCGACATTGCGGGCACGGGCACTGTTCTGGCTGGCACGTGGGTACGAGGAGTCAGGCGACTGGGAAAATGCCAATGCAACATATGCACAGTATCGTACGCTAAATACCCCACTGGAACCGTATGCCGCCATGCGTCAGGCGGCCCAGTTCCAGGCGTTGGGGCGTCTGCCAGATGCAGCACGTGCATATGCCGACAGTGCCGCCACGTCCATCGCTGCTGGTGAGCGTGCCGGGAGCTATGAAAAAGCCATTGCGCTGCACAGTGCGCTTGGTCAGGACGACATCGCTCTGCAGCTCTATACACAATTGCTGGATATGGCCGAACATCCTGGTTACCGTGCGCGTATTCTAACCGAGGCAGCAGCTCTGGCTCGTGGCGTTGGTCAGACAGATACAGCCCGTGCCTGGCTGGTCGAAATTGTCACCCAGACGCCAGCTACCACACAGGCGGTAGCCGCCGCCGAACAACTGCTGGCTACCAACGACCCGGCACTCTCGCCAGCCGCAGCCGCACATATCTTCTATGTGAATGAAGCGTATGCCGCCGCTCTGCCCCAGTTTGATGCCGCTCTGTCCCAGCTTCCTGCCGATCCTCCCGCTGAACAGACGCTAGACCTGCAACGGCTGCGCGGGTTGACGCTGCGGGCACTGGGCGACTTTCCCAGAGCGCTAGAGGCACTGGCCGCCGCCGCTACGGCACTGCCCGATAGTGAAACTGGACGCCAGGCGCAGCTTGACTGGATTCAGACATTAGGCCAGAGTGGTGAGGTTCAGCAAGCCGCCGATCGTTATCGCGAGTATGCTACACGCTTTGCTGATGACCCTCGCGCTCCCGTGGCACTGGATCGTGCCGCACAGCTGCTGGATCGCCTGGATCAGAGCGATGCGGCCCAGCAGGTTCGGCTGGAGTTGGGCCAACGCTATCCACAGAGTGATCTGGCCCAACCGGCACTGCACGGTGTGGCATTGGCATTGTATCGCAACGGACGCTGGGACGAGGCTCAGTCGGCCTGGCAGGTTCTGGCCGAACATGGCCGCGGCGTTGCCCAGGCTCAGGGAGCATTCTGGGCCGCCCGCGCCGCCCAACAACAGCAGAACGACAAGCAGGCCCAACCCCTGTTTGAGCAGGCATTCGCCGCTGCGCCCGATTCCTACTACGGGGCACGCGCTGCCGATGAACTGGGACTGATCTTTACACCAACCACCCCCCTGGACATGCCAGGTGCAAATGATGACTGGCCAGCAGTAGAGGCATGGATTGAAACATGGCATAATCCAGCGGCTGACGCACAACAGACTGAAGATGGTGATACAAAGGAGGCTATCCAGCGCGCCATCGAACTGAGAGAGGTTGGTCTCTGGATCGAGGCAATTGGCGAGTGGAACCACGCTCGTGATATCGCCGCAGACAACCCACACGAACTGTTGCAGGTGGCACGTCAGGCCCACGAGCATGATATGCCTTATAGTGCGCTCAAGGCAGCCGAGCAACTGACCACCCTGGCCGCCGAGGCGGCTGCATCTGCGCCCGAAACACTACGGCGACTGATCTTTCCGGTGCCCTACACAAGGCTGATTGTTGCCGAAGCACGCGAGCAGGCCACTGACCCGCGCCTGGTTTATGCGCTGATGCGTCAGGAAAGCCTGTTTAATCCCCAGGCAACATCCTGGGTCGGCGCACGCGGCCTGGCTCAGGTGATGCCAGCAACTGGCACTGGTATTGCCCAGCGCCTGGGTGTGAGCGATTTTCACACCGACGATCTGTACCGTCCGTCGGTCAGCGTACGCTTTGGTACATTTTATATCGGACAACAGATCCTGGCTATGGAAGGCAGTATTCATGGTGGCCTGGCCGCCTATAATGGTGGCCCCGGTAATGCGCAGCGCTGGGCTGGCGGTAGCCGTGTGGAAGATCCAGATCTGTTTGTCGAGGCGATTGATTATCCTGAAACAAAAAATTATGTCAAGCTAGTCTATGGCTACTATAAAGCGTATCAGCGGTTATATATGCTTCCATAGACAAGGTTCAGGTCTACTTTACTGTTTGGTTGGACGATACGCCCTCTCCCCCCTGCCCCCC
>RRYU01004908.1_pt1 | contig 16706 bp, 12 predicted proteins | sample 2162651 | NCBI WGS metagenome assembly RRYU01 (sample SAMN10267283, study PRJNA491782) | microbial mat metagenome | isolation source: biomat in the production well | place: Japan: Minami-Kanto gas field, natural gas well KTG3 | collected 2017-06 | reverse complement strand
TTGCCGTCCTTAAACGGATGCAGCAGCTCGAACTGCGCGTGGACCACCGCCGTCTGGATCAGAAAGTCCACATCGTCACTGTCAAGATAGCGCTCCCATGCCTGCAAGAAATCGGGCAACTGCAGGGGATTGGGGGGCACGAAACTGGTCTGCTCGATAGTGCAGCCCTGCCGGCCGATCCAGTTCTGGTCACGGCGGAACTCGCCAGGGTTCTTGTCCTGACCCCGCACACTGCTCATCAGGATGCGGTGCAGCTCGCGCACGAAGGCCAGGCGAATCGGATAGTCCCGCAGATACTCCCTGGCCTTGAACAGGGCCAGTCGGTAATTGGATATCTCCTGGATGTCCTTGTACTTCTCGCCCTCCTGGAGCAGCCCCGCCTCCTGTTGCAGCACCTCATCCAAGGTGGCCTGCGTGCCTTCGATCTTTGAGGACAGCACCGCTTCCTGCGTGGTCAGCGGCGAGAGCATCACCGCCGGATTGGGAATGCCCTGCAGCAGCCCGTCATAGCGGGCCAGCGCGGCGTTGGCCTGTCCCACCAGCGGTAGCAGCAGGCGGTAATCCAGATCGGTCAGCGGCAAGGTGTCGGGTACATAGGGCGTCATGCCACGCGCTCCATAAACGTTTCGGCATCCTTGATGCGTAGCTCACCGGAGATCAGTTTGGGTAGCAGGGTGTCGCGGAGTGGGGCGAGGGTTTGGGATTCCCGTTGGTTCTCTTCAACAGCCTTCAAGATTGGGCCAGCTTGCCGGTTGAACGCCATGACGACGCCAGGACTCGGAGTAAGAATATTCACCTTGGCAATCTGTGATGGCTGGGCGCGTTGCCGACTTCCTGTCGAACCGGTGACGTGTTGCAGTACTATCTCCTGCATCGTTCCGGAAGACATGAGGCAATAGAGATACGATCTGTTGTCACGATCATGTGGAACGAACTGCATGAACTCTGTGGAGCAGATGGCACGGTCCGTCGCCACAGCGGGCAACCAAACACGCGGGGTCTGTGGGTTCAGTTTTGATACGAGAACTGAATCGGGATCTACGATGTACTTGTTGCTCTTGATCGACTCACCAACCTCCATCGCTGGCATGCGCCCGACGTCGAATGCCGGAATGCTGTAGTGCTCGAATACGGCCTCCGGTGTTTTGCCCGGAGCGATACTGTTGGTCACGAGCGCGGCAATCTGGTCCAGCGGCTGAATCTCCCACCCCTCCGGCTTGCCCTCGTCGTCGAGGCGGTCGGGGAAAAGCTGCCAGAGGTCGGCGGGGAGGTAGGGTTCGCCTTGCGCTCCGGCTCCTGCCTCCGCTCCAGGCCAGGGCAAGTCGGACGCCTGCGGCGTCCTTGGTTGCCCGCTGCGCGCGCCATCCTGGCGTGCTCGCCCTTCCATCTTGGCGCGGACGGGGCCGAAGTCGACGAACCAGTCCTTGAACAGGGCGCGGGCCATGGCCTCCAGGGTCTGGTTGCGGCGGCGGTTGAGTTCGATTTTGTCGTCCAGCGTGCCGAGAATGTGGGCGATGGCGCGTTGTTCGATGACGCACGGATGCGAAATCTCGATCCGGTTGAGATTGCCTTGAGTCAGCTTCGGCATCACAGCGCCCGTCAGATATCCACTGATGTCGGCGTTCTGAAGCGCATACATCAGGAACCTTGTATCGGCTTTGTCGTTGCCTGTGACGATGTGAGCGTGGTTGTTGACCCAGAATTTACCTTTAGCCATGAACGCAATTGGCGTTTGCCGGGTACGAAGATTCTCCCCATCCTCTGCGATCAGCAGGTAGTCGCCATCAAAGAGAGAGCCATCCACATGGTCCACGACGCCGGAGGCGCCATAGTAGGGATAAGGGCCGGGGCGACGGTCGGATTCCTTAACCGGCTTTCGCTTGCCGTCGAAGTTGATCGTAAGATCAGCGAGTTCGCTGGTCGTCCACTCACCCGCCATACCCAAGCTCCCTCAGGTTGGCCTCTATCGCCGCATCCAGCCGCGCCGCTTCCTGCTGCTGCTCGCGCCACTGGGCGCTCAGCCGCTGCATCTTGTCGACAAAGGCTTCGCCGTCATCCTCGGCTGCCTCGGTGCCGACATAGCGGCCGGGTGTCAGCACATGACCATGCTTGCGGATGTCTTCCAGGGTGGCGCTCTTGCAGAAACCGACAATGTCCGCGTATTTGCCTGCTTCCTTCTCTCCGCGCCACGCATGATAGGTATCAGCAATCTTCTGGATGTCGGCGTCGGTAAGTTCGCGCCGGGTGCGGTCCACCAGCGTGCCCATGTTTCGGGCGTCGATGAACAGCACCTCGCCGCGCCGGTCGCGTAGCGTCTCCTTGCCGCGCTTGCCGTTGGACTTGTCGCGGGCGAGGAACCACAGGCAGGCGGGGATCTGGGTGGAGTAGAAGAGCTGGCCGGGCAGGGCCACCATGCAGTCCACGGCGTCGGCCTCCACCATGGCCTTGCGGATCTCGCCTTCGCCGCTCTGGTTGGAGCTCATGGAGCCGTTGGCCAGCACTACGCCGGCGGTGCCGAAGGGGGCCAGGTGCCAGTGGATGTGCTGCAGCCAGGCGTAGTTGGCGTTGCCCACGGGTGGCGCGCCGAACTGCCAGCGCGGGTCTTCGCGCAGGCGGTCGCCGCCCCAGTCGGAGATATTGAACGGCGGGTTGGCGAGGATGTGGTCGAAGCGCAGGTCGCGCAGCTCGTCCTTGTGAAAGCTGCCCTCGTTGTTCCAGCGGATGTCGGAGTCAATGCCACGCACGGCGAGGTTCATCTTGGCCAGGCGCCAGGTGGTGTAGTTGCTTTCCTGGCCGTAGATGGCGATGTCGCCGATGCGTCCGCCGTGTTCCAGAACGAACTTTTCGCTCTGCACGAACATGCCGCCGCTGCCGCAGCAGGGGTCGTAGACGCGGCCCTGGTAGGGCTCCAGCATTTCGACCAGCACCTGCACCACCGAGCGCGGCGTGTAGAACTCGCCGCCGCGCTTGCCCTCGCTGCCGGCGAACTGGCCGAGGAAGTATTCGTAGACGCGGCCGAGCAGATCGCGGGATTTGCCGCCCTGTTCTTTCATGGCAATGCCGGAGATCAGGTCGATCAGCTCGCCCAGCATCACCTTGTTCAGCGCCGGGCGCGCGTAGTCCTTCGGTAAAACGCCCTTGAGGGATTCATTGTCCTTCTCGATGGCGCGCATGGCGTCGTCGATCAGGGCGCCGATCTCGGGGCGCTTGGCGTTGGCCTTGAGGTGCGACCAGCGCGCGTCCTTCGGCACCCAGAAGATGTTGTCGGCCAGGTATTCGTCCTTGTCCTCGGCGGCCTGCGGGTCTTCGGCCAGCAGCGCGGCGTGGCGGGCCTCGAAGGCGTCGGAGATGTATTTGAGGAAGATCAGCCCCAGGGCAACGTGCTTGTAGTCGCTGGGCTCCATGTTGCCGCGCAGTTTGTCGGCGGTCTTGAAGAGTTCGGCTTCGAAGCCGAGGCTGGCGCCGTTGTTCTTGTCTTTGCCGTTGGCCATGTGTCGTTTCTGTGCTGCTTTTTCTGTATGCCGTGCCAGTAATTATCCGCTGGCCGGGAGCCTGCCGGACTTGACCGGGCGAAAATAAGGCCGTGCCGAGACCGGCTTGAATTTCGTAACTTAGCGGCTTAGTTTAACGAAAATAACCCGGTAAATCCGCCCTATTCCGCTTTTCCGCCGTCTATCATGGCATTACCCGCATCCGGCCCGTTGCTGCCGGTAAACCGGCGGGTGCCTTTCGGCAAGCGCTGAAAAATGGGATTCTTCGGCAAGCCGAACTCGGTCGGGTATAACACGCCGCCGAAATAAAGGCCTTCCGGCGGCGCAGTGACACCGGCCTGGGTTCGGTCTTTGATCGCCAGCAACCGGCTCGGCCAGTCTGTCGATTCCTTGCCCTCGCCCACCGCCAACAGGCAGCCGGCGATATTGCGCACCATGTGATGCACGAAGGCATTGGCGCAGATTTCCATAATCACCTGATCTTCCTGCCGGTAAACCTCGACAAAATAAACCCGGCGGCGCGGGCTTTTTGACTGGCAATGGGCGGCGCGGAACGATGTGAAATCGTGTTCGCCAACCAGCGCCTGTGCGGCCCGGTGCATGGCATCGGCATTCAGCGGTCGATGCCACCAGGTGGTCAGACGGGCGTGCAGGGCCGAGCGTACCGGGCGGTTGACAATCAGATAACGGTAAAACCGAGCGATGGCGCTTCTCTGAGCGTGAAAATCAGGCGTTACCAGCCTGGCCCAGAGTATCCGGATGTCGTCGGGCAAGTGGCTGTTGCCGCCCATGACCCAGCCATGCAAAGGTCTTGAGGCGCCGGTGTCGAAATGCACCACTTGCGCCAGTGCGTGCACGCCGGCATCGGTGCGACCGGCGGCGACCACCGTCACCGGATGACAGGCAATCCGGCTCAGAGCCGGTTCAAGCGCGCTTTGTACAGATTGATCATGGCGCTGCGCCTGCCAGCCGCAATAGGCGGCACCATGGTATTCCACGCCCAGGGCGATGCGCATTGTTTCAGCCATGAATCCAGACGTAGGTCCCAACCGGGGTTTGCTCGAACAGGTTAATCAGATCGGCGTTGTTCATCCGAATGCAGCCGTGCGAACTGGGCCGGGCGACGAATAGCTGATCCGGGCAGCCGTGAATATAAATGTAACGCCAGGCGGTATCGACTTCGCGATAACGGTTGAAGCCCGGCTCCAGCCCGCTTAACCATAGAATCCGGGTCAGAATCCAGTCGCGCTCAGGATATTGCCGACCCAGTTCCGGACTGTAGATCTCGCCGGTCGGTCGTCGGCCTCGAAACACTGTGTTGACCGGTTGCCCGGCACCGATTCTGGCGCGGATTTTATGCCAGCCGCGCGGTGTGCATTCGCTGCCTTTTTGCTCGCCCAGGCCGTTTTTGGCGGTGGCCACGGGGTAATCCGCCAACAGGCTGTGGCCTTGGCGCAGGCCTAGCCGTTGCGCCGCAGCGTCGATCTCCAGCCAACGACTCGCGCCAACTTGAGCAAGAAATTCGTGCGCTGCTTCAGTCACGACGGAACAAGGCCATGGATTCGACATGCGCGGTATGGGGAAACATGTTCATGATACCGGCTTTTTCCAGCCGGTAACCCAGCTCACGCACCAGAATGCCTGCATCCCGTGCCAGGGTCGCCGGATTGCAGGATACATAGACGATAGTGTCCGGTTGCCAGACTTTGAACCAGGGCAACACTTCGCTGGCCCCGGCCCGGGATGGATCCAGCAACACTTTATGGTAACGCCGGTTGGCCCAGGCAAAACCATCCAGCGGGCGGGACAAATCGGCAACCTGAAAGTCAACATTATCAAGGCCGTTGGCCCGGGCATTGGCGCGGGCTTGCTCAACCAAGGGCAAATCACCCTCGATACCGACCACCTGCCCGGCCCGGCGCGCCAGCGGCAGGGTGAAATTACCCAGACCACAGAATAAATCGAGCACGGTATCATCTGATGCCGGAGCCAGCGCGGCCAGGGCCTGATCGATCATTGCCCGATTGATGTCGGCATTGACCTGGGTGAACATGGCCGGTCGATAATTCATGGTCAGATCATAAGCCGGCAATCGGTAACTGGGCAGTGGAGGCGTTTCGCCCGGCAGCGGCCGAATGCTGTCCGGGCCTTTGCTTTGCAGATACAAGGTTAAGCCATGTTCGTGGCCAAACTCACTTAATTTAGCGCAATCAGCTTCCGTGGGTGGCGTCAACACGCGGATGGCCAATACGGTATGATCGTCGCCCACGGCGACTTCAATCTGGGGGATTTTGTCCTTAATCGAAAGTTCGCCGAAAACCTTTGATAAGGCATCGAGCTTTTTGCCGACCCGGGCATCCAGCACCAGACAGGCATTCATGTCGGTCAGATAGGACTGGCCGCGCTCACGAAAACCGACCAGCACCCGACCCTTGGCGGGTACGTTTTTCACTCCCAACCGGGCTTTACGCCGGTAACCCCAGTGCGGGCCATCCAAGGCCGGCCATAATGGCGGTGGTTCGAGCTTGCCCAGGCGACGGAATTGCTCGTTCAGGGCTTGTTGGTGATGGTCAATCTGGGCCGGCATCGCCAGATGCTGCAAACTGCAACCGCCGCAAACCGGATAATGCGGACAGTCCGGCTCGACTCGATCAGGTGAAGCTGTCAGCACCTGGCTGACCCGGCCTTCGGCGTAATCGCGCTTGCTCAAGGTATAGACAAACTCCACCGTTTCCCCGGCCAGCGCCTGGTCGATAAACACCGCCTTGCCCTGAACATGGGTCACGCCCCGGCCATCCTGACTCAGCGATTCGATAGTGACCGGGCCGGGTGATGGCGGCAATGGTTTTCTGCGATATCTTCTGGCCATTATTTCTGCCGCCAGGCCCCACCTTGTTGATACCACCAACCGGCTTGAGCATGCCCGCGCCAGCGTTCGGCAAAGGTTTGTTTGATTTTGCCCGCCCATTCCGGATGACCGTTGGCACGGGCAATGGCCTGATAAAGCCGTTCACGATCGCTGTTTTCGGCATCGACCAGTTGCTTGACGCCGGCTCGTTGCGGTAGCGGCACGGCTGCCGGTGCACGCACCGCCAACAAACCGTCTTCCCGCAGCCCTACGGCACCGGACTGGTAATGTGGCAGTAAAGCTTGAAAACGTTGGCGCATACTGGCAGTGAGTTGCGCGATTTCCGGTGAATTGATATTGAGATTGGCTTCTTGAGCTTGGGCCGGGGCGATGATCCAATCCAGGCCTGCGTCCAGCCAGCGTGCTGCCTGGGTTTGCCAGGCGTCAAGTGATGAAACCGGCTCGGCCGGCGCCTGTTGTTCCGGAAGCGTTTGAATATTTTCAATGATTTGATCAGCGGCTTTTTCCGCCGCTGCGGCCGGAAAGTAAATATTGATGGTCACGCAGGCGGCCAGCAGCAAGCTGCCGGCAAAAGTCAGAATACGCATGGATTTTCTCCATTGATGATAAAAAAGTGATGTCAAGGCGGTTCAGCGCACTTCGGGGCCCTTGGCCTGACTGATGCGCTTGAGTCTTTGCCATAATACCGGCCAATCTACCCGAACGTTATAGCCCAGTACATCGATACGCGGCAAACCGCCGCCTTTTACAATATAGTAATTGCCATTCACCGCCTCGACGCCGGACAGCTGGCAAACGCCTTGATACAGATAACAACCCAAACCGAGTCGGTCGTAATGGAAGGTATCCAAAAAGCGCAACAGCGCTCGTGATACATTATCGGTGGCGCCACCGCCGCCGATGCTGGTCAGAGCATTGACCGCGCGCTGGCTGATCCGATGCCGACCTGGGTCTTGATCGGGCGTGCCCAGCCAGGCGAAAAAAGTCAGCGGCTGGCCGTTTTCCAGCACCAGGTCATGGATAAAGCCGGACAACCGGCCTTCGATACGGCCAATATCGAACTTGTCGGTCACTTGCGCCAAATCCAGACGGTCAAAGTCGATATCCGCTTCCAGCCGCCACAAATCCCGAAACAAGCCGGACGACGATAAATTGTCGAGCTTGACCGTGCCACCGAACAGGTCAGCGGTCAAGGCGCCGTCTAAGCGCAGCACCCGGTTCTGATAACGCACGCCGGGAATGTTTCCGGACAGTCGGCCGGAAAACTCCGGCCAGCCGAACGCCTGGCTTAATTGTTCCAGTTTCAACCCGGTCAACGCACCCTGAAATATTACATCGGGATGATCGTCCTCAAATTTTATCGAAAACGCATCGGCAGTCAGCATGCCGCCCAACAGCGGTATCGATGCCGGTTGACGTAACGCCAGACTGTTTCTGTCCAGGACAACATCCAGATGACCGGCGGCTACCGGAATCGCTGCCAGTTTCAATTCCCGCCAGGACAACCAGGACGGCGCATTGATCCCCTCTGCGCTCGGCCAGTTGATCACGGCATCGGCGCCGGTGATGTCGATCCGGCCTTTGGCATCGGTCACATTCAGATCATCCAGCGTCAGCGCCAGATGCTCAATGGTATTATATCGAACCTTGATATCCGCTGAACCTTGTCCGGAAAACGTCAGCGGCCAATTCAGGCCGAGATAAGGGCTTAAATAGCTCTGACCCAGGCTTTCCAGTTGGGCGTTTTCCAGACGGGCGAAGCCTCGGCGTACGGTGAACGGCTGCGCCAGATCGAGTTCCGCGTAACCGGTCAGATGGCCAACGCCCGGCTGGTTGAGATCGAGCGCATCGATCGCCAGCAGATGATCATGGGCAGTTCCCGAAACCAACAAGCGCCAGGGCTGTTCAGCCACTTCCAGATAAACCGGCTGATAATACACCGCGCCCTGGTCAATTTTGAGGTTGCCACGCCAATGCCATACACGCTGATCAAAGTGAGCCTTGGCCGCGCCGACCAAAGCCAGCGACTGAACCGCCCAAATACCATCGGCACTGTCTGCCGTTATCAGCCCGTTTAAACCCGATATTTCAACACCGGTTGGCGTTTTGCCGTGACCTGTGATTTTGATTTGACCACCAAGCCGGCCGGATAGCGTGGCCAAAGTTTTGGGCAAAACCGGTTGCAACAAGGCCGGATCAAAATTTTTCAGATCAAGACGCAAACGCCAGTCCGAATCGGCCATCGTCAGATCGAAACGCAATGCTCCCCTGTGAGAAACCAAACGCAGGTCAACAGTTTCCCGAACGCGGTCGAAGGATAACCGCTCTAGTTTCGCCGCCACCTGTTTGTCGGCCAGTTTGAGTTCAATTCGCCCACCCCGGCAATGTACCGCGGTCAAATTGGCACTGAATTGCTTACAGTGTATTTTTAAGCCGGATATGTTCGTTAGCTGGTTCAGGGTCAGGTGGTCAACACTCAGCTGCACACCGTTTTGACCGATTGTTGCGGTAAAACCAAAGACTTCAAGGTTTTCAGCCAGCAGCCGGGCGACCGACAAATCGACCTTGTTCACGGCCGGCGCGGAGGTTGCCAGCAACGCCAGTAATGCTAAAGCGTAGCGTATGCCGCAGGCGCTGGGCGTAGGGTCCTTGGGAATCATGTAGCAGATAGTTTCATCGAACAGTTGGCGTAGCTCCCGGAGTATCGCGACCTGGCTCCGGTATAAAGGCTGGAAGCCGTCTCAATCAGTCTCGCCCTCGTGACGAAAAACTATTCTCGGACAGGCTCCTGGCAACGCGCCGGCACAAAAAACCGGCACCCGGTTCGGACAAGTTTCAGTTTGCGCATGGTGTACGCAAGCTGACAGACGGTCTTTTGTAATTCAGTCAGCACTTTGTTCAGAATCTTGGCTTTTCTTCCAGCAGGGCATAGCGGGCGATACTGTCGATGATTTCCGCTTTCGCTTCATCCGGCCCGAACCAGCCCTCAATTCTGACCCATTTGTTTTCTTCCAGATCTTTATAATGCTCAAAAAAATGGGTGATTTTGGCGATTTTTTCCGGAGAGATGTCCTGATAGGTTTTGATCCGCTCATAATGCGGTGTTAATTTTCGCACCGGCACCGCCAACACTTTGCCGTCGGCGCCGGCTTCATCGGTCATCGATAAAATACCCACCGGCCGGCAACGCACGACGGAACGACTCAGCAAAGGCTCGGGGGAAATTACCATGACGTCAACCGGGTCGCCATCCTCGGATAAAGTGTGTGGAATATAGCCGTAATTGGTGGGATATTGCATCGACGTACCCATGAATCGATCCACCGTCAAAGCGCCTGAATACTTATCGATTTCATATTTCACCGGATAACTGTAAGCCGGGATTTCAATAATAACATTAATATCATCAGGTACATGTTGACCGGATGTGACTTGCATCAGTGACATAAATTTCTCAAAAAAATAAATGGAAACAAAACAATCTGGAGTTTTGTAAAATGTTGGTTTGAACAGAATTGAACAGCTAATGACAGGTTTTCTTCGTAAAATGCGCGCCAGTTTGAATCAGCCTATCGATTATTGGTTAACACTGGATGACCACGAGCTGCATCTCAATCCACTAATCGGCCAACAAGTGAACTTGGCGTACACGGGTCAAATTGCTTGCGTACATTGTGGCAAACCGACCCGAAAAAGCTTTAACCAGGGCTATTGTTATCCGTGCTTTACCCGCCTCGCGCAATGTGATTTGTGTATCCTCAAACCGGAACAGTGCCACTTCCACAAAGGCACCTGCCGTGAGCCGGAATGGGCTGAAAACTTTTGCTTTCAACCCCATATTGTTTATCTGGCTAATGCCTCAGGCATCAAAGTGGGTATTACCCGAATCAATCAAATCCCGGATCGCTGGATTGATCAGGGCGCCATTCAGGCGTTGCCTGTTCTAAAGGCTCGTTCCCGGTATATTTCAGGGCTGGCGGAAGTTATTATCGCCCGGCATGTCAGCGATAAAACCAGCTGGCAGAAAATGTTGAAAAATCAAACTGAACATCAGGACTTGACTGCCTGGCGCGAGAAACTGCTGAATGATTGCGCTACCGAGCTGGAAGCAATTCGTCAGAGCCACGGTGATGATGCCTTGATTGAGTTATCAGAAGCCGAGCAATTAGAACTGAATTACCCGGTATCCGTTTATCCCGATAAGGTCAAATCGTTCAACCTGGACAAGACGCCCACTATTACCGGGACGCTTTTAGGCATTAAAGGTCAATATCTGTTGTTCGATAGCGGCGTCATCAATATTCGCAAGTTTTCAGGTTATCAAGTGACCTTGACTCACCAAGCGCCCGCATAAAACAATGGCGGGCGCTTGGTTCGGTTAGCTGTTGTTCATGACTCGTTGTCGGCTCGTTCTACCGCTGGCGAACGTTCAACCGGTTTGGCATCCTCGGTGGTTGATGCCTGACTGGAAGTTTCCGGGCTGGCGGCGTTATCGTTTTGCTGACGATTCGGATTGTCTTGACGCTGCTTACGATAGCCGCGAGTGCGACGACGTGGGTTATTCCGGCGAGTTTTGGACTCCGGGTTACTACTACCGGCTTCCACTTCGCCATTAGCAGAGGACTCAACCGTCGCCGGTTCGACTTCACTGTCATTGACTTTCGGTTGAGCAGGTTTTCTTGGCTTTGACCCGCCTCGTTGACCGCGTGGCTTCTGGCCACGAGTTGAAGGGCGCGCCGGCTTGCTGATTTCTTCGACAGGATTAACGGCATCGGTGACTTTGGCTTCTGGGTTGGTATCGGTTGGCGTGCTTTCGCCAATCAGTTTTTGCCAGAATCGTCGAATCAAGTTCGCCGAATTGTTGTTTCGGTTTTGCGTCGGTGCCGGTAAATCCGGCAGGAATTCCTTGACCGCCGCTTGTTCGGTCTTGTTCCGACCTTGTTGGGCAAATTCCGGCAAGGATCGCTGTTCTTCCTTTAATTGCCGATAACTGGGCGCTTCTTCTTCCGGCAAGTCTTTGGCTTTAACCCGTTCTATATCATAGGCCGGCGTTTCCAGATGCTTGGTTGGTAAAATTAACAGATCTACGCTTAAGCGCTTTTCGATAGCGTCAATCGAGTCGCGTTTTTCGTTCAGCAAAAAGGTTGCGCTCTCAATCGGTAAATGCGCGATCACCCTTTCCGTTCCGGGCTTCATCGCTTCTTCTTCCAGAATTCTGAGTACCGACAGAGCCAGGGATTCGACATTGCGAATACTGCCCTGGCCTTTGCAACGCGGACAAGTCAGCTGGGTGGCATCACCCAAAGAAGGCCGTAACCGTTGTCTTGACATCTCCAGCAGACCAAACCGGGAAATTCGCCCCATTTGTACCCGCGCTCTATCCAGCTTCAAGGCATCGCGCAGGCGATTTTCGACAGCGCGTTGATTACGATTGGCCATCATGTCGATAAAATCAATCACGAACAAGCCGCCCAGATCGCGTAGGCGCAATTGTCTGGCGATTTCATCGGACGCTTCAAGATTGGTGTTGAGCGCGGTTTCTTCAATGTCGCTGCCTTTGGTGGCCCGCGCCGAGTTGATGTCAATCGAAGTCAATGCCTCGGTATGATCGATGACAATCGAACCGCCGGATGGCAAGGAAACTTCGCGGTTATAGGCGACTTCAATTTGGGATTCAATCTGATAGCGGTTGAATAACGGCACCGCATCCTGATAAAGCTTGGCTTTGGGTAAAAAGTGCGGCATCACTTGTTTCAGGAAGTTACGCACTTTATCAAAAGCTTCCTCGTGGTCGATCAGAATTTCATCGATATTACCGCGCAGATGGTCGCGCAAAGCGCGGATGATAACATTGCTTTCCTGGAAGATCAGAAACGGCGCTTTTTGTTCATTAGCGGTGCGTTCGATGGCTTCCCAAAGCTGCAGCAGATAATTCAAATCCCATTGCAGTTCTTCAGCGTTTTTACCACAACCGGCGGTACGCACTATCAGGCCCATGTTTTCAGGCACATCCAGCACTGCCATGACTTCGCGCAGTTCGTTGCGGGTGTCGCCTTCGATGCGCCGGGAGATACCGCCGGCCTTGGGGTTGTTAGGCATCAGCACCAGATAAGCCCCGGCCAGACTGATATAAGAAGTCAGCGCCGCGCCTTTATTGCCTCGTTCTTCTTTTTCAATCTGTACCAGAATTTCCTGGCCTTCTTTGACAACCGTTTTGCCAGAGCCGGAATCTTCCTTGTCTTCTGTACCCTTGCCGCCAAACACGCAGCGGGCATTGATTTCCTTGAGTGGCAGAAAGCCATGACGCTCGGCGCCATAGTTGACGAAAGCGGCTTCCAGGCTGGGCTCAACCCGGGTGATGATACCTTTATATATATTGGCTTTTTTCTGTTCCTTGGAAGGAATTTCGATGTCAAAGTCGTAAAGCTTTTGGCCATCAACCAAGGCCACGCGCAGCTCTTCCGGCTGAGTGGCGTTAATCAACATTCTTTTCATTCTTTATCCTTGTAGGCGGGCCTGGTATTTCGGAAAAGAATCTGGTTTTTCAAGCACGCTCAGGCTCAAGGAAAAAGGTTCAATGCTGTGGCTAGGCAAGAACGTTCGCGGCTGGCAAGCTGCAATCGAAGGCGGGTGAACGGGTGTCAAGAAAAACACGCAGGATTCGTTAATTGTTTCGGAAACAGGCAATTTTCACCAGTCTAGGGTCTGGTGACAAAACCCTTGTTGGGCGTCGTCAGAAAAACACATTCTGAACGGCAAAATTCATCGTTATGGTTTGTATCAATTTTCTGAAGAATCCAGAAAATCGTGTCTTGGATAGTCATGCTACGGTCGGGCACGGAAATCGATGTAAAAATCGAGCCAAGTAAAACGTATTCGTAACGCTCCGGTTTTTAATTTACCTTGATCGAGCGCATTTAGCGATGCTTACTATAGCAATGTTCATCCAGCCCGGCAATTTTCCTTGGTCGGTTATATGCTGGCACTGGTTCTGACCGCATCGGCCAGCTGATTGGCAAGGGCTTGAACTTGAGTGATGTCCGAGCCTTCAACCATCACCCGAATCAACGGCTCAGTGCCGGAAGCTCTGAGCAGCACCCGCCCTTGAACGCCAAGTTCAGCTTCCACGACTTTCACCGCTTGTTGAATGGTTTGGTTATCGAGGTCGATTTTTTGCCTCACCCGAACATTGATCAATACTTGCGGGTATTTTTCCATGCCTTGCTTCAGGTTGTGCAAGGATTCTCCAGAGCTGTGCATGGCGGCCAGCACCTGCAGGGCGGAGATAATGCCATCACCGGTGGTCGTGCGATCGAGACAGATTACATGCCCCGAACCCTCACCACCCAGGGTTCCTCCCGTTTTTTCCAGTAGCTCCATGACATAGCGGTCACCGACTTTGGCGCGATGAAATTCGAGCCCCAGGTCGGTCAAGGCATGCTCCAGGCCCAGATTGCTCATTAACGTGCCAACAATTGGACCGGGATTGACGTTTTTCTGTAAACGGGATTTAGCTATGATATAGAGAATCTGGTCGCCATCTACAATTTCCCCCTGTTCGTCAACCATGATGATCCGATCACCGTCGCCGTCGAGGGCGATGCCCAAATCCGCCCGATACGCCAACACCATGGCCGCCAGTTTTTCCGGCTTGGTTGCGCCGACCTGTTCGTTGATATTCAGGCCATCGGGCTCGGTGCCGAGGGTGACCACTTCCGCGCCGACTTCAGTGAACACATGCGGAGCGATGTGATAGGTCGCGCCGTTGGCGCAATCGACGACGATGCGCAAGTCGCTGAATTCCATAATGGTAGGAATGGTGGACTTGCAAAATTCGATGTAGCGACCGGCAGCATCATGAATGCGCTTGGCTTTGCCAAGGCGCGAAGAGTCGACCGTAGTCATGGTCTGCTCGAGATAATACTCAATTTTTTCTTCCAGTTCATCGGCCAGCTTGACACCGGCCGATGAGAAAAACTTCACACCATTGTCGTAATAGGGATTATGCGAGGCGCTGATGACAATGCCGGCCTGGGCACGGAGGGTTCGGGTCAGATAAGCCACGCCCGGCGTGGGCATAGGCCCCAGCAGATGGGCATCGACCCCGGCCGCGGTCAAACCCGCTTCCAGCGCTGATTCGAACATATAACCGGAGATCCGGGTATCCTTACCCACCAGAACCAGGCCCGAGCCGTCATCGGCGAATGCTCTGCCCGTGGCCCAACCCAGTTTCAGCATAAAGTCGGCGGTAATCGGGTAGTCGCCGACCAGTCCTCGAATACCATCGGTGCCAAAGTATTTTTTTTTGCTCATTTACAATCAATTACCGGAAAGTTTCAGGAATGTTCTGCGGCACCGTTGATCGAATCCTGGTCAGACGATTTGCCGGCCACGCCACCTGGTGGCGGGGTTGGCTCTTGCCAATCAACAGGCTGACGAACCGGTATGCGGTTCATCAAATCGTCAATCTGACTTTTATCGATGGTTTCATACTCGACCAGGGCTTTGGCCATGGCGTGCAGGATATCGATGTTTTCTTTCAGAATGTTTTCAGCCCGCTCATAATTGCGATCGATAACCGAACGAATTTCTTCATCGATGGTATGTGAAGTTTCTTCGGCCACCGACTTGTGCTGAGTGACCGACCGCCCCAGAAACACCTCGCCCTCTTCTTCACTGTAGGCTAAAGGCCCCAAGCGTTGGGACAAACCCCATTTGGTAACCATGTTACGCGCCAATTCTGTGGCTCGTTCGATGTCATTGGACGCACCGGTACTGACTTCTTCCCAGCCAAAAATCATTTCTTCGGCAATCCGGCCACCGTACAGGCTGGAAATCATGCTGTCCAGCTTGCGCTTGCTGATACTGTAATGATCTTTTTCCGGCAGGAACATGGTGACGCCCAAAGCCCGTCCGCGCGGCATGATGCTGACTTTATAGACCGGGTCGTGATCGGGCACCAATCGACCGACGATCGCATGACCGGCTTCGTGGTAAGCGGTCATGCGTTTTTCATTGTCATCCATGACCATCGAACGTCGCTCGGAGCCCATGATAATTTTGTCCTTGGCAGTTTCCAGCGCGGCCATGTTGACCAGGCGCTGGTCGGTGCGCGCGGAATACAGTGCGGCCTCGTTGACCAGATTGGCTAGATCGGCGCCGGAAAAACCGGGCGTGCCCTGAGCGATGTATTTGATCTGAACATCGGCGTCAACCGGCACTTTTTTCAGATGCACTTTGAGAATTTGCTCACGTCCCCGAACATCCGGCAAGCCAACGGTAATTTGCCGGTCAAACCGTCCCGGTCTGAGCAAGGCTTTGTCCAGTACATCAGGCCGGTTGGTCGCGGCAATGACGATAATGCCCTCGTTGCCTTCAAAACCGTCCATTTCCACCAGCAATTGGTTCAGGGTTTGTTCGCGTTCATCATGACCACCGCCCAGTCCGGCGCCGCGCTGGCGACCGACGGCATCGATTTCATCAATAAAAATAATGCATGGCGCGTGTTTTTTCGCTTGCTCGAACATATCCCGCACCCGCGAAGCGCCAACGCCGACAAACATTTCCACGAAATCCGAACCGGAGATGGTAAAAAAAGGCACTTTCGCTTCTCCGGCGATGGCGCGGGCCAGCAAGGTTTTGCCGGTTCCCGGTGGCCCGACCATCAACGCGCCGCGTGGAATCTTACCGCCCAACTTTTGGTATTTGGAAGGATCTTTCAGGAAGTCGACCATTTCTTCGACATCTTGTTTAGCTTCGTCGCAACCGGCAACATCGGCGAAGGTCACTTTAATCTGATCTTCTTCCAGCATTTTTGCCCGGCTTTTGCCAAAGGTCATGGCGCCGCGCCCGGCGGCGCCGCCGTTTTGCATCTGGCGCATGAAAAATACCCAGACTGCGATCAATAGCAAAATAGGGCCGAAGGAAACGAACAACTGCATCAGAAACGAAGGTTGCTCGGGAGGTATAGCTTTGACTTCGACGCCATTACCCAATAAATCATCGACCATATGCGGGTCATTGGGTGCGTAGGAGCGAAATTTCTGGCCATCGGCCAATTGCCCACGAATGCTTTTGTCGTCAATGATGACTTCCTGCACTTGACCGCTTTTGACTGCTTGGATGAATTGCGTGTAGGTCAACGTGCTTTCACCACCTTGTTGCGGCGCGAAATTGTTGAATACGGACATCAGCACCACAGCGATGATGACCCACACTAAAATGTTCTTAACTAAATCGTTCAAAACTGAAATCTCCAGTCAGCGAAACTAAAATCAATTGGTCATATTCCGATTGGCTGTTGTGTAAGCCATCAGTATGAGACCTTTGCGTGGTTAATGGAGTTC
>RRYU01003483.1_pt1 | contig 16713 bp, 12 predicted proteins | sample 2162651 | NCBI WGS metagenome assembly RRYU01 (sample SAMN10267283, study PRJNA491782) | microbial mat metagenome | isolation source: biomat in the production well | place: Japan: Minami-Kanto gas field, natural gas well KTG3 | collected 2017-06 | reverse complement strand
ATGGTTTTCTTCCACCCTGCCGGAGGCGAAACACAGCCTGTGGCAGGGCAACCGCGTAACTCCTGTCATTCAGCAGTAAGGCAGGGTTCTATCGTTACTGTATAGTTGGTCAATCCTGTTAGGCCGTCTTGTAGGGGCGAAACATCTTTCGCCCCTACTGCCAATTAACTGCCCGCGCACATGGCGGCCACATCATGCTCAACTGTGTCAATCGGCTTAATATCAAAGGTCTGCACCAGGAAGTCAGCCACATTGGGCGAGAGGAAAGCGGGAAGCGTTGGCCCCAGGCGGATGCCCTTGATCCCCAGCGAGAGCAGCGATAAGAGTACCAGCACGGCCTTTTGCTCATACCAGGCAATATCATACGAGATTGGCAGATCATTCACACTCTCGGCACCTACCGCTTCAGCCAGTTTCTGAGCTACTACCACCAGTGAGTAACAGTCATTGCACTGGCCTGCATCCAGCACGCGCGGCAGGCCACCCAGCGTACCCAGATTCAGCTTGTTGTAGCGGTACTTGGCGCAGCCAGCCGTCAGGATGATTGTATCTTCTGGCAACGCCTGGGCCACCTCGGTATAATAGGTACGCTCTTTATGCCGCCCATCACAGCCAGCCATCACCACAAAACGCTTGAGATCGCCGCTCTGGATCGCAGTCAGTACCTGATCGGCAACACTCAACACGGTATGATGCGCAAACCCCACCATGATCTGCCCGGTCTCCAATTCAGCAGGGGGCGTACAGGTGGAGGCACATTCGATCAGCGCACTAAAATCCTTCTGTCCTCCCGGTTGGCGCTCGGCGATGTGAGGGATGCCCTGCCAGCCGACCATCCCGGTTGTAAACAGCCGGTCGGCATAGCTCTCACGGGGCTTTTGCAGACAGTTGGTCGTTACCAGAATCGGGCCGTTGAATGTCTCAAAGTGGTGCTGCTGATCCCACCATGCACCACCATAGTTGCCCACCAGGTGCGGAAATTGCTTGAAGACGGGATACGCGTGGGCGGGTAGCATCTCACCATGGGTATAGACCTTGATCCCCGTGCCAACCGTTTGCATCAGCAGATCGTACAGATCGAGTAGATCATGCCCGCTAACCAGAATGCCCGCCGCGCCGGGGTCAACGCCCAGGTTAACTGCTGTAGGTTCAGGATGGCCAAAGCGACTGGTGTTCGCTTCGTCCAGCAAGGCCATAGCCGTCACCCCCTGCTGCCCACAACGCATCGCCAGGGTAATCAGTTCCTCAACCGTTGTCGCATCATTTGTGATCGCAACTAACCCTTCCTGGAGAAAAGCTGACAGATCAGGATCACGATAATCAAGAACATCGGCGTGGTCGCAGTACGCTGCCAACCCCTTCAGACCATAGGTTAGCAATTCGCGCAGAGATTGAATATCGCTGTCAGGATGCGGATTGGTATGCGGCGCAACCAGCGCCCCTCGTCGGACATACTCCTCGATGTCACCTTCCGACGAACAGATCGCCATTGGGGGGACATCAGCCAGAGGTGGTAGCTGGCTACGAAGCTGATCACGGCGTATAAATGCCTCGCAGGTGAGCTGATAAATCCGCTCACGGTCAAAGTTAACATTCGTCAATGTAGCAAACAGTGCCTGAGCAATAAATAGGTCGGTGCTTTGCTCAATAATACCGTGCGTGCGGGCACGCACACCATAGAATGAAAGTCCCTTAAGCGCATAGAGCAGATAGTCTTGCAGCGCGGCAATCGTAGCATCTTTGCCACAGATGCCGCGGATGTCGCAACCGGTATTGTGAGCTGTTTCCTGGCACTGGTAGCAGAACATCGTCATGGATGGGTACTCCTGTCTGATCGCGTTTCCTATCAGCAGGATACCTGTTCAGGCGACGCTTGTCTTTGCGTTAGCGCAAACAAGCAGGGACATAGCATGCTGCATGTGCGGGGAGAATCAACCAGCAGCAGAAGAGGGCAAATCTTCGGCGATCGCCAGCAAGCCAGGCGCAGATCGAATCAGCACCCGTTCGCGGCCAGTCTGGATCAACCCCTGCTTTTCCCACTGACTTAAGCAACGACTGACCGTATAGAGCGTGGTACCTGTCATCTCGGCCAGATCCTGACGCGACAGGGGCAGATCAATACGCACGCCAGCTGCCTCGGGTTGGCCGGTTTGTGCAACTAATCGCAGTAAGGCGCGCGCAATCCGCCGTTCGACTCGCTCGGTTGCCAGTTCCCGGTACTGGTGTTGCAATTGCACAAAACGCCCGGTCACCATGCGCAGGGCACGCAGTGCCAGCAGCGGATAGCGCTCAAGCAGGTCAAGCAACGATGCACGCTCCCATGCCAGGGCCACACAATCGCTAACGGCCTGCAGAGTAAGCGGATATTCAGCCTGCTCGATGGCAGCAACAATGCCTATTTCCTGGCCTGGCCCGGAAAAGCCCAGTATTACCTGGTGACCATCTGGCGTAATCTGGCTCAGGCGCACCTGCCCTGAGACAAGCACAAAGAATGTTGTGGCAGGATCGTCCTGGTGAAAGAAAAAAGCATCACGCGCCACACGTTGCTGGCGGCTTGCCTGCATAACAACGGCAAGCGCTGCGGTATCAAGACCTTGAAAAAAGGCAATCTGAGAGAGCAGGTGATCGGTCATAGGTTGGTATCATAGCATATATCTGCAGTGTGTCATCTTTAGACATGGTTCAGGTTTCCTGTACAATTGGAACAACCCCTTATGGCGTTCGGTAGGGGCGACCGTCCGGTCGCCCCTATGCATCAACTTTAGGGCGGCAGCCCTAAAAAAACACTTTGTGGTGCTAAATTTTGCCAGCTTTGCTGGCAAAATTTAGCACCACAAAGGAATTCTTTGAGGGCCTCCGGCCCCCAAACCCCCGCCGGGAGGCGTAACATGATGTGTATGGACGGTCGCCCCTACGCCGACTGTAAAGTTGGAATTGTCTGTCTGAAACTGTGTCTTATTTTGGCAAGCATAGGCTATAATTGTATCTATTTCCATCGGTAGGAAGAATCGCACCAATGGTGTGGCCGTGTAAAGCAGAAAAAGACAATGATCCAGATAATTTCCGTAAATGTCGGGCTACCACGTGAGGTAGAATGGAAAGGCCAGATTGTCCGTACCGGTATCTTCAAAGAACCGGTAGCCGGGCGTGTTGCCATTTATACGCTCAACCTTGCGGGTGATCAGCAGGCCGATCTGACCGTTCATGGCGGAACCGAGAAGGCAGTCTATGCCTATCCTGCTGAACATTATACCTACTGGCAGCAGGAACTGCCGGATATGGATCTGCCGTGGGGCATGTTTGGCGAAAACCTGACTACGCAGGGTTTACAGGAAAATACTGTGAATATCGGTGATCGCTTCCAGGTCGGGACGGCGGTGCTGCAAGCTACCCAGCCACGCCTGCCTTGCTACAAACTGAGTTTGAAGTTTAATCGCGAGGATATCGTCAAGCGCTTTTTACACAGCAAGCGCTACGGTATCTATTTTGCAGTTGTCCAGGAAGGCAGCGTTGCAGCCGGTGATACTATCAAGCGCATATACCATGATCCGAACAGCATCAGCGTGCCGGATATCGTTCGTCTGTATGTCGAAGACAAGCAAAATCTTGCCCTGATGCAGCGTGCGCTGGCCCTGGCAGCCCTGCCAGAAAACTGGCGCAGCTATTTCAGGCAATGCCTCGACCAGCATCAGTTCTGATTGAACAGGCATATCCACAATCCATGCTAAATCTCCCCAAAACAAATCTGCATTTTGCGGTATACTATCTCCATTCAATCGCCAGACCTGCGTCGAACCTATGCTATGCAACACCTGTGGATACCAACAGGTGTTTCCGCTAGTTGGGCGGCGCAATATGAATCACAGGATGTATGCAGTGGTAGTTCAAACTACCCGTTTGATCGTCCGAAAGACCTGTTTCGCCTGCGGCAGCGTGGTACATTGATATCTCTTTTTGCAAACATGTGCGCCGGAGGCGCACATGTTTGCAAAAATGATCGCTCTTGTTCCCGATTTTTGCGTCTCTGACGCAAAAATCGGGAACAAAAAATGATTTCTTCCACCCTGCCGGAGGCGATATCCGCCCGGAGGATGAACCACTGCGTAACTCCGGTCACTAAGAGGAGGTAGCCTATTACAAACTAACTACAACAGGATATCAGCTTATCCAGACCAGGGTGGTCTGGAAGATTTTCCGCTGCGTATCATATGGAGATGCGCGTTTTTTGCAATGAAGCGAATAGGAGAAAAGCTATGTTGAAACCATTTCAACGGTTGACCCTGGCAATTGCCCTGCTGGTCGTGACGGCGTTTATGGTTGCTGCCTGTGGTGGTGGCACTACTACTCAGGTGCCAACTACCGAACCGACAGCCGCTGAGGCTGAACCCACTACTACAGAAAACGAACCCACGGAAGTTGAGGCCGAACCCACTGAGGCTGAGGCCGAACCCACGGAAGCTGAAGCGACACCTGCTGAAGCTGAACCAACCACCGCTGGGGAAGCCGTAAGCGGTACCATCGCCTTACTGCTGCCTGAAACCAAAACCACCCGCTATGAGACCGCCGACCGCCCCTACTTTGAAGCACGGTTTATGGAACTCTGCCCCGACTGTGAGATCATCTACAGCAATGCTAATCAGGATGCCAATGCGCAGCTCTCGCAAGCCGAGGCAGCCCTGACCAATGGTGCGCAGGTGCTGGTGCTCGATCCGGTCGACTCGGCGGCTGCCGCAGTGATTGCCGAGATGGCTAGCGCTCAGGGTGTGCCGGTAATCGCGTATGATCGGCTTATCCTCGACTCAGCCGGTGTCAACTACTATATCTCGTTCGACAATGAACGTGTCGGGCAGCTTCAGGCCCAGAGTCTGGTTGACCGGTTGAGCGAGCTGGAACTGGAGAATCCGCAAATCGTTATGATTAACGGTTCACCGACCGACAACAATGCCGGTCAGTTCAAGGCCGGTGCACATAGCGTGTTTGATCCCCTGGCTGAACAGGGGCAACTGACGATTGCCAAAGAGTATGACACGCCTGACTGGAGTCCCGACCAGGCCCAGAACGAGATGCAACAGGCATTGACGGCGTTGAGCAACGAGGTAGATGGTGTCTATGCTGCCAACGATGGCACGGCCGGGGGCGCGATTGCCGCGATGAAGGCGGCTGGTCTCGATCCCTTGCCTCCGGTGACTGGCCAGGATGCCGAGCTTGCCGCTATCCAGCGGATTATTGCTGGCGAACAGTATATGACGATCTATAAGGCGATCAAGCCCGAAGCGGAAGCAGCCGCAGAACTGGCCTTTGCCCTACTCACCGGGGCCGAGGTTCCCGCCAATATGACCGAGGGTAGAACGGTTGACAATGGGGCTACTGAAGTGCCAGCCATATTGCTGACGCCTGTGGTCGTTACGATTGATAATATCCAGGATACTATCGTGGCTGATGGCTTCTGGACGATTGAGCAGATCTGTACCAGTGAGTATGCCGAGGCTTGCGCCGCCGCTGGTCTGGAGTAATGTGTTATCTGCACCGGGGCGCACACGGTTGGGATGAAAATGGGCGGGTAGGGGCGAGCGACCGCTCGCCCCTACCCGCCGTTAGGTCTCTGCACCGGGGCGCACACCGCCGGGATGCACATGCTCTCACGATACCACTGGTTCATTCTCGTTCAACGGCGTGCGACGCATATCGGGTCGTTGTGTATCCCACAACCGGGTTGCGTGCATCCTGAGCTGCCAGGTGAAGCCGTCACAGCCACGCTCCGCGCCAGAACCCATCTTCCGTGGAGGGATGTACGAGCTGTTTGAGAGACGGGCGCTCATCGGGAATGACCCAGTGGTATCTCTCACGGGTAGGTTTTTTCGTAGGGACGCGCTTCTGCGCGTCCGCAGGTCGTCCTGATGCGGAACATGTTCGCACGGACAGGCAGACGCCTGTCCCTACGGATGGCGTTATGATGCGATCCGGCCAAAAAACCTACCCCTGTGAGATGCACATGGGGCAGGTAGAGGGTGGTTCACGAACCGCCTCTACCTTCGTCACCTGGAGGATTCATGATGAGCGAAACTGGTTCCCCTCCAATCATGCAACTGCGACATATTAGCAAACGCTTTGGCGCGGTGCAGGCATTGTCTAACGTCGACTTCGAGGTCTTCCTGGGCGAAGTTGTGGCGCTGGTAGGCGACAACGGCGCAGGCAAGTCGACTCTGATCAAAGCGATTGCCGGAGTCTATCGACCGGACGAAGGGCAGTATATTTTTGATGGTCGTGAGGTAACGGTCAATACTCCCCGTGATGCAACCAGCCTGGGCATTGAGACAGTGTATCAAGATCTGGCACTGTGTGACAATCTTGATGTTGTTGCCAACCTCTATCTTGGACGAGAACGCGTACGCTCGCTTGTGCCAGGCCTGATACGATCTGTCGATGAAGTGGCAATGGAACGCGAGGCGCTGCGGGTGATTCAGGAACTGCATGTGCGCATTCCATCGATCCGCACCCAGATTGCAACTCTGTCCGGTGGTCAGCGTCAGTCGGTGGCGGTGGCCCGTGCCGTGATGTGGAACTCACGCGTCGTTCTGCTAGACGAGCCAACTGCTGCATTGGGCGTCGAACAGACCCGCCAGGTAAAAGAGTTGATCCTGCGGCTGCGCGAGCGTGGTCTGGGGGTGGTGGTGATCAGTCATAATCTGGTCGATGTCTTCGATATCTCGGATCGCATTATTGTCTTACGCCTGGGCCAGCGTGTGGCAACTTTCGATACCCGTAACACTACCCCTGAAAAAGTTGTTGCAGCTATTACTGGTGCCATCGGTGGGAATGACGACATAGCAACCAGCACGGCCCCAGCGGCTTAAAGGAGTCTTCCGATGAACAAAGGCGTTCCCCAAACACAGGTTCAAGACAGGCAAAAGCGTTCCTTTGCCGATCTGTGGCATATACTCAAACGACGCATCACTCAGGGTGACATCGGATCTCTCCCCGTGGTAATCGGGTTGATCCTGATTGCCGTGGTGTTTCAACGGGCTAACCCTAATTTCCTGTCACCGCTAAATCTAACCAATCTTATGGTTCAGATTGCAGCCGTGGGCACTATTTCGGTAGGCATCGTTATGGTGCTGTTAATTGGCGAAATTGACCTCTCGGTCGGGGCAGTCAGTGGCCTGTGTGCGGGCATCATGGCGGTTTTATCGGTCAAGCAGGGGTTGCCGGGGCCAATAGCGGTCGGGGCGGGAATCCTATCTGGCAGTGCGATTGGTCTGTTACAGGGGGCCTGGATCGCCAGATTGCATGTGCCTTCGTTTGTTGTCAGTCTGGCCGGTCTGTTAGGTTGGCAGGGGGCGTTGCTATACATACTGGGCAGCACTGGCACAATTAACCTGACGGATCGCTGGATCACCGGGCTGGCCAATACGCGCCTGCCGATCTGGTTGGGCTGGCTACTGGGTTTTGTCTACATTGGTATCTTTGCTTTTAGCCGGCTGCATGATCGCCATCAGCGCCTACGTGCAGGTATACAGGCGCAACCCCGATCGATTGTATGGAGTCAGATTGGCTTGCTGGCGGCTGGCATTCTGTTCGCGATTGGCATCATGAGTGTTAACCGCAGCCCGACACGCATTGTGATCCAGGGTGTGCCATCGGCAGTATTGATTTTCTTTGCTTTTGTCGTGATATTCGATTATATAACCCGTCGTACCCGCTTTGGGCGCTATATCTATGCCGTGGGTGGTAGTGTCGAGGCAACCCGGCGCGCAGGCATCAAAGTCGATCGCATCCGCATTACCGTATTTGTATTGAGTTCCACCATGGCCGCCTGTGGCGGTATCCTGGCAGCCGCACGCCTGTTTGCTGTCAACCAGTCGTCCGGTGGTGGAGATATTTTGCTAAATTCAATTGCTGCAGCGGTCATTGGTGGCACAAGTCTGTTTGGTGGGCGCGGCAGCGTCTGGTCAGCTTTGCTGGGGGCGCTGGTGATTGGATCAATTGCCAATGGCATGGATCTGCTGGCCTTATCATCATCAATCAAGTTTATGGTGACGGGGGCGGTGCTGCTGCTGGCGGTAACCATCGACGCCTTTGCCCGCTCACGACGTGAGACGAGTGGGCGCTAGGATGTAAACCGGTTTCGTTAATTATACCGCATCAGGATGGGGTATAGCGTATGGCGTGTTGCCTATCAGAAGTTCAATATCAGGTGTTTTCGGTGTGATGTGGTGGCAAAGCCACCACATCACACCGAAAACACTCTTTTTTGTGGGAGCCTCCGGCTCCCACGCCCGCATGTATGGGTATTATATAGCCCTGAGCAGAGACGGACAGGGAGAGGGCGTATCGTCCCCAACGTGACCTATCGCCCGACACCAGCGCAAATATCGCCCTGAGCTAGCACGTTCAAGATCAGGTCGACCCAGTCACCTGGACAACGGCGCGGGGCTGCTGGCAAATCGAGCGTTGTCTGAAGCTGCAGCAGCAAACGTTGCACGGTACTCCGCGAGACACCACACAGGTCACCGGCAGCCGTCTGGCTGGGCACATGGCTCAGAGCAGCCAGCAGAGGAATGGTTTCAGGGGCAAGTACATGCGCCGAGGCAGGTGGTGTAAGGCCTATCCAGGGGCGTTTGTTGCCAACCGCATGCGGCTGATGCAGCAGATACCTCAGGTGGGGAACTAATCGCATCATCAGCACATCGGCACTGCACAGCACACCAGGAACATCACTACTGGCAATCAGCCGTTGGATGTCTAGATCAAGATGATTTACCAGAAACAACGGCGTTCGACCCGATGAGGATTGCAAGCGGCGCAGGTCTGTTAGTATATGTGGCATATGGGCCGCGTATACCTTTGTCAGATCCAGGAAATCAGGCATAGTAGACAGTGTGCCCCACCCGTGTATCGGGTTCGGCCAGGTTGAAGGACGCTGGAGGATCACATGCTCAAGACGGTCACCTTGCTGCACCAGGGTTTTCCAGAGATGCTGGAGATAGTCAGGGAGTAATCCAGATGATGTACAAACCATGAAGAAGGGCGGCGGTGTCATATTCGGTTTTGTCTTCTATCATGCAGGTGTCACGGGAACATAGCTGTTTTATCAGGCTGTAGCAGTATTGAGAAACCATAAGCTTCTTGAAAGCTCGAAGGAGAACATAGGTTTATTTTATGTAAAAATTCCGTTTTTGTATTATAAAGAAAAATAGGGCATATAAGTGTTTTCGTCAAGTAATCAGATTGAGACGTACATTCCACCATGCGAATATATTCAGGTCAAATGTTTTAAAGGTTTGTAGAACTATCTTGTCACTTCCTTACTGCTGCATAGATCTCTAGAGTGCGCTGACGTTGGATTTTGTGATCCACCATGGGCAGGGGATAATCAGAACCGATGCGTATACCCACCCTGCGTTGAAGATCCTCTGGCATGCTCCATGGTTCATGGATATATTTGTCTGGCACATCAGCCAGTTCAGGTACATAACGTCGCACATAATCTCCCTGCGAGTCGAATTTTTTTCCCTGGCTGATCGGATTAAAGATGCGAAAATAGGGCTGTGCATCTGTGCCAGTTCCCGCCGCCCACTGCCAACCGCCGTTGTTGGCTGCCGGATCGCCGTCGACCAGATACTGCATAAAGTAGCATTCGCCCCAGCGCCAGTCGATCAACAGATCTTTAGTCAAAAATGAGGCGACAATCATGCGGGTACGATTGTGCATCCACGCTTCCTGGTTTAACTGACGCATAGCTGCATCTACAATGGGGTATCCAGTACGTCCGGCACACCATGCTGCGAACAATTCTTCATTATTGTCCCAGCAGAGGGCGTCATACTGTGGCCTGAATGCGCCACGCAGCACATGCGGAAAGTGATAGAGGATCTGGACATAAAAGTCTCTCCAGGCCAGTTCGTTGATCCAGGTGTTGACACCTGCTGCACTATCGGGATCAGCGCGACGCTGCAACACATCCAGAGCGGCCCGCACACAATCGCGCGGTGAGATGCTGCCCAGACGTAGATGGGCCGAGAGGCGCGATGTGCCTGAAAGCGCTGGCAAGTCGCGCCGAGTATGATAACTGGCAATTGCATCGTTGTGTCGTAGATCGGTAAATGTTTGTAACAGCCGGTAGCCCGCTGACTCACCACCGGGTATGGTGTGCTGCTGTGTGTGCAACCCCAGGTCATTCAGAGTAGGGAGCGTATGCGTGGCAGGCAGATCGATAGTGCCCTGCAGATCAAGTTGATCATCTACCTGAACGCCTGTTTCGGCCAGGCGTTGCCGCCAACGCCGGGCATAGGGTGTAAAAACAGTATAGGGCGTGCCATCCTGTTTGACCACTTCGTCAGTTTCCCAGATTACTGCATCTTTGAAGCTACAGGCTGTATAGCCAGCCGTGAGCAGCGCCGTTTTAATTGCTGTATCACGTGTTACCGCATAGGGCGAGTAGTCACGGTTCCAATAGACTCCCGTTGCCCCGCTCTCTTCAATCAGCCGAAAGAGTTGTTGCTGGGGGTCGCCTTGACGCACAATCAACATGCTACCGCGCTCACGCAGAGACTGGTCGAGCATCTGTAGCGACTCAAGCATAAAGCGTACACGTGCGGCCCCCACAAAACGACCCTGCAGCAGGGTTGGATCAAAGATGAAAACTGGTACAACTGCACCACCGCTTGCATGCGCCGCGGCGAGCAGGGCGGTATTGTCGCGCAGACGCAAGTCGCGCCGAAACCAGTGGATAATCGGGGGCATGGTTTGTTTCCAGGCTTATCGGGCTATGTGTATGCAGTGTACCATGGAATGTGGCTTTGCTCATATGCAGACGACTAGACGTATTTCCCCTGTCACTCCTGCATCTGTTCACCAATGCTCTGGTTTATGGCCGCCAGTGCCCGTATGCGTGCCAGATGTTGACCAGGCCAGCCGTTCTGCTCTGTGATCCTAGTCAGGCGTATGCGTTGCAATTCAAGATGTTGCTGCACCTGCTCTTGCTCGATCTGACCGAGTGTATCCAGGGTTGCGGCCAGCGCAGGAATAGCATCATTCGAGAGTTGGGTCAGGTAATAGATATCGATCGTGCCATGCTGTTGGTAACGGGCAATATTATTATGGACAATCATTGCATCCGGGTTTACCAGGTTGAGCAGTGAGAGATAGACCAGTGCCGAAACAAAGCCCCCGGCAACAAACAGGCGCAGTTGTTCGCGCAGCAAGGCTACCAGGAATAACAGGAATACCAGTGCCAGCCAGAGCATAAAGCTGTGCGTATATACACGTAGCCGGGTGAAACCATAGGCCTCCTCGTAGAGCAGCATGCGCTGAAAGGCCGAGGCCAGCAGTCCCAGTACCAACACGACCAGCAGGGCATTGCTGGCATAAAAGCCGAGTCGTTGCCATAGTTGCACACGGCGCGTTAGCACAGCCAGCCCCCACAACAGTGCCAGCGATAGACAGGCTACTGCCAACAGTTCAAAGAAACCCCGTCGCGCATAATCGGCATAGGTCATGCCTGTACGTTCCAGCGTGTCCAGCCCGCCAAAGAGATATGTTGCCTGGATGAGCAGAAAGCTGCCAAAGAGCACATTGACCAGCGTCAGGACAGTGATAGCCTCGACACAGCCCGGCAGAGCATTGGCTTCTGCTTTGTCCAGTCGCCGGGTTTTGCCCTCGGCGGGCAATTCTGTCTGCAGGACGCCTACCGACCGGGCACGTTCGGCGGATGTCAGGGCAACCAGCAGGCCCCCGGCACTGATCCAGGCAAACATGCCGATGATAAAAGCGTGCGCCAACAGGCTGCTTATATTGAAGGGGAATACGATTATTTGTTCGACATAACTTGCAAAGACGCTATCTGCTGCCATCAGCAGGAGTGTAAAACAGAAAACGATCGGTGTGGCAACTACCAGTCCGCGCCCCACGGGTATAAGCCGGTGCATGCCTTCGCCGCGCAGAGGAAGATTGGCAACACTCTGCACCGTCAGGGGCGCTGGTCGCCAGGTCATCTCAAATAGGGCAACCAGCGGATGTAACAGATAGTGGTGTAGAGGTAGCCGCAGCAGTGCCGTACCACGATAGGTTGCGACAAGCAGCAACAGCAAACCCAGGCAGGCAACCATATTCAGGAACAGCAGCAAGGGCGCAGCTCGTAGCGCCAGACACAGCGCAAACCAGAAAGCAGCCGCAGCTATCCAGAGATTGGCATGCGTTGGCAGTCGCTTTTCAATCAGGCTTATTCCGGCCAACCCGGCCAGCAGCAACCCGACGAAGATTGGTATCGAGATACCCGGCCAGCGTCCATAAAACAGCCAGTCGGCACAGATACCCAGAACCAGGGCTATACCAGACACATAGTGGGGGTAACGCAGGGTGTTTGACATACGCATCTCGCTATTCTGTGCATAACCTTCAGTGCATAAAAGGCACACTGATTTCGTTGTCTTGTTGTACCAGATTGCTGGCGCAAAAGACAGGTTACAGGTGTGGAAAGCATGACACACAGGTGCTTGACAGTCCTTTGGCATAATTGCACTCAATCTGATAGAGAGATCAAATAAAGGTTGTACCAATTTTGGACTGCGGGAGCCATGCTCCCGCATGTGCGGCAGCACGGCTGCCGCACTCTAAAAAGCGTTTGTCTACTGTTTATCTGATCTCACTATGAGACGCGGCTGCCTTCATGCATGCGCTCCGCTGGCTATTGATTCTCGTGACCCGAGCTATCGATACGCTGGTGCTGCAGATCCGCACGGTGGATTACCCGATTGGCCAGGCACTCAAGGCTGTTGCCGCGCACTATCCGCATCTGATAGAATGACACACAGAAAACATCAGGCGATCAGATGGAAAAGCGTGCGTGCCAGCACAAAGAGGACAGAAGATGACAGATGTACCAGCGTGGATCACGCAGCAGCAGTTGGTCACCGATCTGTACCAGATCGGCGTGTCTGCGGGGCAGGTGCTCATGGTGCATAGCTCGGTGTGCGCCGTGGGGCCACTGATTGGCGGGCCAAATAGCATCATTCAGGCACTGCTGGAGGCCCTGACACCGGCGGGCACGTTGATGATGTATGTCGGCTGGAACGAGGCCCCCAGCGACATCGGCACGTTGCCCGCCGATGTGCAGGCGCTCTTCTATGCAGCGTGTCCGCCATATGATCCACGCATCGCACGGGCTGTGCGTGACCACGGCATCCTGGTCGAATGCTTTCGCACCTGGCCGGGCGTCTTGCGCAGTGGGCATCCTGACTGTTCAATGGCCGCGCTGGGCGCCCATGCCGCATGGCTGACAGCCGACCACCCATTTCACTACGGGTATGGCGTAGGATCGCCCTTGCACAAGCTTTGCGAGTTGGGTGGGTCGGTGCTCATGCTCGGCGCACCCCTTGATACGATTACGCTGCTTCACTATGCCGAAGACCGGGCCAGGTTGCCCAACAAGCGGATCAAGCGTTACCAGTGTCCGATCCTGCAAGACGGGCAGACAATCTGGGTTGATCTAGAAGAGTATGACACCAGTGACACCGTGATTGATGCAGCCTACCAGTTTGACACAATTGCACGGGACTATCTTGCCAGCGGCAAGGGGCACACCGGGATCATCGGGCGAGCACAGTCGTATCGCTTCGACGCCGCCGACCTGGCAACCTTTGGCATGCACTGGCTGGAGCAACGCTTTGGGGTTGGTAGGTAGGTGAGATCAGAATAACATTACCTGAACGCATCCAACCACTAAACGAACGCATACGTCCAGCTTGATGGAGATCCCTCGTGGTAGGGCATAACACCGTGGAATTGGCGCGGGTCGTTGGCAAACACCAGAGGTAAAAAGTAGCGGTCACCCGGCCAGAGATTCAACTGCTCAAGATCCTGAATGGCCACCCATTCCAGCGTCCCTTCGGGGTTATGCGTCAGAGGCGTACCACTCCAGCGCGTGATCACAAAGATAAAGCCCAGCCAGTCTTCGCCCTGTTTCCCAAACCCTGGCCAGTTGATCGTTCCGCGTAAGGTCAGGTCAAGCGCATGAATGCCAGCTTCTTCATACAGCTCACGCCGCATACCAGTAACAACATCTTCATGCGGATCAAGTTTGCCACCCAGTCCATTGTACTTACCATAATGCTGATCATCAAGGCGTGCGTTGCGGTGGATCATCAAAACCGAGCTGCGATCCGGTGTCAGAACATAGCCTAATGTGGCGACAATGGGTGTGTATGGCATACTTCGTGGTTTAGATATACTTCAAAATAACTTTACCGTTGAGGCGATCGCTTATGAAATTCTCTCACGTGTAGGGTTATTCCGTAGGGACGTGCTTCTGCGCGTCCGCAGGTCGTCCTGATGCAGAAAACGTCCGCACGGACAGGCAGAAGCCTGTCCCTACCGATCCCATTGAGATGCGATTCCTCCGGAAACCCTACACCTGTGAGTTCATGAAACCGCGTAGGGGCGAAAGATGTTTCGCCCCTACGGTAACTGCTTAACCTGGAATTGCTGGCCTGAAACCGTGTCTTATTCCTGTAAACTTTTCAAAGCCAGCGCCAGAGCGCCTATCGCAATACTCTCTTGCCCCAGTACGGAAGCCACTACCTTGACCGGGCGGGCAAGCTTAGGTGGCACAAAACGCTGCAACTGTTGCTCAATTGCTGTGACAAAAGGCTCGCCACCAATGCGCACCACGATACCACCTAGCACAATGATTTCAGGATCAAGCAGCGCCACAATCTGACCAAGCCGAACAGCGAGCAGACTCACGGTTTCAGACACAACCTGCTGGCCGATCGGGTTATCACCAAAGATATCGTTCAGATTGTCGGTTTGCAACCCCAGTTCGTGTGCTCGGCGGGCCAGACCATCGATACAGATCAGTTCTTCGAGTGTGGCTGGCTGGCTAATGCCATCCCAACCGTGGCCTACCAACGCCTGACCAACCTCACCGGCTGTGGCTGTTGCTCCGTGATAGAGTTGTCCATCCAGAACAATGCCACCACCAACGCCTTTGCTCAGGTGCATATAAAAAAGATGCTTACTGCCACGACCAATGCCGAATGTTGCTTCGCCCAGTGCAATTAAATTGGCATCATTGTCAACCAGCGTTACTGTATCGAATGCGTTTTCAAAATGTTCCTTGACCGGGAAATTTTCCCAACCACTGACACGGGTCGACAGGCGGATGACCCCATGAAACGGGTCAACCGGCCCACCAAAGCCTACTCCTATGCGTACCAGTCGATCGGATGCTACGCCAGCGTCTGTCAGAAGTGATTGAGCCAGTTTGATAGCTGTGTCTATGACGTCGGGTGGGGTCAGGTTGTCTATATCGCCACTGCCACTGGTGTAGGTATGATTGTGTAAGTCTACCAGGGCAACGCGTAAACCATATCCGCCGAGGTCGACCCCCAGCACATAGCCTTGAGTGCCCAGGACGCCCCAGTTATTGTGCACCAGTTGTTCCTGGATCAGCATTTTGGGATCATTCATGAAGGGTACCTCCTTACCGGGAAATCGGAGCGGTCGGCGGTTGAAGCATAATGAAAATTATATCACAACTTCCTTTGTATCATATTGATGTAATTGGGTGTGCAGCAAAACCTCCTTTATCCTCGACGTACGTCATGTGCAACCAGCACCTTCTGTGTATCCCACTTCCATCAGACGACGCACCGACTATCCTCGACGCAGGTCGTGTATAACCAGCACTCCTGCAAAAAGCAGCAACGCTCCAACTGCAATCAGCCGGATCTGTTTCACATGATCCGGTGGTTTGATCAGTGACGTGCTGTCTGGCTGTGGATTCGCCTGATAGACAGGTGTCGCAGGGAGTGTCGCAGTAGGCGGCGGACTGTACTGGTACAGCAGAGCCGGTTCCTCACTGAGATATGGCATAGCTGGTACGTTCTCTCTGGATTGTAAGGATGCTGGTTGGTGTAAAGAGCGTGTGTGTTCTGGTGATTCTCCTGCCCATAACGCATCTGCTCCATGCACGTTGTCAGTGGCAAAGGAGCTGTTTGTTGTCGCAATGGCATTGGATTCGCCTGATAGTACTGCTGCGCTTGTATCGCCAGATGGTGGGTCAGGTTGTTCTAGCAAAGCAGTTTGCTCATATGCTTGCGGTGAGGTTTCATTGGTATCTATGATGTCGATCTGCTCGGCTGGATTAGGTTCCCCTGGCGACGGGGGCAGTGTATTGATCCAGGTAGTGTAATCGGTTGAGCTGCGGCTGTAGCTCTGGTCTGGCCCACTGCTGGTATAGTGAAAGCTATCAACGATGGTTCCATCAGCAGAGAGCAGGGTAATGTGGTCACCAGTGTTGTTGAGGAGTGACTGATTCAGGATGATTAAGAGTAAGCCGCCTGGTTCAATCAAGCTGCCTTGCGGTAGTGTGTATGGTTTGCCACCCCCTTCGCCATCGTCGATCTTCCATCCACTCAGGTCGACAATGTTCGCGTCGGCGTTATATAACTCGACCCACTCGGTCTCATATAGATCCTTCGGTGCCGGTAAAAATTCATTCAGCAGGATCTGCGCAATTGTGCCCGTACCGCTACCAGATTGCTCTGCCGCGCCGGATGCACGTGTATGTGTTGACGACGGCGTGCGTGTCAGCGAGGGCGTGCGCGTGAGTGAGGGCGTGCGCGTGGGCGAGGGTGTGCGTGTGAGCGAGGGCGTGCGCGTGGGTGAGGGCGTGCGCGTCAGTGAGGGCGTGCGCGTGGGCGAGGGCGTGCG
>RRYU01009322.1_pt1 | contig 16720 bp, 9 predicted proteins | sample 2162651 | NCBI WGS metagenome assembly RRYU01 (sample SAMN10267283, study PRJNA491782) | microbial mat metagenome | isolation source: biomat in the production well | place: Japan: Minami-Kanto gas field, natural gas well KTG3 | collected 2017-06 | reverse complement strand
AATCAGCAGAACCAGAAGCAGAAGCAATTGGTTTAGCTCCAAATCAATATCATCGCCAACAGTGACTGAAAAAAAGGCCTCTTCATTTAGGTTCATTATTGGAACAAGTCCTTGATCAGGATCTTTAAAAAGTGCAACCTCAACACTTATGTTATAAGCCGGCGCTAATTCATTTTGCAGAAAAGCATTCTCATACGGATATTGACTCTTTATTGGGGATAGGGCTACAATATAAAATTCATCCCTGGTGCTGACATGGCTGAGGTAATAGCCATTAACCAGTTCAATGAAATCATCACCCTGATCGATGACCTTATTGATTTGCTCTTCTCCGAGTTTATTATCGCTCCAATAAACAAGGCTGTCATTTTGAAATAGATAGATCAAGACTTGTTTACTCTTTATGATCTCTGCTATTGATGCATCCAGAAATATATTATCCTCTGTATTAAAGAAAATTTCAGATACCTGATCTATGCTTTGCTGTAGTAATTTTTGTTGCTTTAAAACTGTTTGCTGAATTCTATTGACAACCCTTTCCGGATTGTTCATGTTTTGAAAATGAACCAATGTTATCACGAAGAGAAGCACCATAAATATAGAAAGAAACAGTTGCCGTTTCCACTGTTCTGATGTATACCATATGTTTGAAATTTTATTCATCAAAAAAGGAATTGCACAGTTTTTCAAGCAATTTTACCGGGCTTATTACAGGCGTTTTCAGCTCATTTCGGTGCCGAGCCAACAACTTAGGTCATTTCAGACCTAAAACGCATTAAATCGTCTAAAATTACGTTAATTTCCGCTCAAAGCAGTAAACCAGGCTTGAATAATTATTTTCTTTTTTTGCACGTTGGTTTGATTTCAAACCTGTGACCACAGCACGAATCATTGGAAGGCTTCTTTTCATGTATTTTTCGCTCAATAAGGAAACATAAAATGCATCCCAAATCATGGGGTAAGTGATTTTCAGTTCAAAATCATTTTTCAAAAAAAGCTGTTGAATGGTATTTTTATCAAAATGATACAAATGCCGGGGCACATCCCAGGCCGCCCAATATTTTCCATATTTAATGGCATCATATGCTCTGTAATTAGGCAAGGCGATAAAAAGAACAGCAAACCTGCTTGCTAATCTATTGATCAGGTTTAACTGTTTGTCCAGGTCTTCCACATGTTCGAGTACATGCCACATGGTAATGACATCGAAATGAGCTAAAGGCAGTTCGTCAGCTTGTTCCGGTTTAAGTATTTTTTCACCGGTTAGTCCGGCAGCAAAATCACGTGCTTTTTCGTTTGGTTCAATGCCACTGACTTCCCATCCATTATCTTTACCATATTTGATGAAGTCACCGGATCCACAGCCAATGTCGAGTAAAGTCCCTGATTGCTTATACCGATTTATCTGCTTAAATTTCGACTTGATATTATGCTTTTTGATCAAGTCATAAAGCAGCTTAAGAGGTGATCGTTTTTGATTGGGATGCGAAAAATATTGATCAGAATCGTAGTAATTACCGATATAGGCTTCTTCGATTATGGGGTTTGTAAAAACAAGTCCGCAATCATTGCATTTTTCAAGGCCGAATTCCTTTCCGGACAGGAAAAAATCTGTGGTGTTCAAATAACGATAAAACGCTTTAGACCCGCATAATGGACAAAATTCACGTTTAAAAAATTCGTTTTGTTTCACGTGGAACAGTTTTACTAACGACCAAGGAATACAGCAAGTACAGAAATATCAGAAGGAGAAACTCCGCTTATTCGTGAAGCCTGGCCAAGTGTAGCAGGCTTAATTCTGGATAGCTTCTCCCTGGCTTCGTATGATAGAGATTTCAGATCATGATAATCAAAGTCAGGACGTAGTTTCACGTCTTCAAGCCTGCCAATTTTATCCGCTATTTCTTTTTCCTTGGCTATGTATCCCTCATATTTGATCAAAATCTCTGCTTCTTCCACAGCCTCCATGATTAAATAATCTTCCATATTATATGCCCGCTTTAACTCCCCAATAGAATTTATGAGGTCATGCATGCTGATTTGTGGTCGAAGTAATATGGAAGCTGCTTTTTGTTTTTGACTGATCGGTGCAGATTTTTTTTCGATAAGTAAAGTGTTGATAAAATCAGGACTGAGACTCGTTTTCTTCAATTTGCCTATCAATTTATCAACCATTTGTTTTTTATCCAGCATCCGCTGATATCTTAGCTCTCCTGCCAGACCCAGCTTGTATGATAGTTCGGTGAGTCTTTGATCGGCATTGTCTTGTCGCAACAATATGCGATATTCGGCCCTTGAAGTAAACATCCGGTAGGGCTCATCCACGCCTTTAGTGATCAGGTCATCGATTAGCACACCAATATAGGCTTCGCTTCTTTTCAATACGATTGCCTCTCTGTCATTAATGTTATGATGGGCGTTGATACCTGCCATCAAGCCCTGCGCAGCAGCTTCCTCATATCCTGTGGTACCATTGATTTGTCCGGCAAAATACAGGTTTCTGATCAATTTTGTTTCAAGCGTGTGATAGAGTTGCTCCGGCGGGAAATAATCGTATTCAATGGCATAACCCGGGCGAAAAATCTTGGCATTTTCAAAGCCTTCGATCTTACGAAGGGCCTCAAGCTGAATGTAGTCGGGCAGTGAAGAGCTGAAGCCGTTAATATAATATTCAATGGTATTCCATCCTTCGGGTTCAACAAATAGTTGATGAGAATCTTTATCGCTGAACCTGTCAATTTTGTCTTCAATACTCGGGCAATAACGAGGGCCGACTCCATCAATACGACCTGTGAACATAGGCGAAAGGTGAAAGCCTTTTCGAAGGATATCATGCACTTTGTTTGAAGTATAGGCCATCCAGCAGCTTCTTTGCTTAGGAAGTGCAGGCTCCTGCAAAAAAGAGAACCCTCTGATATCTGAATCTCCTTTCTGTTTAGTCAAGTGCCTAAAATCGATAGTGCGTCCATCAACCCTAACAGGTGTTCCGGTTTTCATTCGGCTGGCCTTAAAGCCAAATTCAACAAGTTGTTCGGTTATACCTTTACTGGCCCTGTCACCCATACGGCCGCCGCCGAAGGACTTTTCACCTATATGAATCAATCCATTCAGGAATGTGCCGTTTGTAAGGATTACCGCTTTTGCATGAATCTCCATCCCCATGCTAGTGCGTACTCCTTGTACAATATTATCTTTTACGATCAATCCAAGCACAGTATCCTGCCAAAAATCAAGATTAGGTAATTGCTCCAATTGACGACGCCACTCAAGTGAAAACAGACTACGATCGCTCTGTGCCCTGGGACTCCACATGGCAGGGCCCTTGGATTTGTTGAGCATCCGAAACTGTATCATAGTCTTGTCAGTAACAATCCCCGAGTAGCCGCCCATTGCATCAATTTCGCGTACAATTTGTCCCTTTGCTATGCCACCCATAGCCGGATTGCACGACATCTGCGCAATGGATTGCAAATTCATTGTAATAAGCAACACCTTTGATCCAAGATTTGCAGCTGCGGCAGCGGCTTCAGAACCGGAATGGCCTGCACCCACAACAATTATATCATATTTGTCAAATAGCATAAATGGTTCTGTTCCACGTGAAACAATATCTTATCTTGCTGTTTTTCTGGTTTTTAAATCTAAAAGACCTAAATAGTTGTTTTCTTTTTCCCGCATTATTTTTTGTTCACTCTGATTCTTATCATTATAACCCATCAAATGTAATATTCCATGAATCATGACACGGTACAACTCAATATAAAAGTCCAACTGGTTTACGGTCGCATTATCTTTAACCCTGTCTATACTTATATATAACTCTCCCGAAATCAGGCCGTTCATCAGGCTGTTATTGAATGTGATGATATCAGTTAAATAATCGTGATCAAGGAATCTCTTATTCATTCCATAAAGAAACTCATCTGAAGTGAATAAAAAAAAGACCTGGCCGGCCTTTTGCTTTTCATCAAGAATGGTTTGATTCACCCATGCAGATAATTTAGTTTTATCAATATCGGGTAGTTCTACGTCAATTGCCTTGAAATAAATCATTGTGTTTCTTAACTTTTTTCTCCTCTCCTTTCAAATAGTTCTTGAGGGTCTGAGCCCGGTCTTTCGACATCAGATTGAACACGCTTTTTGTATCGAAAAACAGTTTGAAATGCAATTCATCCATATCTAACTCGAAATCATCTGTAAGTGTTTGTAAAAGCAGCATGGTTTCCGTGCTGAGCTTAGCACTCTCTTCAGAGCGGCTCTCCACTTTAATATCAACCTCAAAAACAAGTCCTTCATGGCCTGCTTCAAAGTCCAGTATGAAATGGTCGCCAGGCCTTTCTGAAGTAAAATATTCAAAAAGATCTGCAATGACAGTAAGGATATTGCCATAATAGGTATGTTCAAGCTGGAAGGCCTCTGATATTTGATCAATAAAGGTTTCGATTTGCCAAAAGTTTTTATTATCTAGCTGGATTTCAATATTTTTATTCATTGTAAATCAATTCGTTGGTACGTAAGAAATAGTTACTCACTCTGTTTCTGTAAAAAGGTTGAAGTTCAACAGGGGCAAGCCGAAGTTCATCGCGTTGCATTTCTATTATCCTTTTATACTCAAAAAAGTCAGAAGGGTTACTTAAATTTTCACCTTTAAATTCATTTGATTCTCGCTGCTCGTCCAATTCTCTTTCTTTCTCTGCCCTCTCAGATTCAAGAAGCCTCACAACAATATCCTGCTGGCGCTCCAGGAGCTCCTGGTTAATACGGCGGTTCACCAGATCTTCTTCGAGCTTGTCCATGTCCTCCAATATTTCCTGCAATTCGGATCCACCTTCACCCTGGGCTTTGAGTTCATTTAAATAATTCTGAAGTTGTTGCCTTATGGCTTCCTGTTCAGCTGCCATACGTGCAATTTCTTCACTCAACCCGGGTTTACCTCCTTCGGAGCCGTTTTCACCATCCATAAGCCCATTCATTTGCTCACCGAGTGCTTCCTGCAGCTCTCGCATATTTTGAATTGAATTGCCACCGCTGTTTCCACTTTCGCATTGCCCATCACCTTGCATCGGGCTAGACATACCCATACTGTCCTGAAGGTTTTTCAATGCTTCTGCAAGCATAAGGCCCAAATTGTTAAGCGACATCATGGAGAATTGCTGATTCTGTAGTACTGCTGAAGTTTGCCTATCGTGCATTCCGGAAAGGGCAGCATTCATTCTTTCGGTAATGATATCCACCTCATTTAGGATAAAATTCTCAACCATGGGCTGCCTTTTACTCAAGGCTAAAAGTGAGTCTTCAACAATTTTAAAGGATTGCCGCAATTCCGTTTGGTCCTTTATCACATCAACATAAGCCGGATCGTCGCGACGCATGGTACCAAGCAACTCTAGAATATCTTCTTGTTTGAGCGAACTTCGGACAATGTTTTCAAGTAAAATGCGCATACTGCGGGCATCTTCTGCTTGCTGCTGCTGTTGTGATTGCATCATCATCATAGCAAGATTGTCCTTCATCTTCTTCATCTCACCGGCCGCACGCTTCTGGCTGCCACCTGATTGTTGCTTCTGATCTCTTTGTAATTGTTCGTCGGCCTTATCCAGCTCGTCTGATATGCTTTTTTCTTCTTCCTTTGTATCGTCAAGCTTAAAAGGTCTTTGCAGGTTTTGATTTTCTTTGCGCAAAGAATCCAGGGTGTTCATCTTGCTATCAAATTCATGAGAGATTTCTTCCAGCTTTTCACTTAGTTTTTCATCAGGCTGGCTTTCTGAAGCAGTTTCTTCGGCATTCTTTTCAAGCGCATCAGCAAGTTTATCCAGGTCATTGATCAGATCGTTCATGGCCTTTTCTACCTGCAGTTGTTTGAGTAAGGCCAGATTACGATCAAGCATCTGCTCAAACTGCTCATTGTTCATTTGCATATTTTTGAGCATGTCTTGTACCTGGTCTTTATTCAATTCATTCATCAGGTCCTGTATCTCTTCCATCATTTTACGAATGTCATCAGGTATCAGTTCATCGAACAGCTTCGATATTTGTTCCTGCTTTTCAAGGATCTGCTCATTGGCGCGGTTATTTTCCCTGTCGAACTGATTCAGTTTATCGCGTTCATTAGCCAAGTCGCTAATCTCCTGCTGAAGTTTTTTCTGTTTTTCAACCAGGTCTTTCATCTTATTTCGATCACTCCAATCAAGATCACGCTTTTGCATCAGTTCACGCATAAATTCATCTATCTCACGCTTCAACTCGGTGCTTTCCCTAAGTGCATCATCCATCCGCTCTGCAATGCTCGTTTCCATTTTCTTTGAAACGCTATCAAGCTGTTCATTTGAAAGTATTTCCATCACAAATACATTGGAGCGCTTGCTTTTTGGGCCATTCACAGCATCATTGTCCCACACCTCAAAATAGTAATTAATGCGGTCACCCGGTTCCACATTCAGGCTATCTGCCGAAAAAAAGTAATAGAATTGTTGATTGGTCCTGTTTCTGTCAATCGGTATATTTCGCACTACAGGATCAGGTTCGGCATTGCTTGCCGGGTTCTGAGTGGTAAATACAAAACTTAGACGTGAAAACCCATAATCATCACTAATCATACCTGTATAAAAACGATTCTTGTCGAATTCATCACTATCAGCCTGCCTTACTTCTATAAGCGGGTATTCGTCAGGAATAATATCGATTGAAAAATCAAGATGTCCCCCGTCAATATCATATTTATTTGCAGGTTTCACCCTGAACGTTGTATTGGTCATGGCCTTGTGCTGCGTTTGAAAGCGATTGGCAGAAACCTTGTCCATCACAAAATCCTGCTCAGAAATCAAGTTTAACTGGTCAGAGTCACGTGTATTAAACTGCCATTGAATGCTTGAACCAATCGGAACAGCGATGCGTGTAAGATCGCGGAACACTTCGTCACTGCGATTGGTATAGCCGGGAAAATCCACCTCGGCAAGGTAGGAGAGTAAAACAGGTTTTGGAAACACCTGTATTTGATAATCCATTCCTGAGTACCCCACGGTTTCTATTCTAAATGTAATATCCTGCGTAAGCTTTCTGAAAACATAGCTAAATTCATTGGTATTTAACCTGGTCATACTGTTTCGGAAACCACCAAAAACGATTGTCATTTGAGCCGGAAGCTCAGTCCCGGTAACCCTGACCTTCACTTCAAAGTCTTCATGCTGAACAGCATCAAAGTCATTGTTCATCACTTGCACTTCAAAAGGCAAAGGCTTGCTGAAACTTGTGTTGTACTGAGCAATGCGCTTGGTAGGTTCAATGACAAACGCAGGGAAAAGAACGAGTATAGTTAATAAAGCTACGACCGGTATTAGGCCATAGCGGAGATAATGCAGGTTCTTGCGCAGGTCAACGGCATTGTTAAAGGGAATTGGTCTCAGGCGTGCAATCTTCTGCTCAATTCCAGCTATAAGCAAATCGCTTATGAAGGGTTGGTTTTCAGCACTTTTTCTAAGCTGGATCGTATTCAGCAGTTTATCCTGAACTTCCGGAAAATGCTTGCCTATTTCACTTGCGGCAACTTCGATAGGCATTGCCTTTCTATATGACACAAGTTTGTAAACCGGAATAAATATATAGCGTGCCAGTACATAGGCCGAAGTGATCAGGTAAGTATAAAACAAAACAAGCCTGACGGTTGTTTTCAGGTAAGCAAAGTATTCAATGCCGCTGAGCACCAACAAAAGCAATGCGAGTAAGAAAGCACTATAAATAAAACCCTTTATCAATTGGTTGAAGTAATACTTCTTGATAAATCGTTCTATCTTTGCAACAAGTATTTTAAAATTGTTACTCATTTATTGTCTTCCTTTGTGAGTTCCTGATTGATGAAACTTTAACAAACCGCTTATTTTTATGCAAATATATATTAAGCTTATCATATAGGCTTTTTTATTAACATTTTTAACAATGAAAAAGTTTTTCGTGATTATTCCTATCTTACTGGTTTCAACGATATTTGCACAGAACATTGAAGTGCATACGCATGATCGTTATTGTAAGCATCACCCTATTCTGAGCGATGTGCCCTCCTATGCCTACCGCAACGATTGGCAAAGTGATTTAGTACACGATTATGATGTTAGGTTTTATTGGCTGGATATTGAAGTTTCCAGTACCACTGTGGCTGTGGCAGGAAAAGTGACCATCATGGCAGAAGTCTTAACTGATGATTTTGAAACATTTGCCTTTGAGCTTATTCCTCAACACACCATTGACTCCATTGTATTCAATGGATTGGCAATCACCGAGTATGACCGCGAAGGCGATAATGTTTTGGTTGAGGTACCCTCAGTCAACGCCGGCGATGGTTTCACCGCTGAGATTTACTACGGAGGCACGCCGCCCACTGGCGGATTCTTTTCCGGTGTATCCACGGGCACCTCAAACACATGGCAAAAAAGTGTTACCTGGACACTGTCTGAGCCCTTTAATGCCAAGCAATGGTTTCCCGTTAAACAGGTTTTGACCGATAAAGCTGATTCTGTTTGGGTATATCTTACCACCAATGAAAATGAAATGGCAGGTTCACAAGGACTCCTGACCAATATTACTGATATGGGCAATAACAAGATTCGTTACGAATGGAAGTCAAACTACCCTATCGCCTATTACCTGATCTCATTCGCTGTTTCTGATTATCAGGAGTATAATATTTATGCCAAACCCTCGGGCCTAGAGGGGGATTCCATACTTGTGCAAAACTTTATCTATAATCATCCCAACTATCTGAATACCTATCAAAACGATATTGACCAGGTGGTTCCAATGCTTGAGCTTTTTTCTGATTATTATTCACTTTACCCGTTTTGGGAGGAGAAGTATGGCCATACCATCACCCAGATGGGCGGTGGCATGGAACATCAAACCATGAGCACCATGGGTGGCTGGAGTTTCAACCTGGTAGCCCATGAGCTGGGACATATGTGGTTTGGTGACAATGTAACCTGCGCCACATGGAGCGATATTTGGATCAATGAAGGTTTTGCAACCTATTCCAGCTACCTGGCTCATTATTACCTGTTAAGTCCGCAACAAGGCAACAGTTTTATGATCAATACGCAAAACAATGTGATGTCGCAGCCCGGTGGCAGTGTTTATGTTCCACCTTCACAAGCCACACCTGATAATATTTGGCGCATTTTCAACGGTAGACTATCGTATGACAAGGGTGCAGCCATTATTCACGTTCTCAGGAATGAGATCAATGATGATGAATTGTTCTTTGATGTATTGCGTACCTTCAATATGGAATTTCGCGACAGCACAGCCACAGGTGATGATTTTCGTCAACATGCAGAAATGATCACCGGCATGAATTTCGAAACCTTTTTTGAACAATGGTATTATGGTGAGGGATATCCAATTTATGATATTGTCTGGTATTATGATAACAGCCACGCACATCTTACAGTGACGCAGTCAACCTCAACTGCAATTACCCCATTGTTTGAAATGACAATGGAATACAAATTACTTTTTGAAGATGGTTCTGACACTTTGGTGCGACTTTACCAGGATGCCAACCTTAAAACTTTTGAAGTTCCTGTTAATAAGCGGGTTACTGGGGTACAGGTTGACCCTGATTATTGGACTTTTGAAAAAACCAACAGCATCATTGTAGGTATGGAAGAAACCGCCAACTCCAGTTTTTTTAGTTTTCACCCCAATCCGGTGAAAGATTTTCTGAATATATACATACTAAATGATGCGACAGCGAATCGTACCCTTCGTATTGTCGATTTGCAAGGCCGTCTGCTTCTTAAGCAAAGCTTTAATGGAAAAAAACTTCATATGAACCTGTCAGATGTGCCCAAGGGGGTTTATTTGCTTCAGGTGCATGATGGCAACAATACCTACACCCGGAAACTTGTCAAATAAGCTACACCTAAACTTCTATTTTTTGTCGTCTTCACTTAGGGTGGATTAGGTTTTCACTGTCCAGGTTAATAATTGTCTTTTTGGAGTTGCACATTCCAACAACGTAGCAACCTAAAAAACATAATATTTACAGTTGTAACCGAAAATACTTATAATACTTCTCGGTTATATATCCATTTTCTTAATATTTCTCCCGTCAACAAGCCTGTTTCCTGCCCCCACTTTATCAATTACCCCCCCTCCTGAAAAGTTTAACCACTATAATTCTGATAGTTTTTAAACAAAATGGTGTTTATACTGTTATTTGGTTAAGAGCATTAACAGGCAAGACTGTCTGCTGATATGGAACAGAATTCTGATAGACCCAATTCATCAAATATCTGACTTATGAAAATGCTAAAAATTCTACTCTTTACCTTGGTCTTTGCATCACTTGGCCTTGCTGCCAATGCCCAACAATCAAGCCTGGGAGACACATTGGGGGCTTTCAATGCCGGCATTTTAACCCCAACGCCCGACAGGGGATTATCGGGCCTGGCCTTTATCGATGGCCATTATTACTTATCCGGATTCGATCCTGATGGTGGATATGTTTCAAAAATATACAAAATCAGCGGCGACGGGCAGCAGCTCATTAGCTTTTGGTCCTATCCCGGCCTGATTGGCGGCATCAAAGGCCTGGCCTACGATGGCGATTTTCTTTACGGGGCCGGCATGAATGCCATTTATCAAATCAATTTCCAAACAGGAATGGTCACCGATACCATCCCTTCCCCACTATATTACGCAAGTGGTTTGGTTTATGACCCGGAGACGGATCATTTTTGGGTAAGTGGCGATGGCAATCAGCTATACGAGATTGACAGAAACGGCAACATACTCAACATCATTAGCTTTATCAACGACCTGCCAACTGCTGGCCTTGCATGGGACAGCTGGACAGTGGGCGGGCCCTACCTCTGGGTTTGGTCCATGTTGTATGAACCGGATGTTGTACACCCCAAAGCCTATCAAATCAAGGCTTCCACAGGTCAGCTTACGGGTGTAACCTTCGAGGGTATAAGCACATCGCCTTTTGGTACAGACCAGGCGCTTTCGCTCTGTTTGTCTGACGAAATTGTGGAGGGCAAGGTGTCTTTTGCCGCCCTGCATGGGTCAAACTTTCAAAGTCAGTTCGACGGGCTCGACTGGGTTGTGCTTTACGACCTCGATCCGGAAGGAACAGGAGTACCCGGTCCCATATTGAATGTCGACCCTACCTATTTGCAAAACAACCTCATTTTTAACGATTCAATCGAGGTGGATATCAACATCTTTAACCTGGCCGCTGAATATAGCCTCAATTGGCTGGCGCTGCTTGAATACCCCGAAAATGAAACCAATCCGCCCGGAGAGGTGTTGCAGCAATTCAATGGCACCGAACTGGCTTCTCCATTTACCGAAAACGCATTAAAATCAGTTGTTTTTCTTGACGATCACATTTATATCGCAGCACGTCCCGGTCCGGGCAGCGAGGCCTTCTTGTTGAAAATAACAAACAATGGTTCAGCCATAGTAGAGGCGATTCCCTTATACTTTTCGCCTTATGGTGGAACAGCCCTGGCTACCGATGGCACTTACCTCTATGCTACAGCTACCTATGTAATCTTGAAATTTGATCCGCAAACCTTCGAGGTGGTCGAAACAATTCCGAAAACCAACTTTTCAGCAACAGCCATGGCAGTAGATCAACAAAGCAACCTGATTTATCTTGCAGGCAATAGCGTCATAAAGGTGATTAATTTCCAGGGTGAAGAGGTGAACTTTTATGTAACCCCCTACAGCATCAATGGCCTTGCCTGGGACAATTGGTCGCCGGGAGCTCCTTTTCTATGGGTATCCACCATGGGTGTTAACGGCCCCGAGGTTTACCGCATTCACCCCTCCACGGGCTTACAAACAGGACTTTCTTTTGAAGGAACCAATTTTAACACCAACGACTCACTTACCGATATGGCTAGTGATATTTTTGTTACGCCTGACTGGCAGCAAAACAAGCTTGTAATAATAGCTCTTCAGAAAAGTACAGATAATGGGGGACAACTCAACGACCAGGTGGTTGTTTATGATTTAGCCACTGTGCCGCCCCCGGGCTGGATCGAAATCGTCGGGATTTCAACAGGTACCATAGCACCAGGCCAAACGGAAATCCTTACCGTAAAACTGAAGGCCATTATGGAAGACACCTTGATGACAGCCAATATTGTGATCAACAACAACAGTGTGGTCAATCCGCGGCTGGTGGTGCCGGTAGCATTTTTCATGGAAGCAGATGGCACAGCCGTTGGCATCCTCGAAAACCCGCTGGCTTCCGATAAGCTTGTAAGCAATATATATCCCAACCCTGCTGATGATAAGCTAATCATAAGGATCAACCAACAAGCAGAAAACTTTAAAGTTGATCTTTACAGCAGCCTGGGCATGCTTGTAAAATCCTATTCGCTTCCGGCAAAGGAGCAACTAACGCTGGATGTTTCAGCACTCAAACAGGGTATTTATATGCTGGTAATCAATGACGGGATCATCTCGGAGCAGCACAAACTGATCATTCGCTGAAGACCTTCATTACCATTACGGGATTTTAAAAATAATGAACATGAGAACGATAAAAAACACAATGATGCTGCTTGCCTTTATGGCTATGACAAGCCTGGGCATGGCACAACCACAAATATACGTCAACGCCTGGTATCTGAACTATGGCGATTTGCCTTATGGCATTACCGATACCACCTACTTCACCATCAACAACCTGGGAAGCGAACCATTGGAAGTTTCGGATATCTATTTCAGCAATGATGATTTTATTACAGATGTTACGAGCCTCACCGTACAGCCCGGCACCTGGGTGAATGTAGATGTATATTTCACATCCTCCACCCTGGGATTTTACAACGAGACCCTCACTGTGGCCAGCAACGACCCGGATACACCTGTATCGGAAACGGCCATTACCGCCAATGCCATCCTTCCGGCACCGGAATACCTTGTTGGTAATGTGCAGCAAAACAATGTGGAATTATCCTGGGGCACCAGCGGACCGCAAGGTAGCTGGATGGTTAACGACAATGGACATTACAATGCTTCCCTTGGCCTGCAGCAAGCCGGAACCATGAGGATAGCTGCACGCTGGCCTGCTGCCTCGCTAACTGAATTTGTAGGGCAGGGCATCAGTAAAATAGCCTTTTTTCCAACAGGCCAAAACACCCTCTACACCCTAAAGATATGGTCCGGCGAGCAGGCCCAAACCTTGCTCTTCAGCCAGGCGCTTAACAACCTGGATTACATGAGCTGGAACGAAGCCCACCTTGAAATGACCGTGGCTATTCAAGCCGGACAGGATTACTGGATTGGCCTTGAACTAACACAACTGAATGATTTCGATGCCTCAGCAGCATTTGATATAGGCCCGGCAGTAGCTGGCTTGGGTGATATGATCAACCTGGGTGGCGATTGGTTTTCGGCCACAGGGGCAGGTTTTGATTACAACTGGATGATACGCACCTTTGTTGGGAACGGTGACAGGAATTTACTTTTGGCAGGACAACCCGAAACAGCATTAAGAACAGAAAGGCTTGAATTGAAGATGGGTGAAAAAAACTTAAATGGGAACCCTGCCGGGAGAAACCTGCGCTCAACCCAAATTCTTGGTTACAACCTGTATCGTGATGGCGAACAGCTCAACAGCGAACCTGTTCTTGATGCCTATTATGTGGACAACAACCTCGAAAATGGCATTTACGAATACGGTGTTACCGCAGTTTATGCCGAAGGCGAAAGTGATGCCATTACCAGGACACTGCAGGTGGGTGCACCACAGTTGCAGATCGAGCCGGCATTTATCAGCGATACGTTGATATCTGGTGAAGTGCTGGAATTATCGCTCTTGCTTACCAATGTCGGTAGCAGCTTACTGGAATGGGATGTGGAAGACCTGCCCGACTGGATCAGCCTGTCACAAACGGCTGGCAGTATTTCGCCCGATTCAACTGCTTCCATCCTGTTTACAGTGAATAGCAACGGCATGTTTAACAGCCCCAACGAAACAATGCTTGCATTCAGCACAAACAACGCAAACACACCCGTGGTGAATATTCCTGTATACATTGCCATTATCGGGCAATTGCCAACTGCATTCGATTTGGATTTCCTCGACTTTGGCATGGTAGCTGTACTCGAATCCAAAACAATGGATTTAACCCTGACAAACCTTACCGACGCCCTGCTGATGTTTTTAAGCTTCTCTACAGAACAGGAGTGTTTTGCAGCCTACCCCTCAACCTGGGCCTTGCAGCCAGGCGAAAGCATGCCCATAACTGCATTTTTCAGACCACCGGCTGCCGGAAGTTACTTAGATACCTTATATGTAGAACATTTTGGTTACCTGGGTGGTGGAGTGATCAAGCTGCCCCTTTCAGGACAGGGTGTGGTGATACCTCCATCTAACCTAACGGCCATATTAGACCAAACCACCGTAACACTTAACTGGCTGCCACCTGGCTCATCGCCCGACCAATTGCGCTTTGGTAATGGAGATACCTACAGCAGTATCGCTACCACTGCCGGAGTGTATGAATTTGCAGCACGCTTTACGCCTGTTGACCTCATGCCCTATAATGGCAAGCAACTCGAAGCTGTTAGCTTTTACCCCCACGACAACAATGCTGCCTTTGCGCTGAAAATTTATACTGGTCCCGATGCCAATACTGAATTGGTCAACCTGCCGCTAAATAACATCCAGGCCGGGGAATGGAACGACATCACTTTGCCGGTGCCCATCGACCTAAGTCAGATAGATTTCCTCTGGCTGGCCTATGAAATAACACAGGACGAGCTTGCCTATATTGCCGGTGTTGATGGCGGTCCGGGCGTTGTTGGTTCAGGCGACCTCCTCAGGGCCGATGGCAATATGTGGATGACACTGGGCGATTATGGCTGGTCGTACAACTGGAGTATCCGCGGGCTTGTGAACGATCCGCAATCAGCCGCCAGGAATACCCAATGGCTCCAAAACATAGCAAGTGCTGACCGACAGACATCCTCCCTGATCGGCTATCATGTTTATCGCGATTCAATCAAACTCACCAACGACCCCATTCCTGAGCTAAGTTTTACAGATCAAATAGAAGAAGGATTCACCTATCTTTATGGTGTAACGGCAGTTACAAGCTTTGGCGAAAGCAGCCCTGCCACGGTTGAGGTGAGCGCACCCGGCACCCTGAGCATGCCCGAAGGCTGGGATTTCAATCCAACCCCATTGGCACACAATATCCACATTCCGGTTGATGTGCTTCAAATAGGCATGACCATGCAGGCAGGTGATATGGTAGGTGCATTTTATATGGACAATGGCATGGCAAAAGCCGCCGGTGTTGGCCAGTGGGATGGCGAACACCTGGTGGTTACCATTTATGGCAACGATCCTTCAACACCCCTGAAAGATGGGTTCGACGAAAACGAAACCATTCATTGGAAGTTGTATATGCACATTACGGGCTTAACAGCCAACCTGGTGCCCGATTACAGCCCCATGATGCCGCACCACGACGGTACTTTCAAAATGCTGGGCCTTTCCATGATCGAAATGCTTGAGATGGATGTAGTGGGATTGGATGAAACTTCCCTGTCCAAATTGCAGATTTACCCCAACCCATCCAATGGAAACTTCCGTATTGACGGCCTCCAACAAGGCGATCTGCTGCGGATTTATGAAGCTTCCGGAAGGCTCATATTGCAGGAAGAAGCAGGCCGGGATACCACCTATTTCCAACTGAGCACCAAAGGTTTATATTTGATTGAAATGCAACGCCAAAACCAAATGATTCGCAAAAAATTAATCATCAATTAATTCAGCTATTATTTTGTGATGGAAATCAAACCCGGTGGGCCCCGCGCTTGCCGGGTTTTTTATTTGATAAACGCCCAATTCAATGACATCCAGCATGCAGAAGCGCAGCGCCCTGTATGACGCTGGTTGAATGAATACTGATGAGGAACGAATCGGAACCTAAACGCTAAACGCCCAATCCTCAACCATTCCAAACCAATGCCGTATCTTTGCAACCAAAATGAATAAACCGGAATGAAGCACAACAACATACGACTCCGATTCGCTCCCAGCCCTACAGGGCCCTTACACATTGGCGGTGTGCGGACAGCCCTTTACAACTACCTTTTTGCACGCAAGCATGGTGGAAAATTGATCTTACGTATCGAAGACACCGACCAAACCCGTTTTGTGCCCGGCGCTGAGGAATACATCATCGAATCGCTAAAGTGGTGTGGCATTGAATTCGATGAAAGTGTGATCGCAGGAGGACCTCATGCACCTTACCGCCAAAGTGAACGCAAGAAGTTGTACCAACTATACAGCAACCAACTGATTGCCTCAGGGCATGCCTATTTTGCTTTCGATACACCCGAAGAACTGGAGCAAGCCCGCAAAACCGCCGAAGCACAAAAGCAAACCTTTATTTACAATGTTGATACACGGAAACAACTCCGCAACAGCCTAGTGATACCCCAGGCACAGGTGAACGACCTGATTGCTGCCGGCGAACCTTATGTGGTACGCTTCAAAATACCTGAAAATGAAGAGGTCGTGATGGATGACCTCATCAGGGGCAGGGTAGTAGTGAAAACAGAAACCCTTGATGATAAAGTCCTTTTCAAATCCGATGGCATGCCCACTTATCACCTGGCCAATATTGTAGATGACCACTTGATGGAGATCAGTCATGTAATCAGGGGTGAAGAGTGGTTGCCTTCATTACCACTG
>RRYU01003396.1_pt1 | contig 16727 bp, 16 predicted proteins | sample 2162651 | NCBI WGS metagenome assembly RRYU01 (sample SAMN10267283, study PRJNA491782) | microbial mat metagenome | isolation source: biomat in the production well | place: Japan: Minami-Kanto gas field, natural gas well KTG3 | collected 2017-06 | reverse complement strand
ATAGTCTGCGTCGACATTGAGGATGGGCCCGGAGTGGATTTAGTTGCAGACGCACATAATCTACACATGGTGGGAAACGATAGTGTTGATCTTGTAATAAGCGTGAGCGTACTTGAACATGTAAAGTACCCTCAAAAAGTTGTGAAAGAGATACTCCGAATACTGAAACCAGGAGGCATCATATATATCAACGTTCCCTTTGTCTTCCCATTTCATGCCGATCCCAGCGACTTTTACCGTTTCACCTATAAGGGTATCGATATTTTATGCGAAGACTTCACTAAACTTGACAGCGGGTTTAATAGAGGCCCGGCGTCCACCATGCATCATCTGTTGGTGCATTTCTTCGCGATGCTCTTTTCATTTAACAGCAGAACACTATATGGTATCAATATTGATCTGTTTAAATGGCTGTTGTTTTGGGTCAAGTACATGGATAAATTTCTGGCCAAGTACTCAATGGCATATGTAATACATGCAGGCTCATATTTTATCGGAAAAAAGCCATCTAAATAGGCGATCTGTTAATACAATGATATATCTATGTTATTTGTACGCATGTCCGATCAGTCATACAGCCTGACTGTTTTGACAAAGCCCTTTCACCCTCTTAAGGTTCCATGCCGATCCAGGTCTCAGGATTATCCTACCGGCATGAGCCTCACCGACCGCGCCGCCGCACGCCGCATTCGTATCCTTCACGTCATCCATGGCCTGTCACACGGGGGGTTGGAAAACGGCATTGTCAATCTGGCAAACCACCTGCCCTCCTCCGAGTTTTCCCAGGGCATCTGTTGTCTCGATGAACGGGGCGCAATGGCGGAGCGGCTGCCCGCACACGTGCCTGTCTGGGTCATGGGCCGTAAGCGGCACGATATCGGACTGTGGTTCAGGCTGGCGAGACTGATAAGGGAGTGGCGGCCGGATATCATTCATTGCCGAAATTGGAACAGCTGGCTCGATGCGGTTGCCGCCAGGATTCTGTCCGGCCTGGACTGCCGGTTGGTATGGAGTTTTCACGGTTTTGCCACGCACGATGGCTTTCCAATGAGGCGACGCGCAGCCTCGCGCCTGCTCGCCGGATTAAGCGATCAGCTGGCAGCCGTCTGCCAGGACACCGCACAGCACTTCAGCCATAGCACAGGAGTCGGCAGCAGCCGGTTCGAAGTACTCTATAATGGCACCGACCTGGACGGCTTTCAGCCCGGCGACCGGCAGCAGTTTCGCCGTGCGCTGGGCCTGCCCGAACAGGCCCGCATCGCGGTGACCGTGGCCAGCCTGGTCCCGATCAAGAACCACATCACCCTGTTGCAGGCCATAGATGGGCTTTCCCCGGAAGCGGCTGAGCACAGCCTGTTTGTCTGGTTGGGTGAGGGTCCGGAACGCGAGGCACTGCAGCGCCGGCGGCAACGACTTGGACTGGAAGAGCGCATCCTGATGCCGGGCAGAAGCGACCGGGTCGCCGACTATCTCGCCGCGGCGGACCTGTTCATCCTGCCCAGTCACCTGGAGGGCATGAGCAATGCCATCCTGGAAGCCATGGCCTGCGGTCTGCCCGTTCTGGCGGGCGCCGTGGGAGGCAATCCGGAACTGGTCGTGCATGAAAACAGCGGATTGCTGGTCAACCCGCGGGATGTGGCCGATCTGTCCCAGGCGCTGAATCGCCTGCTGGCACAGCCCGAACTGCTTGAGCGTATGGGGCGAATGGGCAGGCAGAGGGCCGAGCGACTCTTTTCACTCCCTGCCATGATGCGTGCATACGGAGACTTCTATCGCCGCATTGTCGAGCGCAACGATCAGGGATAGGACGGACAAGGCATGCGTATACTACAGTTAGGCCCTCTCCCACCGCCTGTCGGGGGCATGGCGACGGTTGTGGACAATCTGCGATGCAGTCTGGCGGCGGAGCACGAGGTGCGGGTCATCAATAACCGTAAGACTACCGCCCAGAACCGTACTCTATGGCAGGGCGGCCAGGCGCAGATGAAACTGCTGTGGCGGCTGGCGGCAGAAATCATCCGTTTCAGGCCCGACCTCGTGCATATCCACACCTGCAGCTTCAACACCTTCTGGCGCAACGGTCTTGACGTGCTGACCACCCGACTTCTGGGCCGCAAGGTGGTGCTGCATATCCACGGTGCCATGTTTCATCACTTTTTGGATGGACTGGGATCTATCCAGCGGTTATTGGCTCGCTCCGTCTTCCGCCTGTGCCATCGGGTCATCGTACTGGGTGAGCAGTGGCGGCAGGTGCTCGCCCCATGGGTCTGGAAGCACAAAATCACAGTGGTGCCCAACGGCGTGCCGGTACCCGATTCACCCTTGGATATCATGGGCCGGCCCCTGCAGATACTCTGCTTTGCGAACTATGAAAGGCGAAAAGGCCAGGCCGACCTGCTGCATGCCCTAGCGGGACTTGAACGCAGGGATGTCCGGCTGGGTCTGTACGGTTTCGAGTCCGAACCCGGCGAACGCCTCAAGCTGCAGGCATTGGCGGCGGACCTGGGACTGGCCGGCCGGGTGGAGATTCCCGGGCCGGTAACGGGTGCAGACAAACAGGCGGTCATGCAGCAGGCGAGTCTGTTTGTGCTCCCCTCCTACGACGAGGGTCTGCCCATGGCGATGCTGGAGGCCATGGCCGCAGGCCTGCCCGTAATTGTCACCCGGGTGGGCGCCATCGCGGAGGCGGTGCGCGATGGCCGCGATGGCCTGATCTACCAGCCAGGCGACATTCCCACTCTGCTGAGGCTGCTCGAACAACTAATCGGCGACCCGAAACGGGCTGCAGAGATAGCGCAGGCCGGCCGCCGGCGGGTGATCGACGATTTCAGCCTCGATCATTCGACCCGGCTGTTGAATCTGGTATACCGGGACCTGGCATAGACGGCCGGACGCATCAGCCCATCGCTGGATAGTCGGTATACCCTTCCGCTCCTCCTCCGTAGAAAAAATCCGGATCGGCCTCGGCCAGGGCGGCCCCTTGCCGCAGCCGGGCCGGCAAATCGGGATTGGCGATAAAGGCCTGTCCAAAACCGATAAGATCCGCCTGGCCCTGGTTCAGGTAGGCCTCGGCCTTGGTGCGGTCCATGGCTCCGCAGGCGATCACCGGCCCGCCGAACACCTCACGGGCGATTTTCATCAACTCGGCCCCACCCGGGTCGCCGTTGATCACCGGATCGACGAAATGAAGATAGGCTATGCCCCTTTGTCCCAGTTGCTGCGCCAGATAGTCCACCATATCGTCGGCCTCGCGGTCGGGTGGCATGTCATTGAAGCTGCCATGGGGTGACAGGCGCACCCCTACCCGGCCGGCCCCCAGGACTTCGCTGACTTGGTCCACCACCTGCAACAGCAGGCGTGCGCGATTTTCCATGGAGCCACCGTATTCGTCGTCCCGATCGTTGAGCGCACCGTTGAGAAACTGATCGAACAGGTAGCCGTTGGCCCCGTGGATCTCCGCACCATCGAAGCCAGCAGCCAAGGCGTTCTCCGACGCACGGCGAAATTCGGCGACGATCGCTGATATTCCTACCTCATCCAGGGCTTGAGGGGTGGAGCAGGCCAGGTAGCCCGGCTGTCCCGCCTCATCGTATCCGAAGGCCATCGCGTCGGCGGGCCTGGCGGTCGGCGCCACCGGCGCAGCCCCTTCAGGTTGCAGGGTATTGTGGGAGATTCGGCCACAGTGCCAGAGCTGGATAAAAATATGTCCACCCGCTTCCTGTACCCCCGTGGTGACCTGTTTCCAGCCGGCCACCTGTTCCTCGCTGTGGATTCCCGGAGTCCATAGGTAGCCCACGCCCTGGGGCGAGACTTGGCTGCCCTCGGTTATGATCAGACCTGCGGAGGCCCGCTGGACGTAGTATTCGGCATTCAACGCGGTGGGCACGTTGCCGGGCTGCCCGGCGCGGCAACGGGTCATGGGGGCCATGACGATACGGTTGGCAAGTGTCAGCTCGCCGAGTTGGGTTGATTCGAACAACATTCGATATTTTCCTTTAATGACAGATACTTGTTATGTTTTATTGCATTAGATTCTAGGTGTTTAACGGTTACCGGCCAAGTCAAAATGCCGCACTGAAAGCACGTACAAATGTGTCGAACATTTCTTCGGGAAGTTGATTGACGCCCCCCGCCGCTTTGCGGCCACCGCCACCGGGGAACTGCCTGCATAACTCGTCCGCCCCCCGCCTGCGCTCCAGCGGGGCGCGTACACTGACCACATAGCCGCCTTCCGGCAATCGGGTGAGCAGTGCATGGGCGCGGCCCGGAGCGGCCTGGGCCAGCAGGTTGGCCTGCACACCGCCAACACGCCTGGCCCAGGGTTCGGCGGGCAGGACATACAGGGCATGGGTGGCGGTTTCCAGTTCCGGGCGCAAACCTTCGGCCAGTGCCATATCCCCGGCATAGGCTTCAGCCAGCTGCTGGAATGTCCGATCTTCAGCGATGAACCCCAGGGGATCGGCAAACGGGTGCAGACGCTTGAACAATTGATCCGGAGGGAAATGCAGGTCCTCTATCTCAGCCCCATAGCCATTATAGTTGAGATAGATACCCAGATCCCGCAGACGCTCCAGCTCTGTCCCGCCCAGCCCCAGGGGCTCTGCGGCCGTCCGGGCCGCGGCATCGAAATTGTCGCCGAAGGTGCCCACCACCGCCCAGGCCCGATACCGACCACCCAGGTATTCATCCACCAGCAGGCTGGTGCCCTTGTCCGCCTGAGTCTCGATATGCAGTTCCAGGCCCGGGTGTTCTGGCAAGTCTCCAGGATAATGGTGATCGAAATAGCGCACCCGGGCGCCTGCCGCCAGTATTTTTTCCAGGGCATGCCGGTTCATGTCCAGGGAAATGTCCAGCACGGTCACCTGATCACCCTGCACTGCCCGTAGTTTGCCGAGCAGGGCGATATCCCGCTTCACCCCGGTGACCAGGCTGGCGTCGGCCGGCTGAGCAAGACGCAACTGCTGAAGGGCGCATATCCCATCCGCATCGCCATTGAATACGTCGATAACCGCCATTCACCCCTCCTGCATGTGTGGATAATGACATGACGGTCCCGAGTAAATTGCCTCTTTACAGGGCCGCATGTAGAATTCGTAATTTGGTTGATGGGCCATGCCCGGGGCCCGAGTTGGTGCGTTCAGGGACCAATACCCCATAATCCCTATCCCGGGACATTGATTTTTCCAGGGCGCCCCATACGCCGGCCGATCCTTAATTCTATTGTTTTTTCTGGAGTCTTCCATATGGCTGAAGAACGTACCTTGTCCATCGTTAAACCGGACGCCGTCGCCAAGAATCTCATCGGCGAAATTTACCGGCGCTTTGAAGCAGGCGGCCTGCGCATCATCGCCTCTAAAATGCTGCACCTCAGCCGGGAACAGGCCGAAGGCTTCTATGCCGTGCACAAGGCGCGTCCATTCTTCAAGGACTTGGTGGACTTCATGATCTCCGGCCCGGTCATGGTACAGGTACTGGAAGGCGACAACGCCATCGCCCGCAATCGGGAACTGATGGGCGCCACCAATCCGGCGGATGCCGCTCCCGGGACCATACGTGCCGATTTCGCCGAGACCGTGGACGAAAACGCGGTACACGGCTCGGATGCCCCGGAGACAGCAGCGGTGGAGATTCCCTATTTCTTCTCCAAGGGCGAACTTTGCCCCCGCACCCGCTGAGGTTCGACAGTTGAGCGAAAGCGCCCTTACCAATCTACTGGGTCTGGAGCAAAAGGCCATGGAGGCCTTTTTCGTCGCACATGGGCAGAAGGCCTTCCATGGCCGTCAGGTATTGAAGTGGATCCACAAGCACGGGGTCACGGACTTCGATGCCATGACCGATCTGGGTAAAAACCTGCGTGCCCGGCTCAAAAAGATCGCTGAGGTGCGAATCCCGGAGATTCTGCTGGAACAGACTTCGGCAGACGGAACCCGCAAATGGGTGGTGGAACTGGTTTGCGGCAACCGCGTGGAAACCGTCTTCATTCCGGAGGACGGGCGCGGCACCCTGTGCGTGTCCTCACAGGTGGGCTGTGCATTGGACTGCAGCTTTTGTTCTACCGCCCAGCAGGGATACAACCGCAACCTGAGCAGTGCGGAGATCATCGGGCAGGTGTGGATCGCCGCGCGCGAGATGGGTGAACGCAGCCTGACCAACGTGGTCCTGATGGGTATGGGCGAACCCCTGACCAATTTCGATAATGTGGTGTGCGCCATGGACCTGATGCAGGACGACTTGTGTTACGGCCTGTCCAAGTTTCGCGTCACCCTAAGCACCGCCGGAATAGTGCCCGCCCTGCGCCGCCTGCGCGAGGTCAGCGACGTGAGCCTGGCGGTATCTCTGCACGCCCCGGACGACCAGTTGCGCAATGAACTGGTACCCATAAACCGCAAGTATCCCATCGCAGAACTGCTGGAAGCCTGCCGTGAATTCATTCGTGGCGACAAGCGGCGCAAAATCACTTTCGAATACGTGATGCTGGACGGAGTCAACGATAGTGACCAGCATGCCCGCAAACTGATCAAGTTGATGCGCAGCTTGCCTTCCAAGGTCAACCTGATCCCATTCAATCCCTTTCCCAACACCATCTACCGTCGTTCGCCGGATGAGCGCGTGGAACGTTTCCGCCACCTGCTCATGGAGGCGGGCATCTTCACCATGACCCGCAAGACCAGGGGTGACGATATCGACGCCGCCTGCGGGCAACTGGTCGGACGGGTCAGGGACCGCAGCCGGCGCGAATTGCGGGTGCGTCAAATCCATGGGGTCAATGCGGCATGAACTGGAAGCGATTATTCATCCGTCCGGGGCTGCCCGCCCTGTTAATACTGGCGCTTGCCGCTTGTACTACGCCCGGGGTAAAGGAAGAAGAGACCAACCTGGGCGCCACCCGGGAAAATAGACCCGGCGATCTATATGCGGAGATGGGTCAGGCCTATATGAAGGAGGGCCAGCCCAGGGTTGCCCTGCGCAAGCTCAAACACGGCCTGGATATCGACCCTGACAACCCGCAGATATACGCCGTGCTGGGCCGTCTTTACCAGCAACTGGGGGAGGCGCAACAGGCCAATCAGCATTATGCCAAGGCATCGGACCTGGAACCACAGAATCCCTATTACCGCAATGCCTGGGGCAGCTTCCTGTGCCAGCAGAAAAACTATGAGGCCGCTGACGCACAGTTCCAACTGGCCTTGAACAATCCCCTGTACGACCGTCCCTGGCAAGCGGCTACCAATGCCGGGCTGTGCGCCTACCGGGCCGGCCACCAGGAACAGGCCCGGAATTACCTGCTCAACGCCCTGAACCGCAACCCGCTCATTCCCCAGGCTCTGCTGAAACTGGCCATAATCGAACAGGAACAGGGTAATCAGGAAGACGCGCGCGTCTACCTGCAACGCTATACTGACCAGGCCCCGCAGACCCCGCAGTCACTGTTGCTGGGACTGCGTATTGAGCACAGCCTGGGCAATGCAGCCGAAGCAACCCGGTATCTGGAAATCCTGCAGCAGGGTTACCCCGATGCTCCAGAAACGCGAACAGCCAAAGAGTTGATACAGCCATGAGTGTGCAAGCCCATCGGGATGACGAACAGCCAGGCCTTGAAGCGATGGAGAGCCCTGGCAGAAGGCTGCGGATAGCGCGCCAGGCCAAGGGCATGACCACGGCAGACATCGCTACCCAACTGCATCTAAGCAGTGCCATCATCAATGCCCTGGAAAGGGATGAGCATGATCGCATGCCCGGCCCTGTGTTCGTGCGCGGCTACCTGCGCAACTACGCCCGCCTGCTGGGTCTGGATGAACGCGATGTGCTCTCCGAGTACGGCGGCAACACCCAGGGACACACCCCCAGCGCAACGCCTTCCTTGTCCAATGGCGTAAAAAAGGAAATACGCAGCAGCCACATCGGCGTGCGCCTGATCACCTGGCTCATCATCATCGGACTGATCGCCTTGGTGGTGGCCTGGTGGCAGGGCCGTATTGAGTGGCCCGACATGGGTATGATCACACCAGGGACACAGACGGTCGTACCGGAAACGGACAACATAAACGATGACGGCAGCCTGCGTCTGCCCGAACCGCACAGCCAGCCTGAAACCGAACAACACATGCAGCCCCCTGAGCCGGAACCCATGACCCCCGCCCCGGCTTCAGAAAGAATACCGGAGGAGGCGATTGCCGAGCAGGCACGGCCAACCAAACCGGAAGAAGACTCAGGCGGTTCCCCACCCCTGCCCCCTACGGCCGCCGATGAAGAATTGAATTTGCCCTCCGTTGCCGTCGCGGGAATCGCGGAATCCACCAGCACTGAGGAAACAATACCGGTAACGGCAGAGACTGCAGAAACGACACCATCGGCGCCACTTGAACAGACCGGTCAACCAACCTCATCCGCTGGCCAGGTGGTATTCGATTTCGTCGGCGCCTGCTGGGTGGACGTGCGTGACGCCACCCGTAAATTCAAGCTGTTCGGCGAGATGCGCAAAGGTGAGCAGAAGGTCCTGGGCGGCACCCCGCCCTACTCCGTCATTCTCGGTAACAGCCCCATGGTCCGTGTGACGGTCAACGGTACCCCTTTTGACGTAGAGGCCCACTCCCGCGGCAATGTGGCCCGCTTTACCCTTGATCCCAACGCATTGGACTAACCCATGGCAGCCAAGCTACAAGCCATTCGCGGCATGCACGACCTGCTGCCGGAAATCACACCCCTATGGCAGCACCTGGAATCCCGGGTGCGCGACGTCATGCACCGCTACGCTTACAGCGAAATCCGCATGCCCATCGTCGAAGTGACGGAACTGTTCAAACGCTCCATCGGCGAGGTCACGGATATCGTCGAAAAAGAGATGTACAGTTTCAACGACCGCAACGGAGACAGCCTGACCCTGCGCCCGGAGGGCACCGCCGGCTGTGTGCGCGCCGTCATAGAAAACGGATTGCTCAATCAACCCCGGCGGCTCTGGTATCAGGGCCCCATGTTTCGCCACGAGCGGCCGCAAAAAGGCCGATACCGTCAGTTTCACCAGGTTGGCGTGGAAGTTTTCGGACTGGATGGCCCGGACATCGACCTGGAAGTCATCATGCTCACTGCCCGCCTGTGGAAGGAACTGGGCCTCACGGGCCTGGAACTTCAGATCAACACCCTGGGCACCGCCGAGGAGCGGGCACAGTACCGAGGGGAACTGGTGAACTACCTGCGCGAACACCACGAGCAGCTGGACGAGGACAGCCGCCGCCGCCTGGAAACCAACCCCTTGCGCATACTGGATACCAAGAATCCAGACATGGCGCAACTGGTGGCAGGTGCGCCCAGCCTGATGGATCATCTGACAGAACAATCACGAGATCATTTCCAAAATCTGTGCGCAGGACTGGACGCCCGTGGGTTGGCCTACCGGGTTAACCCACGCCTGGTGCGCGGCCTGGACTACTATTCCCGCACGGTATTCGAATGGGTCACCGATCAACTCGGCGCCCAGGGCACGGTCTGTGCCGGAGGCCGATACGATGGGCTGGTAGAACAGCTGGGCGGCAGGGCCACTCCGGCAGTGGGCTTCGCCATGGGCCTGGAACGCCTGATCAGCCTGATGCAGGACCAGGGCGGGACCAGCGACAGACCGCTGGATGCCTACCTGGTCATGCTCGGTGATGCCGCCCGCAATCGGGGCGCTTTGCTGGCGGAAGAACTGCGCGATGCCCTGCCCGGCCTGCGCCTCATGAGCCATTGTGGCGGCGGCAGCTTCAAAAGCCAGTTCAAGAAGGCGGACCGCAGCGGCGCCCGCTACGCACTGGTATTGGGGGATGGGGAACTGGAACGCGGTGTAGTGGGTCTGAAACCCCTGCGCGATGACGGCGATCAGCGTGATCTGGTCCTGGATAACCTGGCCTCGGATCTGGCCCCCATACTGAACAACTGATGGATTGGGATCACACCTCAATCCACCCGGCAAACACATAAGCCTGAATACGACGGAACAAACATGTACGAAACAGAAGAGCAACAAGTCGAAGCCCTGAAAAAATGGTGGCATGAAAATGGTAAATCCATCATCGCCGGCGTGGTACTGGGATTGGGAGCGGTGCTCGGATGGCAGGGCTGGTCCGGCTATAAAGACAAAGTGGGCGCCGAAGCATCCAACCTGTTTGACCAGATGCTTGTCTCCGTACGCCAGGAAAACCTTGAAACCGCCTCCAAACAACGCGAACTGCTGCACCAGAATTACGCATCCACCCCCTACACCGCCTTTGCCGACATGGTGCAGGCCAAACTGCTGTACAGGAAGGGAGATATAGAAGGTGCGCGGCTCGCCCTGCAACAAGCCATCGATACAGCGCCGGACGAGGCCTTCAGGAGTATCGCGGTGCTGCGTCTGGCACGTATCCACCTGGACACTGGCGACGCCCAGGGTGCCGCCAGTGTGCTCAGTAAATACCCATCAAGTGTAAGCTTCAACGCCGATTACGCCGTATTGCGTGGAGACATCGCCCGCGACCAGGGGGATAATGCAGCCGCGCGCCAGGCCTATCGGGATGCATTGAACGGCAATGCAGGCAATACCGACCTGGTGCAACTCAAGCTGAACAATCTCCCCCCTGCATCCTGACGGAAACACCATGCAACGCTCACTTTCCTACCCCGCCCTGCTGTTGACTGCATTCATTCTAGGCGGATGCAGTTCCATACCCGATCCGTTCGGCTGGATGGAGGCGGATAATCAGGAGCCTCCCGCAGAGCTTACTGAGTTCGAACCCAGTGTGAGCATCAGCACCCTGTGGTCTCGGGACACGGGTGAAGGCAGTGAGGATCAATACCTGCGTCTGGTGCCAGCCCTTTACCAAGGGCGCATCATCGTGGCCGATAGTGAAGGCATGGTGCAATCCATTAACGCGGAATCCGGTGCAAGCGTCTGGTCCGTGGAGACTGGCGCCCCCATATCCGGCGGTCCTGGCGTGGGCGATGATATGGTACTGGTGGGCACCCGCGACGCCGAAGTCATCGCCCTGAAGGAGAGCGATGGCACGCAATTATGGCGTAGCCGCCTGACCAGTGAAATCCTCTCCGTGCCCCGGGTATCCGATGGCACCGTGGTGGTGCACACGATAGACGGCAAGCTTTATGGCCTGAGCGCGGGGAGCGGAGAACAATCCTGGGTGTACGACCGCACCGTACCCGTGCTGACCTTGCGCGGCAACAGCTCGCCGGTCATCCAGGGCAGCAACGTCATATCCGGATTCGCCAGCGGCAAGCTTGTCAACATCAACCTCTACACCGGGGAGCCCGAATGGGAAGTGCTGGTCACGCCACCCCGGGGCCGCACTGAACTGGAACGTATCGTGGATATCGACGCCGATCCGGTGATCAGCGACGGCATGGTCTACGTCTGTACCTACCAGGGTGAGATCGCCGCCATTTCCGAGGACACGGGCATTGTCATGTGGCGACGGGACCTGTCCTCCCATGCGGGACTGGCCGCGGATTGGCGCGCCATCTACATCACCGATTCCAAGGATCGCATCTGGGCCCTGGAGCCGCGCAACGGCGCCGGCCTGTGGCGGCAGGAAAAGCTGCTCAACCGCCGCCTCACCGCCCCTGCCATACTGGATGACTACATCCTGCTGGGTGACCTGGAAGGTTATGTGCACTGGCTGTACTACGAGGACGGCGCGCTGGCCGCCCGGGTGGAAGTGGCCGATGCGCCCATCAGCAGCCCCCCCATAGTGGTTAACGACGTAGCCTATGTGTATGCGGATGACGGCACGCTCATCGCCCTGAAACCCCTCTTCGGCTCAGACACCTCAGTAGAAGAGGCTGAGTAAATCCCGACATGCTACCCGTCATCGCCCTTGTGGGCCGCCCCAACGTGGGAAAATCCACCCTCTTCAACCGGCTGACCCGCACCCGCGACGCCCTGGTGGCGAATCAGCCCGGGCTGACCCGCGACCGTAAATACGGTATCGGGAAAATGGGTTTGCACCCCTATGTGATCGTGGACACCGGCGGTCTCAGCGGCGGCAACGAGGGCATCGACACGCTGATGGAACAGCAGGTGCGCCGCGCCATCGATGAGGCGGATCACATCCTGTTCATGCTCGACGCCAAGGCCGGCTGCACCGGAATTGATGAACAGATCGGCGCGCAACTGCGCCGCACCGGCAAACCCATCACCCTGGTGGTGAACAAGACCGACGGCCAGGACCCGGATCTGGCGTCCAGTGAGTTCCATACCCTCGGGCTCGGCAAACCCACTGCCATTGCCGCCGTGCATGGCCATCGGGTGGGACCACTGATCGACCAGGTACTGGAGAGCTTTCCCGGGGAGCGCTGGGACATCCCCCAGGAAGAGGACCTGAAAGGCACCCTGGTGGCGGTGGTGGGCCGGCCCAATGTGGGTAAATCCACCCTGGTCAACCGCTTGCTGGGTGAAGACCGGGTGCTTGCCTTCGACCAACCCGGCACCACCCGGGACAGCCTGTTCATCCCCTTCAGGCGGGAGGAGCGTGACTACACGCTGATTGACACCGCCGGGGTGCGGCGCCGCGCCCGGATTGACGAGACTATTGAGAAATTCAGCGTCATCAAGACCCTGCAGGCCATCGAACAGTCCAATGTGGTCATCCTGGTGCTGGACGCGCAACAGGGCCTGTCGGATCAGGACGCCAGTCTGGCGGGCCACATCCTGGAGAGCGGGCGGGCCCTGGTAGTGGCAGTGAACAAATGGGACGGGCTCAACGCAGAACAGCGTGAGCACATCCGCGATGACATGGAACGCCGCCTGGGTTTTCTCGCCTTCGCCAAGTGGCACTTCATTTCCGCTCTGCACGGTTCAGGTGTGGGCCACTTGTTTGATTCGGTGGACAAGGCATTCGACAACGCCACGCGCAACCTGAAGACCCCGGAACTCAACCGCATCCTGGAAATGGCGGTGGAGGAACATCAACCGCCAATGTCCCATGGCCGACGCATCAAGCTGCGCTATGCCCACCAGGGCGGACGCAACCCACCTATTGTGGTCATTCACGGCAACCAGACCGAATCCCTGCCGGAAACCTATAAACGTTATCTCATCAACCGTTTCCGCCAGATCCTGCGCATGGACGGCACTCCCATCCGCCTGGAGTTCAAGACCGGACACAATCCCTTCGAAGGCCGACGCAACCCCCTTTCCGACCGTCAGAGGAAAAAGCGCGAACGTTTGAAGAAATACGTCAAGCGCAAAAACTGAGGATGATTATTCGTTTCACTGATGTGAGCCGCAACCAGCCAATGGCGGGAACGCCACGCAGGTGATCTGAATGCTCATGTGTCACCAGGACAGCGTCCAGACACCCAGGTGGAAGATCCAAGAGCGCCATTCGGCGCTCCAGGGCTTTGACGCTAAGCCCGCAATCTACCAGCAGACGGCGGCCGCCCGCCTCGATCAGGCTGGCATTGCCGCGGCTACCGCTGGCCAGACAGGCAAAACGCATTTACTGCCCGCTACCTGATATTTTCCTGAATCAGAGTGAGGATGCGGACACCGGTATCGGAATTTTCCAATATGCCCTTACTGTTCATTACCTGCACCCGGGTGACGTCATCATCTTCACGCAGGTGAACCTGGTATTGGATTTCCTTGTCGAACTCATCGTCATCCCGCCAGAAAGCCATTTTTGAGAAAAAGCCCTTTTCATCCTCCTGGGTGGGATCATCGTATCTAACATAATAGATGCCGGCGGTACGATCTCTGTCTTCAACGGCAAATCCGACACGTTCCAGGGACAGACCCACCAATCTCCAGGAAGATGCAAAGTAGTCCTGTATCAGCAGGGAAGATCCAGCGTCCGTTTTAACCAGGTTGGTGCGTGTCAGTTCCCTGGTCTCCGCCTGGGCCAGGACGCGTTCCGCTTTTTTCTCGGCGACGCCTAAATGGATCATGAGGCGCCGTAGCATGGCCGCCTCCAACCCTGGATCATTGGGTCTGGATTTCCAATAGGCGCTGGTCTCATCCCCGAGACTGTTTTTCTGGAACACCTCCTCAAGGCCTCTGTGGGTGAGAAACAGGTCGGTGCTGCCAACACGGTCACCCGGTTCCAGGCGCACTCTGAATTGATCCCGGGTACCCGAGGAATAGACACTATCCAAGGATTTACGAAAGAAATCCGTGAGGAAATCACTTTTTACATCGGCGCGATTTTCCAGCCAGTCGGTTTTCATGACACCTATGCCGGGATCCTGCTCCACCAGCAGTACGCCGTTCTCGCGCCAGAAGGAAACCACACGGGGCCAGACCTCATCCGGAGGAATATCAATGGACAGCCATCGCTGGTTGCCCTCTTTTACCATGCGCACGTTTTCCACCTTCGGCAATACACCGGCATTGCTCTTGATAGCGCTGCTGCGCCCTGTACGACGCTGCTCCTCGAATTCCGAGTAGGTGGTGGCACTTTCGATTCCAGGTATTTGCAGGGTGTCGTTAATGCTATCCCGAGTCAGATCAGGAGGGACCTCCAGATTCTCCTCAGCCACTCGCTGCTTTTTATAATCTACCTTACGGTCAGGCAGTACATCATCGAACTGTGTGCTGCAGCCTGAAAGTAAAATAATCACGGTCAGGACAATGAGCAGATATAGCTTATGTGGGTTAATCGAAAACATGAGAAACCTTATCGTTTAATCTTGGGCGGATAGCCGGTTGTCACTCTATGCCCGCACTGCGCATGGCCTCACGGACTTTGATTCGGGCCGGTTCTGACAACCAGGTGAGCGGCAGGCGTATACCTTCTTCGCACAGACCCATTTCCGATACCGCCCACTTGACCGGTATGGGATTGGATTCGACGAACAGATCACGGTGCAGCGCACTGAGTGGGGCATCGAGGCGTTCGGCAAGTTCCCGATCTCCCGCCAGGGCGGCAGCGCACATCTCATGCATCTGCCGGGGCGCCACATTTGCGGTGACACTGATTACCCCATCTCCACCACGCAGGATGAACTCGCGTGTGGAAGCATCGTCACCACTGAAGAGGAGGAAATCCGGGCCGCACAATTGACGAATACGATCCACTCTTTCCAGTTCACCGGTTGCTTCCTTGATTCCAATGATGTTCGGCACGCCGGAAAGACGCGCTACGGTTTCAGGCAGCATGTCACAGGCGGTGCGGCCAGGCACATTGTAGAGGATTTGCGGGATATCGACCGCCTGCGCCACTGCCAAATAGTGGAGATATAGGCCTTCCTGCGTCGGCTTGTTATAGTAAGGCGTCACCAGCAGGCAGGCATCGGCTCCGGCCTCCCTGGCGCAGCGGGTCAAATCAATGGCCTCTGTGGTGGAATTTGCTCCGGTTCCAGCAACGATGGGTATGCGCCCGGCAGCGAAGGCGACCACTTGGCGCAGCAAGGCGCAATGATCCTGCTCATTGATTGTCGCAGACTCCCCAGTGGTACCTATTGCAACGATGGCGTCGGTTCCCTGGTTGATATGAAAATCGATAAGACGCCGCATTGCCTCTGCATCAATGCTGCCGTCTTCATGCATGGGTGTGACCATCGCCACCATACTGCCGCGAAACATCTTTAGATCCCCTGGGATTTATGTATATTAGCGGATGGTATCTTGCCCGCCACGGCTAAGACAAGCACGTACTGCCGGCCTCTATCTGCCATGTCATGGGTTTGGCCCCTCCACACCGGCATCGTGTTAGAATCTTGACCAAATAGAAAACCACAATCGACCACATCATATATGTCCACACAAAAGACCTACCTCGTCATATCCGCCCTGGGTGAAGACCACCCTGGCATAGTCAACAATCTGTCCAAAGCCATCGCGGAACATGGCTGCAATATCGAAGACAGCCGCATGACTGTCTTGGGTGGTGAATTCGCCGCCATGTTACTGGTCGAGGGTAAATGGAACACCCTGGCCAAGATCGAGAACAGCCTGCCAGAACTGGAAACACAGTTGGGCATGACCATCATTGCCAAGCGCACAGGAGAACGCTCCTCAACGCGCAGCCTGGTCCCCTATGGTGTGGAAGTGGTTTCCATGGACCACCCCGGTATCGTCAACAGCCTGGCTAACTTTTTTGCCGAGCGCGAGATCAATATCGAAGACCTGGCAACCAGTTCTTATTCCGCCCCACACACCGGCACCCCCATGTTCTCGGTTCACATGAGCGTTGGTATCCCATCGGAGATGCATATCGCCGGATTGCGGGATGAGTTTATGGACTACTGCGACTCATTGAACCTTGACGCTGTATTGGAACCCCTTAAGGCCTGATTCCTGCAAAGCGAGGACAGTAGCGCATGAGCGTAAGTCTGGGTGAACACATTCCGGATGTAGAACTTCCAGCCACCGGTGGCGATACCATTAAGATCAGCGACTTCCTGGGACACAAACTGGTACTGTTTTTCTATCCAAAAGCCAGCACCCCGGGCTGTACTCAGGAAGGCCTCGATTTTAGTGCCGCCATGGCCCAATTCAATGGCCTGAACACACGCATACTCGGTGCGTCGCGGGACGGTATAAAAACGCAGGAAAATTTCAAGAAGAAGCAGGGTTTTTCTTTCGAACTTCTGTCTGACAAGGAAGAGACCTTGTGTCGCCTGTTTGATGTGATCAAACTGAAAAAACTCTATGGACGTGAATCCTTTGGCATAGAGCGCAGTACCTTTCTCATCGACGAGCAGGGCGTATTACGCAAAGAATGGCGCAAAGTCAAAGTCAAGGGGCATGTGGAGGAAGTTCT
>RRYU01009356.1_pt1 | contig 16728 bp, 11 predicted proteins | sample 2162651 | NCBI WGS metagenome assembly RRYU01 (sample SAMN10267283, study PRJNA491782) | microbial mat metagenome | isolation source: biomat in the production well | place: Japan: Minami-Kanto gas field, natural gas well KTG3 | collected 2017-06 | reverse complement strand
AGGCTCAGCCACCATGCCGCTGGCGGTGGCTTCGACAGGCTCAGCCAACGTGCCGCTGGCGGTGGCTTCGACAGGCTCAGCCACCATGCCGCTGGCTGAGCCTGTCGAAACCAGCGAACAAACTGCTCACACCGGCCCCAGCGCATCAAGCAGGCTAATAATCTGCTCGGCAACCCGTTCCAACTCACTACGCACCCGTGGCTCCGTAAAGGGGAGGCCACGGAGTTGCTGCCAATCCAGCATCAGGCGCTGCGCCAGGTGTGCTAGTAACGGATCGCCCGCCACGAGTGCTTCAAAGCGCGCAACCCGTTGATACGCGATAGGTAAGATCAGATCGTTGCGCCCCAACTGCTGCTCACGTTGAAGAAATGCCTGCAACTCCGCCCGGCACGCCGCACTCTTCAGGTAGCCCGGCGTGATGATCGGGATGAAGAGCAGCGCACGCGCAAGCGCATCATCCACCCGTTGCTGAATGTTCTGCCCCAAGCGGATCGCATCGGTATCCTGAAAGATCGTGATTGTCTCGCCGCTGAGGAACTGAAGCGTGCGAGCCAGTTCGGCCCGCAAGCGCGTGATCGCCCCAGCTTCAAACTCATCATCAAAGCGGTTATAGCTCATAAAGACGAGCGGCGCAGGATCGGTGTGGCTCACTGGTGGAGCGGTGATCGCCTTCTCCGCTTCCCAAAGCGCCCCGTGGGGAAGATGCGTATAGAGTACTGGCATCCACCAATCGGGGTGATTCTGAATCGCCTGACGGGCCATATTCACGGCACGGGCAATCATGCCATCGCGCAGAAGTTCCCGAAAGAAGACCCCCACGAAACGCTGGTTACTCGCCATACTGAATCGGCCCTGCATCGCCAGCACCGCAGACACCCCCGCACGAACCAGACGCGGGCCAAGCGATGCCAGCGCATCACCGTAGCCATCACCCGCACTCTCGCAACTAGCAAGAACAACGAGGCGCGGACAGCGATGACCAAGACTTTCTAGTAGATCGGCAAGTTGGCTGCCCGTACATGGAACAACCGCATTGTTCTCATCAACGAGATACAGGATTGGCTCACCTTTGATGAGTCTCCCATGCGCCACAAGGTAGAGGATGTCATAGCCATCGCGCAGGGCATCTGCGAGCCGATCCCATGTTGTACGCGAGTTTTCGGAATTACCAAGGATGGTATGGGGTATCTGGCCTAAAGCCGCCACAACCTGCGCAATCTGCGTATCCACATCAATAACACCGAGGGGGAATCGTGGCGTTGGAGTGGGTGCGGCGACTGCGATCAGGGCACGCAGATCGCCCTTGGGGCGGAGTTCTACAGGTCTATACCCTTCACCGCTCAGGTAACGCGAAAGCCACTGGTCGCCACTACAGGCCATGGGCTTTTGCGTCACGGGAGATAGGAGTAGCTCTTCCCAGCGTAGTCGGTGTAGATCGGGCGGCACCAGTAAACGCACATGCAGATCGTTACCAGACCCGGTGACGGCTGCGTGGCACTCACGCAACGCATGCCCCGCTTCACCAGCAAAGAGCGCCTTAAGATCTGAATATTGATCCACACTCACCGCAAAAGGGCCACGGCTCAGGTTACGTTCCACCAGACGGAGCGTAAGCGTATAGCCCGTAGCAGTTGAGGTGAGACTAATTTCCAGATTCTCATGAGAAGAAGGAGGCATGGATTAGTAAGATTTTCTACTTGGAATCGGAAAGATAGAGTCGGTCTGAATTGCTCACCCATGTTGACAAAGAGCATTGTAACGAGTGAGTGTGAACATTGTCAATGTTGACTTGAAATGAGCATGGCATGTGCAAAGTCACCTCCGGTGGGGGAGGGCGCGGCTGCGCCGCATTGGCGTTCGGTTACGCCCGAAGGTAGCACCGGCTTCTAGCCGGTCGGTGACGGAGCGTGACCGGCTGGAAGCCGGTGCTACCTTTGGGATGTGTAGGGGCGCGTCGTGACGCGCCCCTCGCTCCCAGGAAGGTCACTTCTGAGTGATACCAACCACCCAGGTAATAAAGTTATCGGTTGAGTTGCCTGTTCGTTCGGCTAGAGTGTGACCCTGCCCCCAGACAGTGGCGAAGTCAACATCGGCCACACCGGCATATGCCTTCAGCGCCAGTGCCAGATTCATCTCCACTGTAATCGCCGTGTCACCCTGCTTGATGCCGGTGCGAATGCGCCAGTGCGGGGCAACCGTGGCGCTCTGATAGCCATCGTAGAAGGGGAGCAGGTAGTACATCGGGTTGTAGGCATTCATACGGTATGCGATACTGTTGCCCAGTTTGTCGAGTGCCTGGAGATCAGTTGCATACACATCTACATACGTGGCATCCCAGTCAGGATAGCTGGCATACAGCGCCTGATTGCTCGCGAGCATCTCTGCCAGTAGCGGGTCAAAATGCAGGCTGTCATTCGCATCATTCCCAAAGAGATCGTTCTCAGCCGTACTGCGATCCAGGCTATCAAACGCGCCCACACTCTTCGAAGGGGTCTTCTGGCTCACCACAAACCCGGCCAAACTTGTCACCTGAACCGTGTTAGTGGTCGCATCATAGATCACCCACTCACCGTCCTGGTTCAGCGCGTCAATATACTCCTGCACCGTCTGATACGTGGTAGCCGTAGCTACCGATTCATCTCTCGGTGGCATCCCAGCAGGTGGGGTTCCCATTGGAGGCGCGCCCCCCATCCCTGCACCACCACCAGCAAAGCCTCCATCAGGATGAAAGCCGCCCGCAGTTGCGGTATAGGGGAAGGTCGTATCGGCCAGAAAGTTGTTCAGCGACTCTTCAATCGTGGCAATGAGATAGTCGTAGTAACTGCCAGCACTATAGATCCCACGATCTGTCTGCTCAAGGGTTAGCACATTCCCCTGCTCATCTTTGATGCCTAGCGCATTGATATAGTCGCCATACGCCGTTGCTAAGTCTTTTGAGAGAGCCGAAGTCCAGGTATCCTCAGCGCGTGTTCCACTCGAGTCATACTGCCCCATATTCCACTCATACGCGGCGTTGGCATAATCGAGGCTGGTAATCGGGCACCAGGCCATCACCCCGGCGATGGCATCACTCAGCGGGTTGCCTGCGCTATCGGTCATTGCCGCACCAATCGCTTCGAGATAGGGGAAATAGAGTTGACTATCACCAGTGGTACCAATCAGGGTACTCTGGGCACCACCGCCACTCATTCCAAAAACGAAGATACTATCGGTATTACCAGGAAGAAGCTCTTGGTTATAGCGCAAGTAGCGAATCGCCGCTTTGAAATCGGTGACACCCCAAGGCGCACCGCCACTATAGAGGAGTTGCCCGTTAGAATCGTAGCCATTAGCACGCCCACGCGCACCAGCATAGACATAGATGAACCCCGCTTCCAGGTAGCTGGAGAGGCCATCATAGCTGTAGTCACTGGGAGCCTTCTGTGCCGCATAGCCAGCCGTATTGATCGGCAACACTATCGGGGCTGTCTGTGCCGTAAAACCATTGATGTTAGCCTGGGTATTGATCGTAGCCGTATAGGTACCATCAGCATTCGCGCTGGCGCTCATATATGCACCGGGAACATAGATACCTAGCGTCTCGTAGTCGGTAGTCTCTGGTGTGGACACATAGGGTACCCCAATCTGCCAATAGACATCGTTATCGGCATCGTAGTTCCATGTATTCATATTGAAGGTGAGGGCCGAGGCTGATTCGGGGGTATTGGTGGGAACCAACGGTGTAGTTACTAGCGGCGATGGCTCGCTACTCACCACAGTTGCAACCGCAACCGATCCTTCGGGTGTGGGAGTAGCTTGTACAGACGTGGCTGGCGGAGAGCTACATGCACTCATACTTAGCGCCATGAGCAGAGCGAGGAGCAGAAGCGACGGGTTGATCTTGATGCGGCGTTTCACGAACATGCCTCCTTACGGCAAGATAGGCGAATGTCTTCGCTGTGAGATACTCATAACGCAGCCTACACGAGTCAGGTTCAGATCATGTGTAGAAGATTGGTAGATACGTGTGCTTCTTCGGCTACCCCGTCACAAAAAACACCACACCCCCCGCTCCCACAAGGGGAACGAGGGGTGCAGGAGTGAACGCAGAAGAACTAGAAGTCCATCCCGCCCATGCCGCCGCCCGGCATCGCCGGAGCACCCGACTTCTCCTCGGGCAGATCGGTGATCAGCGCCTCGGTGGTCAGGATCATCCCGGCAATCGAGACCGCGTTCTGCACCGCGCTGCGCGTTACCTTGACCGGGTCAATGATGCCCTGCTCGATCATGCTGCCATACTCGCCGGTCAGCACGTTGTAGCCCAGGGTGTTGTCACCCTTCTCGGCCTGCATGCGGCGTACAGCAGAGATGATGACCGAACCCTCCTCGCCCGCGTTGCGGGCCAGGATGCGTAGCGGCTCCTCAAGGGCGCGGCGCAGGATGGTCAGACCAACCTTCTCGTCCTCGTGCGCAACCTTGACGTTGTCCAGCGCGCTGATGGCGTTGATCAGGCTGACACCACCACCAGGGACGATGCCCTCCTCGACGGCGGCACGGGTGGCGCTCAGGGCGTCCTCGACGCGGTGCTTCTTCTCCTTCAGCTCCGGCTCGGTCGCAGCACCCACCTTGATGACTGCTACGCCACCGGCCAGCTTGGCCAGCCGCTCCTGCAACTTCTCGCGGTCGAAGTCGCTGGTGGTGGTCTCAATCTGGGCACGGATCTGGTCAATGCGGGCACGAATGGCCTCCTCATCGCCCTTGCCCTCAACAAAGGTGGTATCGTCCTTGGTCGAGACAACCTTGCGGGCACGACCCAGATCATCAATGGTGGCGCTATCCAGCTTACGGCCAATCTCCTCGGAGATAACCGTACCGCCGGTCAGGATGGCAATATCCTGCAACATCGCCTTGCGGCGGTCGCCGAAGCCAGGAGCCTTGACGGCCAGCACGTTGATCGTGCCGCGCAGCTTGTTGACCACCAGGGTCGCCAGGGCTTCGCCATCAACATCCTCAGCCACAATCACGAAGTTCTTGGTGACCTGGAGCACCTTCTCCAGCACCGGCAGGATCTCCTGGATGCTGCTGATCTTCTTGTCGGTGATCAGGATCATCGGATCGTCCAGCTCAGCCTCCTGGCGGTCAACATTAGTGACCATATAGCCGGAGATGTAGCCACGATCAATCTGCATGCCCTCGGTGTACTCCTTCTCGAAGGCCACACCCTTGGACTCCTCAACCGTGATGACGCCGTCCTTACCGACCTTCTCCATCACCTCGGCGATCAGGTCGCCGATCTCGCTATCAGCAGCCGAGTTGGTGGCGACGTGAGCAATATCGGCGCGGTCACGCACGGGGGTGGCACTGGCCTTGATAGCAGCAACGAGCGCCTCAGCACCACGATCCAGGCCACGCTTGAGCAGCATCGCATTGGCACCAGCAGCAACCACCCGCAAACCCTCGGTGACAATCGCCTGGGCGAGCACGGTAGCGGTGGTGGTTCCGTCACCAGCGACATCGTTGGTCTTGGTGGCGGCTTCCTTGAGCAACTGGGCACCCATATTCTCGAAGGGATCCTGTAGCTCGATCTCCTTGGCGACGGTGACACCGTCGTGGGTAACGGTGGGCGAGCCGAACTTCTTGTCAATCGCGACATTGCGCCCACGCGGGCCAAGGGTAGTCTTGACAGCATCGGCGACCATATCTACGCCGCGCTTGAGCGAGCGACGGGCCTCTTCGTTAAAATAGAGCTGCTTAGCCATAAAGCTATCTATCCTCCAATAACTGCTTTAGTAGGAGCGGATACTATCAACAGGCACTGCGCCTGGATTAGTCCTGAATAACGCCCAGAATATCCTTCTCGGCCAGGATCAGGTACTCGACATCGTCAATCTTAAACTCGGTGCCGCTGTACTTGGCGAAGATGACCTTATCGCCAACCTGAACCGACATGGGGATCAGCTTCCCGCTCTCATCGCGGCGACCCTCACCGGCAGCGACGATGCTCCCCTCCATGGGGCGCTCCTTGCTGGCCGTGTCGGGCAGGAAGATGCCACTCCGGGTCTTCTCCTCACGCTCTGCCGGCTTGAGCACAACGCGGTCGCCGAGCGGCCGAATACGGAAATCCGCCATAGTTGCTATTCCTCCATTCAAGACAGGTAACGTTCATTGAGAACGGTTAGCACTCGCTTCATCAGAGTGCTAACCGTTGACTATAGTACTCAAAGCTGGGGGTTTTGTCAAGACCTATTTTAGCACTCATCTGAAAAGAGTGCCAACAAAGGTAGCACCGGCTTCCAGCCGGTCGGTGGCGCATCCAGGGCATGTGCAAAGTCCTTGGGGCTGCGCCCCAATCCCCACTTTTTATTGTTGTTTTGCGGCGAAGCCGCAAAAAAAAAAAAAAAAGATCTTCGGGGGCGGCGAAGCCGCCCCCAACCCCCCCACCGGAGGTGACTTTGCACATGCCCTGGTGGCGCATCGTGACCGGCTAGAAGCCGGTTCTACCTTCAGGCGTAACCGAACGCCTATGCAGCGTAGCCGCCCCCGAAGATCTTTATCTTGGTGGTGTTTTGAGGCTACGCCCCAAGAGCCTTGCACATGCCCTAGAGGATACAAACCTGGCAGGTTTGCATCCTCTAGGGCACTGACGTACAATAGCCACGATGAATAATAGTGGTGCCATCTATATTGAACACCCCGATCACCATGCCGTGATCAGCGAACTGACCCGGCAGATGGAAGCGCGTGGCTTTCGTGCCGTGGAGCGTGCGCCGACTGATCGCGATCCACGCATCATGATCCCGGCCAAGCGCCTCCGCCACTTCCTCATTATGCCCTCCGTCGTCGGTTGGGTGGTGATCTGGGAAGATCCGGGCTACTTTGCCGAACGCGAATTGGCCCAAGCCCTTGCCGCTAACCTCGGTGGACGAGCAATCTGGATCGAAGTGAGTGGCAATGGCGTCTCGTGGGCCTATGGCCGCTATAGGGGCAACGAGACGATTGACGAGCAGTATAGCGAAGTCAAAGTACCCTACTATGGTGAGTATGGCAGTATCTACTTCGCCTTTAACCCTGAACATACCCCCGAAGAGTTCATCGCCAAGTTTGGCCTGCCCTACGATGCCTACGACTATGCACGGGTCGTCGCTGGGGATCTGCCTGCGGCAACCGAAGCGGTCATCCACCTTGCCTTTGAGAAGTAGCGAGCATCGGCTACGTTTGCGCAATGCGATATATATGAAACAGACCATCCTCATGCTGGCCTCCACCAGCTTCTTCTCCGATTATGGCAACCATGTACGGATCTGGGAAGAGACCCGCGCCCTCCAGAAACGTGGCCATCGCCTCATTCTCGCCACCTACCACAATGGCGACAACATGCCGGGGCTGGACATCCGGCGCTCTTGGGATGTGCCCTGGATTAAGCGTGCGGTAGTGGGTTCTTCGCGCCACAAACTCTACTTGGATGTGGGGCTGGGTTGGCGCGCACTACGGGTCGCGTTCAAAGAGCGCCCGACCATCATCCACGCACATACCCACGAGGCAGCGGCGATTGGCTTGCCCCTGCGCAGCCTCTTTCGTGCTCCGCTCATCCTCGATTACCAGGGGAGTATGACCAGTGAGATGCTCGATCATGGGTTTGTGCGCAAGCAGAACCCGCTCTACCGCCTACTCGTGGAGGTAGAGCAGATGATCAATCGCACCGCCGATGCGATCATGACCAGTACCCACAACGCGGCTAATCAACTGCGGCAGGCGGGTATCGTACCCCACGAACGGATCTCTACCGTTACCGATAGTGTAGATACCGACCGCTTCCGACCCTATGATCACTCACCGGCATGGCAAGCCCAACGCATCGAACTGCGCGCCCAACTCGGCATCCCGGCGGGGCGGCGCATTATCGCCTATATCGGATTGCTCGCACCCTACCAGGGCACCAATGTCCTGATCGAAGCAGCAGCCCTGCTTGTCCGTCGCCGCCCCGATACCCACTTCTTAATTATGGGGCACCCCGATCCCCATAGCTACCGCACCTACGCCGCCTCACTCGGTGTTAGCGACCATGTCACTCTCCCTGGACGCATCATCTACCGCGATCTGCACAGCTACCTGGCCCTTGGCGATGTGGCCGTGGCGCCTAAGATGAGCCTCACCGAAGGGAACGGCAAGATCAGTAACTATATGGCGATGGGGCTACCCGTGGTGGCGTTCGAGACACCGGTAAGCCGCGAGATCTTGGGCGATTGTGGGATCTATGCCCAGTTGGGAAGCGCCGAAGATCTCGCAGCCAAGATCGAACTCGCCCTTGATGATCATGAACTGAGTCATCGCCTCGCGACCACAGGCCGCGCCCGCGCTATCAGCGACTTCTCTTGGGAACAGGCCGCCCGCCAGATCGAGACGATCTACCAGCATGCACTGACCCGAAGGCACAAAGGGCGCAGTAGCACATAGGCTTGATGTCTTGGCATCTCAGCGAATCTGCATCACCACCATCGCATGGATCGGTTTGCCCTCCTGAGCAACCTCCACCCACGTTTGGCCGCGATCATCAGAACGCCAAACCTGACCCGCATCAGTTCCTGCCCAGCATGTGTCCATATGGTAGCTGCACGGTGCAAAGACGGTAATCGCCCCCAGGAGCGGCACTGCCATAGTCGCGGCATCCCACTGTGCGCCACCATTATCACTACGCATCAGTTGGGTACCCTCCGCAATCGCCGCCAACAGGGTCTCCTGCTTGCCCGCCAACATCGCCAATGCCCGTGCCCCAGGGGCCGGCGGATGCTCACCTGTCCAATGTGCCATACCTTGAGCCGTTGCGATCAGTGGCCGGGAGGTCTCCTGGAGATCTTGCAGTGCCTCAGCCTCATCCTCAGGTGCTGGCCCCCACGTCTGAGCACCATCGAAACTGATCAACGCCTCATTCCCGTCCAGACCCACAATCACGACCAACGCCCCATCATCACCATCGGTAGCAATGATGCCATGGACAGTACGCCCCATCAGCGTATGTCCGAGCCGCCGCCAGTTCCCCGTCAATCCAGGATCACTGTAGGTGACTAGACCGTCATCAGTGCCGACATAGACGATTCCTGCCTTCGCCATAAGTACTCCTGCCTCTCGTTGTAACGGTATATTGGGCGATGAGCGTGAGGGTAGCATAGCACTCTGGAGGGGTTGTCGTCAAAGAGTATGCCACCAAGAATGCAACACCCCTCAGTCAGGGCATGTGCAAAGTCCTTGGAACTGCGCCCCAAGCCCCATTTTTGTGGTGTTTTGGCGGCTGCGCCGCCAAAACACCACAAAAAATATCTTCGGGGGCGGCTTCGCCGCCCCCGAACCCCCACCGGAGGTGACTTTGCACATGCCCTGCCCCTCAGTCTACTCTACTTGTGGGGAATACCCATATCAACGTATACTGAACGTTATCATTGCTGTTCTCAACCAATAACTTTGCTGGAGCAATGCTCAACGATGTTGGAACGGATACGGTCGCGCTTGCAATACAAACTGATGCTGGGATTTAGTGCAGTGCTCCTCGTAGCCCTCCTGCTCATCTCAGCCTATACCCAGTATAGCGCCAGCGATCTGCTGATCACCTATACCCGCGAAGAGCAGCGCAACCTTGCACATGCACGCATTGCAGCGGCTCAAGAGTTGCTCAATGAGATTCGTAACGATCTCCTCTTCCTGAGCAACGATCCCTCAATGGCCGCGTTTATGATCAATAACAGCGACCGAGATCATATTTCGCAACGCTTTGACAATCTCTTGTCCCGTGTTGGTTCTGGCTATCAGGGTATCTGTATCGCCGATCATGTCGGCTACTACCGTCTCTGTATGGCTGTCGAAGATGGGCAAGTGGTCACTATCCCTAACACCAGGTATCTCCCAACCGCCGAAGCCCTGCCGCCTAGCCACCTATACCAAGTCCGTGATCTCCCCCATATCTATACTTGGACATTCCAATCACCACATGCGCATCCCGCTTCAGCGGCGAATGAGATGGTCATCCGCTTTAGCTCGCCGATCTATACCGAATCCGGCACCAACATCGGCCAGATCATCCTTGATACATCGGCTAAGCCGGTCTTCAATTTACTAGCTGACGCTAAAGATGGCACCGAAACCCGGATCGTTGATCAGTATGGGAACTATGTCTTCGGTGGGCAAGGTAATCTACGTGATGACCGCCCGCAGAGTGGGATTGAGATCCTCCAACAACGGCATGGTACCATCATAGATCCTCCCGACTATCAGAGTATGGTGAGTAGCTACGCCACCCTACGCTTCCCTGATCAGCGTGGCAGCATCTGGATTGTGATCTATGATCGCCCTGTTGAGCAAATACTTGCACCACTCCGAACATCACTCTTTGCAAACATTATCTTAACGATCTTTCTGTTGATCATCGTGCTATTAGTCAGTTACCTGCTCACACGCACAATTGTACACCCAGTACGTGCCCTAGCAGCGGCAGCCGAACAGGTCGGTGCTGGCGATCTCAAGACCCCGATTACCCCCACCAGCCGGGATGAGATCGGGGCATTAGCCAAGACCCTCGATCATACCGTGACCCGACTCCGCACCACCATTGAGAGTGCCGAAGCGCGGCGACGTGAGGCGGAGACCCTCTATCCCTATGCTCTTGCCATCTTCGGGAGCCATGATCTACACCAACTTCTCAATCGTATTCTGTATGAACTGCGTGCCGTCGTCCCCTACGACAGCTCTACCGTCCAACTTGTACGCGAAGACCACGTCGAGATCATTGGCGCCTATGGCCTCGCCAAACCCGAAGATGTGATCGGCACCACCTTCTCTCTCTACGGCCCAGGGCCTAACGCAGAAGTCGCACGTTTAAAGACGACCGTCATCCTTGATGATGCGCCCAAAGCCTATGCACGGTTCAACGAAGCCCCGTTCCGCAACGATCCGATCCGCAGTTGGATGGGGGTTCCGCTCATCTTCGGTGAACGCTTGATCGGCATGATCGCCATTGACAAGTACGAACCCGACTTCTACACCCAGGAACATGCCCGTATCGCGAGCGCCTTTGCAGCCCAAGCCGCCATTGCCCTCGAGAACACCCGCCTCTACGAAGCGGTGCGCAACGAACTCGCCGAACGCCTACGTGCCGAAGAACAACTGCGCCAAGCCCAAAAGATGGAGGCCGTTGGTCGCCTCGCGGGTGGAGTCTCGCACGATTTTAACAACATCCTCACGGTAATTATGGGTGAATGCGACCTGATCATGCATGAACCGAGCCTGCATCCGGAGGTACGCCAAGGACTCGATCAGATCTACCAAGCCGGGCTACGTGCCTCGGCCCTCACCCGGCAGCTCCTCGCCTTCAGCCGCCGACAGGTACTCCAACCAATCCACATCAACCTGAATGAGATTATCAATCCTATTGAACATATGCTCCATCGTCTGATCGGAGAAGATCTTAATCTACACACCCAACTCGATTCCAATCTGCACACAATACGGGCTGATCCCAACCAGATCGAGCAGGTCATTCTCAACCTCTGCATCAATGCCCGCGACGCGATGCCCACCGGGGGCGATCTCATCATCATGACCGAGAATGTGCATATTGAGGTTGAATTTGACCCTGATCTAGCCCCCGGCGACTATGTACTGCTCAGTATCAGTGACACGGGAAGCGGCATGGATGCTCATACCCGCGAACACCTCTTCGAGCCATTCTTTACCACCAAGCCCCACGGAAAGGGCACCGGGTTAGGGTTGGCAACAGTCCACGGCATCGTGCAGCAGAGTGGCGGGGTGATTCGCTTCCAGAGTAGCCTGAACCAAGGCACCAGTTTCTACATCTACCTTCCGGTTGTCCAAAGTGTACCCCAGCGCATTGTGGATGCACCCACACCCCAAATCTCGTTTCTCAACGCCGTCGTCTTATTAGTCGAAGATGACGAACGGGTACGCCAATTAACCGAACAGATCCTACGCAGCCATGGACTCAAGGTCATGACTGCAGCCACTGGCACCAGTGCGCTCCACCTCTGCGCCGAATACCAGGATCGTATTGATATGTTACTCACCGATGTAATTCTGCCCGGTGGCATCAATGGAGTACAACTTGCCGAACGCATCCGCCTGATACATCCTCATATCAGTATTCTGCTCATGTCGGGATATAGTGACGAAGCATTCACCATTGCCGACAGCATCAGATCCAACAACCAATTCATCCAGAAGCCATTCACCACCGGAGGGTTGATCGAAAAGGTTGCCATCGCCCTAGCCAAACATATCCCCACAGAACAAACAGGTAGCTAGTAGGTTTGGGGGCTATGGTATACTAGGCGCAGAAAGAAGGCGGCTCAGAAGCCGCACTGCCGGCACTGCAACCCCGGCCCCATCACGGTCGCCGTGATGGGGTTATCTATTGGAGTAATGTTTCCTATGGATACGAATTACTACACCAGCCGCCTTGAGAAACTCACTGCTCGCATCAACGCGCTCAAGCCGCGCATCGAACGTGCCCACCAGGCGGTACGCCGCTTAGAGAGCGAGCAGGTACCCGCCGGGGCTACTGCGGCTGCGCGTGCCGCCCAACTCTCTGCCGCCCGCCTGATGGCCAACACCCTCGAAGATCGCAACCGCCAGTTGCGTATCGCCGCCGCCGCTATTCGTGCCGAGTTGAGCGACGACTCATAGCGATAGTGTTACGGGAGCCTGTGGCGCCTGTAACACTATCGCGTGTTGGGGTGTTTTTGGTGGTTACACCGCCAAAGTCCTTGGGGTTTGGTGCTACACCCCAAGGACTTTGGCGACTGGCGTCGCTGCCCGGTCGAAACCTAGCGAAATATCTTGCGGCCAAGTATGAAGCTGACGACTACGCTGATCACGAGTACCGGGATCGGATAACGGCGGATGATCGCTTCTAGCCCGCCGCGTATCCCGTCCACATCCTGATCCTCAAGGTAGTGTGCGCTGCGCTCAAGGGCGTCGGAAGTGGCGGCTTGGTCAGATCGCTTCCATGTGGTGTGATTGCGGATCGCCGTTCCTATCTCACTCACCTTCTGGCTGGCATCACTGATCACACCATTGATCTTCGCAGAGGCATGGGAGCCAATCTCGTCAGCCTTTGTACGGACAGTACCGACGACCTTATCGGCTTTTTCTCGTACATCATCGGTCATCTCATCCGCACTATGGGAGCGCAAATAGTCTGCTGCTTGGTGGGCAGAAGCCTCGGCATGCGATTCGGTGGTTGGTTTGTTTTCACGAGAATTCATCCTGATACCCCTTACTAATGCATTGATCTCGTTTTGTATGTTCGAGCAGAATGCTTTCATACAAACCTTATACGCTCGCTTGGGTACTGTGGCCTAGTGTTGTGCGTGAGCCTTCTCCCAAGCGTGGCGCACGGCTGCTTTGAACTCGTCCCAGGTATTCGGATGACTCAGATCCCAGCTACGATGTAAGGCTGGCTCAACCGCGTCCCACGTATCACCGCGCACCCGCGAGTCGGTGGCCATGTCGGTGCCAAAGGTGTAGGCCGGAACATAGTCGCTGTAGGGGCGTCCGCCCGCTGCCAGCGTTGACTGATAGTGGGTCTGGAAGTCGCGATCATTGGTGGTACTGTGCATACCACGGGCGAAGTCCAAGGTGGATGGCACCGAGCGTTGCCCCTGGCTGAGATCCAAAGTGGATGGTGCAGAGCGTTGACCCTGGGGGAGATCCAAGGTGGATGGTGCAGAGCGTTGACCCTGGGCGAAGTCCGAGGGGGGCGTGCCTGTGGTCATCGAGGGGTTCCAATCGGTTTTGTGCCAATCCTTACTACGCTGATTGATGTCTACTGCACCATAGCGGTGCAGTACCGCATCAACATCAACCCGCTCGTCCATGGCCGCATCAATGCTCACGGTGAGGAGTACGCCGCCCCGCCGCACGCCCTCGGCATAGATGTGGGCGGACTCTTCGGGTACTCCGTGGCCTATGAGGGCACCAGCCAGGCCACCGACACTCGCACCGATACCAGCTCCGAGGGCGGTGGAACCCGCCGCAGCGCCGAGGGTTCCAATAGCAGCGGCGAGAGGGCCGATGGCTAACACCGGGCCAATCCCAGGGATGGCGAGCAACCCAGCACCCACCAGCAGGCCGACGGCTCCGCCGACGACGCTGCCGCTTACTGCACCCGAACTCATCGGGTGCTCTTCGCCTACCTCCTGCTGCCGGACGCTTGCGTCGCGAACCACCATGCTGATATCCTCACGCGAGATGCCACGATCAATGAGTTCGTTTGCGGCACTCTGGGCGTCACTTAATGTATCGAAGAGTCCGGTTATGGTTCGAATCATCGCTGTGCTCCTTCTATTCGTAGAATGCTGTTCGCTTCTATACGTTGTACATAATGAAGAGAAGGATGTGTGACCTTAGTATAGCGAGTGCGAACGAAGGCCGGTAGCCTATAAACTCCGACTCTCGTATGCGCACTATGCCTGACAGGGTGTAGGGTTACGTCCCGACGATGATCACCCGTACCTCATGCGTTCCAACATTGTCGCGTAGGGGAATGTGGCCGTCAGATACCTCCACGCCATCGAGTGTTACCCGTGCAGTTGCCCCGCGCTCGACGATGATCTGGTAGGTTGCCGCGCCGACCCGGTAGCTCGCCGTGTAGCCGGGCCACTCCGGCGGCAGGCAGGGTGTGACGCTTAGGGTGTCGCCACGGCGGCGTAGGCCGAGTAGTTGTTCGACGCCTAGCCGGTAGAACCAACCCGCCGATCCGGTGTACCATGTCCAGCCGCCGCGTCCGGCGTGGCCTTCGGCAGTGTAGACATCGGCGGCGATGCTGTAGGGTTCCACCATGTAGCGGAGACTGTGCTCGGCGGCGTGGCGCACCGGGCTGATCAGCCGCAACAGTTCGGCCACCCGCCCGCCCTCGCCCAGCATAGCCCATGCCCAGATCGTCCAGATTGCGGCGTGGGTGTACTGGCCGCCGTTCTCGCGCACTCCCGGCAGGTAGCCCTTGATATAGCCGGGGTTATGCTCGCCCTGGTCAAAGGCCGGTGTGAAGAGCCGGATCAGCCCGACCTCACGGTCAACCAGCAGGCTATCCACCGCCTCCATACCCGCCCGCGCACGAGCCGGATCGCCGACACCCGCGATCACCGCCCAGGACTGGGTCAGCGAGTCGATCTGGCACTCGGTGTTGGCCTGTGAGCCGAGCGGCGTGCCGTCGTCGTAGAAGGCGCGCAGATACCAGCCACCGTCCCACGCACTGGCCTCGATGGCCACCCGCAGCCGCTCGGCTTCAGCCCGGTAGTGCGCGGCGCGCTCGGTATCGCCCCGGGCTGCGGCCAGCTCGGCGAAGGGGTGGAGCACTGCGATCAGGAACCAGCCGACCCAGACGCTCTCGCCGCTACCGCCTGCGCCCACCAGATTCATGCCGTCGTTCCAATCGCCAGCACCCATCAGCGGCAGGCCGTGGGCACCCATTCGCCCCAACCCATAGTCTATCGCCCGTGCGCAATGTTCGTACAGGCTGGCCTGATGCGCCGAGACCGTGGGTGTGTCGTAGTATTCGGCCTCGCCTTGCTCCCTGGGGCGACCCTCTAGGTAGGGCGTCGGCGCATCCAGCAGCGCCAGATCGCCCGTCACGTCACAGTAGAAGGATGTGACATAGGGCAGCCAGAGGTAGTCATCGGAGAAGCCGGTACGCACGCCGCGCCCGCTCGGCGGATGCCACCAATGCTGCACGTCGCCCTCGGCAAACTGGCGGGCGGCGGCGCGCAGAATCTGGGCGCGCGCCACATCCGGCGCGGCATGAATCAAGGCCAGCACATCCTGAAGTTGATCGCGGAAGCCGTAGGCTCCGCCCGACTGGTAGAAGGCCGAGCGTGCCCAGACCCGGCAGGCCAGGGTTTGGTAGAGCAGCCAGCCATTCAGCAGCAGATCGAGGGTCGGGTCGGGTGTCTGCACCTGAGTCGCGCCAAGCAGCGTGCGCCACCCCGCAACGGCGGCTTGTTCGGCGCGAACCGCAGCGGTCGGTGTGCGGTAGCGTTCAGCCAGTCGGCGCACATCCTCGGTATCCTCGCCCTGGCCCAGCAGAAAGACCACCTCGCGCTCCTCGCCGGGGGCCAGATCGAGGGCGCAACGAATAACGCCGCATGGGTCGTGTCCCGCACCAACACGACATGAGAGGGTGCGGGCAGCCATGCCCGCAGGCCGTCCGAGATCGCCGTTGCGCCCAATAAACTCGGTGCGGTCGCCGGTGTAGCTTAGCACAAGCTCGCTCGCGGCAAGGAACGCCACCCGCCCGCCAAACTCGACATTGTAGGCATTGCGGGCCAGCAGCGTGGCGTACTCCTCGTCGTAGGCGGTGACGATGTAGGGGGCCATTTGGGCGCGGAAGACGCCCAGTACCCATTCGGCGTAGAACGTCGCCGTGATCTGGACGGGCTGGTTGCCGTGGTTGCACAGCCGCAGGCGGAAGATCTTCACCGGATCATCGCTGGGCACCGAGATAGTCAGTTCGCTGGCGATGTCGCCGCACTGACGGGCGAAGCTGCTGTAGCCAAAGCCGTGGCGCACGCGCACATGGCCCACACCCACAGGGCGCGGCGTGGGCGACCAGATCGCACCGCTGGCCTCATCGCGCAGGTAGAGCGCCTCGCCCAGGGGGTCGCGCACCGGGTCGTTCGCCCAGGGGGTAAGCCGGTTCTCACGGCTATTCTCGGCCCAGGTGTAGCCACCGCCACTCTCGGTGATGAT
>RRYU01022943.1_pt1 | contig 16733 bp, 15 predicted proteins | sample 2162651 | NCBI WGS metagenome assembly RRYU01 (sample SAMN10267283, study PRJNA491782) | microbial mat metagenome | isolation source: biomat in the production well | place: Japan: Minami-Kanto gas field, natural gas well KTG3 | collected 2017-06 | reverse complement strand
GACTGTAAGGAGGTGAAGATCTCACCGCCGGGTAAAGAGACCGGTGTTGCCCCGGCACGCTTGATGACTTCACCGCCCAGACCAGGCATGCGCATCTTCAGACCTTTGTAGTCAGCAACGGTATTGATCTCACGGTTGAACCAGCCGCCCATTTGCACACCGGTATTTCCGGCCGCAAAAGCCTTGAGGCCAAATTGGCCATAGAGTTCATCCCAAAGTTCCTGCCCACCACCCTGATGGATCCAGCCGGACATCTCTTGCGCATTCAGACCGAAAGGAACGGCCGCAAAAAATTGAGCAGCCTCGGACTTGCCCTTCCAATAGTAGGCAGCCCCATGACCCATTTCAGCGGTCCCCCGCGAAACAGCATCAAAGGATTCAAACGCAGGGACCAGCTCGCCGGCACCGTAGACCTTAACCGAGAGCCGTCCTCCGGACATATCGGTGATATATTTTGCCAGGTTATTTGCTCCAGTTCCCAGGCCGGGGAAATTCTTTGGCCAGGTCGTGACCATCTTCCACCTGTACTTCTTGTCGGCAGCATGCACTGCTGGTGCGCCAATCGCGCCAGTTGCTGCCACAGCTGCAGTTGCCAGTGTTGCCTTTTTCAGAAAATCACGACGATTATTCTCATTCATGCCGAGCCTCCCTTTCAATCTGGTTAACGTGCCAAAGAAGTTCTTTAATTATGATCTTTAAAAATAATGTGATATCGGGTCCTTGTCAATCAAACCACGAATTTGATATTCAGGATCATATTTGGTAGGGGCTCGAATGAACGCTGCAGAGAGAATCTCTGCTGACATTTGACAGACAAGCCTGTTAGTATCCTGATGAACTGGATATCGTAATTCTCTTCAGGAAATCAACAACAAATGCCGCAATCTTTAAAAAAATCAAACAGGATCGGCCCCTATCTGCTTCTGATTCTGCCGCCGCTGTTCTGGGCCGGAAATGTCGTGCTGGCGCGTGGACTGGCGCAACAGATCCCGCCGCTGTCAATGTCTTTCCTGCGCTGGGCGACCGCCCTTCTATTCCTGGCCCCCTTCACCTGGCGTCAAGTTCGCCGGGATTGGCCTCTTTTATCCGATCACTGGAAGATCCTCGGTCTCTATGGCCTGCTCGGTATCGCCAGTTTCAACAGTCTTCTCTACACCGCAACTCAAACGACCACAGCTCTTAATTGCGCCCTGATGCAGTCATTAATGCCTGCAGCCATAGTCCTGTGCAGCTTTCTTATCGATCGCGAAAAAATAGGATTACAACAAGGATGCGGGGTTTTACTCTGCTCACTGGGAGCTGCCTGGATCGTACTTCAGGGTAATATATTCTCTATTGGTTCAATCAAGCTGGTTTCTGGTGATTTATGGATGCTGGTTGCAATCTTCTGTTATGCCCTCTACTCAACTCTCTTACCGCGCCGCCCCCGGATTCACCCTTTGAGCTTTTTGACCCTGATCATAGCTATCGGGACTCTGTTGCTTGTTCTGCCCTTTCTGCTCGAACTCCAGATCAAAGGGCCGCCGACGGCCAATCTCAGCGTTTTGGCCGGCATTCTTTATGTTGCGATCTTCCCTTCAATTGCAGCCTACCTTTGCTGGAATAAAGGGGTAGAGATCATTGGTGCTAATCGCGCAGGTCTATTCATCAACCTGATTCCAGTTTTCGCAGCGGGTATGGCAATAATTTTTCTGGGCGAAGAGCTTCAACGCTTCCATCTGATCGGAATTCTGATGGTGCTGGGTGGAATGATTATTTTTCAATTTACGCGCAAAAACACCTGACAAATAAAGATTAGGGTCAGGAAAACATTTTTTCGCTCCCAAAACACAGAGAAGCGCTAGTCTCGTCTGATTTTCTTGCCATCAAGCATGGCCTTAATCAAATTTTCGCGATGCAGAAGACTCGATGCCAGAGCCCCGCAAACATGCAGGACTATAAGTACCAGCAGAACTCCAGCCATCCCCTCATGGATCTCTTTAAAAAAACCATCCCCTCCTGAGCCACCATGCTCTTTGTCATCATCCGCATAGGCGGGGCTGATCAAATGGACTGAGCTATGTTGACTGCTAACCCCCTGACCCTTGGTTGACAAGGCCAGATATCCGCTACCATTCACAACCAGAAGAATCGCCAATAGCGCCATGATCATCCATCCGGCTGCAGGATTATGTCCCTGATAACATTCCGCATCACCTCTCGCCATCCGCTTCAGATACTGCAAAGCGACCTCTGGCGACGTCACAAAGCTCGTAAAACGCGCATACCTTGTTCCGACTAGTCCCCAAATCAGCCGCAAGGAAATCAGTATCAGAATGCTGTATCCGGAATAAACGTGCACCCACCCGGCATCATCTCCAGAGATAAAAGCCACAAGGACTAAGGCAGCCAGTGCCCAATGAAATATCCGAATAAAGAGGTCCCAGATCTGAACCTGTTGTTGATTATCCATCACAACCTCTTTTCTTGAATTTGACTAAAGTAAAAAACAATACTCAGCGTAAGTATTCACACCAAAGGGAGACGAATAGAGAACCGGCTCCCCCCTTCAGGCAGGTTTTCAGCTGCGAGGTTGCCTGAATGAGCATCAACGATAGCTTTAACTAGAACCAACCCAAGGCCGGTTCCTTCAATTTTCTGAGTTCTGCTGCCGCGATAAAACCGTTTAAAAATTTTATCAAGTTCCTGCGGATCGATACCGCAACCGTTATCTTCGATCTTTACCAGGACCTGATTCTCATCTTGTTCAGCGCAAATACTTATCAGGCCCTCAGGACGATTATATTTCACCGCATTTTCAAGCAGACAAGAGAATGCTTCGGTCAGTCTTTCCTCGTGACCAGCGACCATAAGATCATCCTGCATCTGTTCGCTGAATTCGATCTTCTTCTCGCGAGCCAGAGGTTCGACTGTCAGCCGTGCCTTTCGCAAACAAGAATCAATTGCGAGCGGTGGAAATCCTGACAGGGAGATCAGTTCGGCCTCGGTTTTGGCAACATTTAAGAGCCGGCTGATCTTGTCTCCCATGGAGTCAGCAGAATCTCTTATGATTTCCAAAGCTTCAACATATTCACCCGCCGACCGCTGCCGTTGTAAATAGACATCACAGTGACCCCGAATGACAGCGACAGGCGTCTTCAATTCGTGCGACACCACCGAAAGTAATTCCTCCCGGGCTCGTAACGACTTGCGCAACCTATCAAGCATTCCATTAAAAGCCGTGGCAAGAGAACTCAACTCCCGGTACTGTTCTTCTGCATCGATCCGCTGATCCAGGGTCTTTTCACTAACCTGATTGATCGCTACAGAAAAATCGTTCAACGGCTGCAGGGCACGCCGACTGATTTGCCAACCGACCATGGCAATAAACAGACCACTCAGGGCTCCAGTAAAGAGCAAGAAATCACGGAACTTAGACAGGGTTTCGAGATTATCTGTCTGTGTATGAGCAACAACAACCCTTGCCGGAAAACCACCAAACTCAACCAGACGTTCCATGATGCGTAATGGTTCCTGCGCAGGCCCGACACCGGTGTATATTTTTAAATTGAAGAGCGGGTCATTTTCAACCAGTTGTGCCGGGAGAACTTCAAGTCTTTCTCCCACCAGAGAGATTGAATCAGTAAAAACCTCATCCTCCAAAAAAATCTGGTAGTAATGACCAGAGCGTGGAATAGAAAATTTCCCACCGGCTGCTTCGGTATATTCAAATTCCAACTCACCATTTTCGATATGCAAAAGACCGGTGAAAATCTCCAGATCAGAGAGCAGGCTGTGATCCAGCGAGGCATTATTAATGTTTCGAACTTCCAGATAAAGTCCAACACCCGCAAGCCCTAAAGCCAGGAGGCCAGAAAGAAGCAACCAGAAAAAAAGTCGGGACGAGATCGATTTTTTCAACAACATGGTTTACCTTTTTGTTGCTAAATCAGCGGAGAGACGATAACCGGCCCCCCTGATGGTATGGATCAGTTTAGGACTGAAGCCGCGGTCAACCTTACGCCGCAGGTTGCTGATGTAAACATCAATGATATTGCTTTCAAAGTCGTAGTAACTGCTATAGATATGTTCCAGCAATTCATTCCGCCCGACGACTCGGTCCTGATTCATGGCCAGATACTCAAGATATTCATATTCCTTGGAACTCAGGTGGAGTTGCTCCCCCTCCCGATGAACAAGGCGGGCATTAGTATCAATAGAAAGATCTGCGATCTTAATAATTGGGGAAGGCTTCCCTTTACTGCGCCGAATAGCAGAGCGGACGCGCGCGACCAGTTCAGGAAAATCAAAGGGTTTGCCAATGTAATCATCCGCGCCGGTTTCCAGTCCGGTCACCTTGTCTTGCATCTCATGTTTTGCCGTAAGCATCAGGACCGGTGTCTCTATGCCAGACTTACGCATCTGCTTGAGGATCGTCAAACCATCGATTTCCGGCAACATGATGTCGAGTAGAATGGCATCAAAATCGTAGTTCTGAACCATAAAATGCCCATCTTCACCATCTGAGGACAGATCTACGGTAAAGCCCTGCTCTTCGAGCCCCTTTTTAAGGACACTGGCCAGAAGCTTTTCATCCTCAATAATCAATATTCTCATCAGCTCAGCTCCAATTTTGTTACATCACAAACCAAGTGTAACAAATCCCGAATTTGAGTTACTGTCACAGAGCAACAACTCAACAGATTGGGAAAGAATGTCGTACACCACCACAACCTGATTCGGGTTACTTTTTCTCAATTTTACGTGCATGAAAACTGTGGTTTTTATAATCGCCTTTGACTTCAACAAACGATCCTACGACTATCTCGCCATGTTCCCTATCGAACCAGGTCCGTTCATCGACAAGAACCTTCTCATTATCAATCATCCAGATTCCTACCCTTTCCTGCGGAATGCTTTGCACTGTCCCGTACAATTCACCTCTTTTATGATCTGTACGTTTCGTGTGTTCTCTATCTTCCTTCGAACTACGTTTCACTTCCAGTTTCGAAGCATTAAAGATTTGTCCATCTGTACTCCCCTTGATTTCAACGAATGAGCCGACCTCTGTACGACCGTATTCTTCTTCAATTCGGGTTCCTTCAGTCACAAGCACCTGACGACCATCCACAATCCAGATGCCGTTGCGATCAGCAGGAAGCTCTTCTATGGTTCCGTAAAGCTTGCTGCGATATCCATCCTTATGATCGTTGCTGGCAATAACTACCCCTATGAGACTTATTGTTAAAATTCCAGTGAGTGCAATAATAATTATTTTCTTCATGCTGTTTCCTTTCTTAGGCTAGATCCACGTCGTTTAAATTCAGACTAAATCAATGAAGATGAAGGGCAGATTAAAGAGCGAAAAAATTTCATACTTTTTAAATTTATTAAGCTGCGATCAAAAATCATTTAACTTCAACTAACTGCGCATAAAAGGTGCTGTTTCGATAATAACCTTCGACCGAAACCCCGGCCCCTTCCAGGACTTGACCTTGAGTTTCTTCGATTTGGGTCCGCTTATCCACCAGGACTCTGTGGCCATCGATTTTCCAATGGCCAATTTTTGACTGCGGAAGCTCTTTTATTGTGCCACTTAAATTGCCGTTTTCATGGCGATGATCCGACCCAAGGTTTGCATCAAGAAATTTCCCTCCAGGCTCGATCTCAATGTACGTCGCATATATTATTCCTCCCCTCGATATACCCATAATCTCAGCATAGGAACCAGGAGTTGCTAAGCCGTGAATCTGTTTAACTCTGGTCTGTGGTGAAACCCGAACAGTACGGCCATTAAAGATCCAAGTACCATAAAGCCCGATCGGCATCTTTTCAACGTAGCCATAAAATGCATTCCATTTTCCCCTCTGCTCCTCGCCCCCGGCATAAGACAACCCAGAAATGCTCAGTGTCATCATTATGGACAATGCAATAATTAAATTCCGGTTCATATTCAACCTCCCTTTTCTTGATTCTGTTTATTTAAGTTGTTCCTACCCTAAAACAGGCAAGATGAAAGGAAGGTTAACGTTCAAAAAAAATCACCAATCGGTGACTTCAGCTTTAGCTGACTCAGCACGCATCCTTTTATAGGAACCCGAGGGAATTGATTTTAAACTTTGATTAAGTTTAGGGAATATCTTTAGAGGCTTACTAAAAGAGGTGTTTTTTGCTTTTGAGAAGACAGAGGGTCAGTTTGTGCATGAAGCACGGGAGTAGAGAGTCAGGCTTCAACCCCCTATTAAGCCAAGAGAAACACATTGGTGAAACAGCTCCTCTTGGTTAAGCAAAGGCCGTACCTCTATTAATCCCCTGGAATCAAATCAATCCTTGGGGAGAGAGATCTGAAAATCCTGAAATTTCAACAGATGCCACAGCGCTTGCATTCCGCAAAACAGCGTGGCGTCAAATCGCCTTTCAAGCCTTTTTGATACTCATTCCATAAGTATCGTCGCTGACCTCCCTGATCGATAACCTCCCAGGGGAAAACTTCATCTTCACTTCGCTCGCGCGTCACATAAAAATCAAGATTAAGCCCGTTACGTTTCAAAATTTGGCCAAGATTCCCGCCAGCGGCAATTTCCGGCAATAATCGCCCGATACGGCGGTCGGCACGGGCCAGAAGTGCCTGCAGTTGGGATGAACGGATTGACTCGCTGATCAATTCAGTATTAGGAAGTCTTGAAACTCCCGACTGCAATTTACGAATTTTCTTTTTAAGGCTCTTCTCCCCTTCCATAGCGGCCCACTGCATAGGAGTAAATGGCTTGGGAATAAAAGGGTTTACACTTAATGTCAGGGTACCGAGTCGACCACGCTTACGACCGACTTCGCGCCAGATCAGTCGCACCTTATCGGCCAGGGATAAAATAGCTTCAATATCCTCATCTGTTTCAGTCGGCAAGCCGATCAAAAAATAGAGTTTGATATTCATCAAGTCGGCATCAGCCAAGAGGTGCACCGCTTGCAGGATTTGTTCTTCATCGAGGTTCTTATTGATCAGGTCGCGCATACGTTGGCTACCAGCCTCAGGTGCAATCGCTACGGTCTTCAAACCTGCAGCCTGTAACTGTACGGCTTCAGCAACAGTTAAGGCGTCAAGCCGCAGGCTGGAGACTGAAACTTCGCCGCCGCGTGCCATAATCTCCTGCTGTAGTTCTGCTATCTGGGTGTGATCAGCGACTGCAGCGCCAACAAGGCCGATCCTTGTACGCTGACAGAGGCCATCATCAACTTGATCGAGTAAATTGCCTAAACTTCGTTCCCGGTGAGGGAGATAAATATATCCGGCAGCACAAAAACGACAGCCTCGAGAGCAGCCGCGCATCACTTCGGTCAATGCCATCTCGCCAAACTCAGACTCTCTGTTCAATATAAATGAACGGCTCGCCGAGTCATCAAGATCTTCCAGATAGACACGTTTGACAGGAGAGGTTATGAGCGGCAGTAAAGAACCATCCTCCTGGTACTCAATCTCAACCTGAGACGGTAGATAAAGACCAGAGAACTTGCTGAATATCTCAATGCCGGAATTCGACTCAGCATAGTATGCTTTTAGCGCCGAAATAAAGCCGGGGAGTATCGGCTCAGCTTCACCGACAGCAACGATATCTGCAATCTCAGCCAAGGGTTCTGGATTCAAAAATGCGCAAACACCACCAAACAAGACCAGAGGGTCTTGTTGCCTACGCTGTGCAGCAAAGAGAGGCACCTGACCAAGCTCAAAGATTTTAGGTAAATTCAGATAGTCGTTTTCGAACGATATGGAGAGTGCGATCAGGTCAAACTCAGAAAATGGGGTTTCAGTCTCAAGCGAAACCAGTGGCAGACCACTCTTCTCATGTTCGAGCAGATCTTCTTTGTCAGGCAGAAAGAAACGCTCACAGCTACAATCAGGATGGGCATTAAAGAGTTGATAGACCGATTGGTATCCCAGATTCGCCATCGCCTGGCTATAGCCGTTAGGGTAGACCAATGCTATACGCAGGCTGCCTGATCCCGGCGTATTCAAGCCTGTCTCAGCAGCATAGCGATCTCTTAACTTTTCTAGCAATTTACGTGACACTCGAAATCCTTAAGTATAGAAAAACATCTTATGTTTATTTCGTAGGTACGAACAACCTTTCTATTTTTGAAAACGAATAAAAAAAGGGGCCACATAGGTGGCCCCAGTGACGAGGGAGTCGTCATAGGTCGGCATTGAAGCGTACAGAACCGCTGTACATCGGCCGGGCGGAGTTCCGGCGCAGCATCACAATGAATCCTGGCTGAACAAACTCGTCCCTTTGCAGGGGTAACCGTTCATCCAGACACAGCTGTCTCTGATTATTTCGGGTACAACAAATGCGATACTCTCAGCTCGGCAAACAGTTCGATTACCGCCTGCTTTTGAGTTCTATCAATCGACCCGCTTACGCAGAAACGTCGGGATATCAAACTGCTCATCATCGCAGAACAGATCCCTGGTTCCACTAGCCAGCCGAGGTTGAACCTTTTGTTGATTACGCACGTGAGTTGGTACATCAAAGTCTATTTTGCTGTTACGTATAAGTATTTCAGCATTGCGATTGATCTCTTCAATCGCAGGTCGTTTCCCCTGAAAATCATCGCCAAACCCAGTGGCAATTGCAGTGATTTTAATTTTCTCGCCAAGAGATTCATCGATTACCAGTCCGACAATGATATTGGCATCCTCATGGACCTTTTCATGGATAATGGTTGAAGCCTCTTCAAACTCCTCCATCGTCATGCTGGCTGAGCCAGAGATATTCACCAGAACACCCATAGCACCTGAGATATCGATCTCTTCAAGAAGTGGACTACTAATTGCCGCATTTGCAGCTTCAAACGCTCTACGCTCACCTTCAGCAACGCCTATGCCCATCATCGCCATTCCACGATTACTCATAACCGTGCGAACGTCAGCAAAATCGACATTGATCAGGCCTTCAGTGATTATCAGATCGGAAATCCCTTGAACAGCCTGACGCAACACATCATCAGCGGGTTTAAAGGCATCGAGAATGCTCATGTTTTTTCCAGCAAGGCCCAGAAGCCGATCATTCGGGATAACAACCAACGAATCAACGACTTCAGACAGTGCCTTAACGCCAGCATCAGCACGCAGCATCCGCTGTTTGCCTTCGCGAGAAAAAGGCTTGGTAACAACGCCAACAGTTAGCGCACCCGAAGCTTTCGCAGCCCTGGCGATGACTGGAGCAGCACCTGTGCCTGTACCGCCACCCAGGCCTGCGGCGACGAAGACCATATCTGATCCGGCAAACAACTCTTCAAGGCGAGCAACATCTTCTTCTGCTGCCTGACGCCCAACGTCCGGATCGGCCCCGGCTCCAAGTCCTTTTGTCAGATGCCCGCCCAACTGAATTTTCATTGGCGCAGCACTGCGGCGCAAAGCCTGTGCATCAGTGTTGGCCGTGATAAATTCAACACCTTCCACCTGACTGCGGATCATAGTATTTACTGCGTTACCACCCCCACCGCCAACGCCAACAACCTTTATTTTTGCTCCTTGATCCAATGACTCTTCGAATTGGAACATGATCCCTTCTTTGCTTTCCATAATAGACTCCCTCATGATGGCCGGTGTTCACTCCGCGCTCACACCGACAGTGTTTTGCCCTCAATGGACGAATTACTCAAATGCTAGAAAAACTCGTTAAACCATTCCTTCATCCGCAGAATGACTTTTTCAAAAACATTATCCTGACCGATTTTAAACTGCTGCCTGTCCAGATTTTTACTACCGTACTTAACAAGACCAACGCCTGTAGCATAGATCGGTGAATTAACCACATCTATCAGCCCGCCAATCCCCTGAGGTAAACCACGACGAACCGGAAGGTTGAAGATCTGTTCAGCGAGTTCCGGCATACCTGGTAGAATCGACGACCCACCGGTGATGACAACCCCCGATGCAATTAAATCTTCATAACCACTTTTGATGATTTCTCGATTGACCAAAGTGAATATCTCTTCAACCCGTGGCTCAAGAATTTCAGCCAAAAGCTGGCGCGACAGGACTCTAGCCTCACGACCACCGACCGAAGGAACTTCAATGGTCTCATCCTTGCCAACCATCGACGTCAGACAACAGCCATAGGCTTGTTTAATCTTCTCTGCTTCGGCCATAGGAGTACGCAAGCCAACGGCAATATCGTTTGTCAGATGGTCTCCACCGATCGACAACACCGAGGTATGCTTGATCGCACCTTCAGAAAAAATTGCGATATCAGAAGTTCCACCGCCAAGATCGACCAGTGCGACACCCAACTCCTTTTCATCTGCCGAAAGAACTGCTTCACTTGAGGCTAGTTGCTCTAGCACAATATCTGCGACATCCGTCCCGGCGCGATTACAACTCTTGACAATATTTTGCGCGCTTGCCACTGCCCCGGTAACTATATGCACCTTGGCTTCAAGGCGAACACCACTCATACCGAGAGGTTCGCGGATCCCATCCTGATCGTCGATGATAAATTCTTGCGGCAGGATATGCAGAACTTCACGATCCATCGGAATCGCAATCGCCTTGGCAGCGTCGATAACCCGAGTCAAGTCTTCGGAGGAAACCTCGCGGTTTTTAATTGCGATCACTCCTTGAGAATTCAATCCCTTAATGTGACCGCCTGCAATGCCGGCATAAATCGTCTTGATTTCGCAACCAGCCATCAACTCAGCCTCGCGCACCGCCTTTTGGATTGCCTCAACGGTACTCTCGATATTGATGACAACCCCTTTGCGCAGCCCCTTGGAGACACTGGTGCCGATGCCAACAATTTCAAGCCCCTCGTCGGTTAAGTTGCCAACAATGCAACAAATTTTTGTGGTGCCGATATCGAGACCGACAATCAGACTTTCCCGTTTGTTACTCATAGAACCCCCTTAGGCCCTCAGCTTGCAGCAGTTTCAGGCTGCTGCTCAATTCTGACAATAATTCGCTTATCAACATTCAAATCGATATATTCAAGTGCTTCCAGTCGAGGCTTAAGCCGCGCGTAAATTCTTTCCAGCCTGTTCAACTTTTCGGAAAAACCATCCCCTCCCAATTTGACTTTTACAGCACCGACCAGGGTATAGATGGTTAACCCGCCATTCTTTTCTCGATGTATTTCAGATACCTCAGTCAAATTAAAGCTCTCGCGCTGCTTTAGATCTTCAATCAGCGCAACAACCTGAGATAACTGTACATGTCCATTTTCTGTGTTACTTAGAAGCGCATTTCGTTCAAAACCGGTCACAACCGGATAATTAAAACTATCTTCTCTGCTCAGTACCTTGAAAACCTCACCATTTCGATCCAGGTAATAAAGGTACCCAAGGTTAATTATTGCTGCAGGCACACGCTCTTCAATCACAATATTGACCTGCCGAGGGAAAATACGCTCGACACTTGCGCTCCGTACCCAGGGATTCTCCTCGATTTTACGCCCGATCAATTCGAGATCGAGAGCAAAGGTACTGACTCCTGTCTGAATGTCTGATAGCGCCAAAATCTTTTCCTGTCTAAGCTGTGAGCCGCCAAAGATACTGACCTGATCAATCCTAAACAAATCCGATGCCACCAGTAATTGAATCAACAGGCTCAAACCGACAACAACCAGGGCCCCCGTAAATCCCATCACTGTCAGCCGTAAAGAACGATGCAAAATCTTCCGCAAATCCAGCGGCTTTTTCTGCGTCTTTTTGCGGTTCCCTTTCCCGCGGTGACAACCGGTGCGAAAGCTTCCGCTGCTATTTGCTTTCAGATCCTGCATAAATCCTACTTGTCAATATCGGCATCAAGCAAAATGTTCTCGACTAACTGACCGAAACTAAGACCAGCAGCTTTGGCTGCCTTAGGTAATAGACTTGTCTCAGTCATGCCTGGAATTGTATTCACTTCGAGGCAATAAAATTCGTTCTCGCGCAACATGAAATCGACCCGTGCAGCACCTCTACAACCGAGCACCTCACATGCAGAAACTGCTGCCTGCTGCATCTTGGTATAAGCACCAGCATCGATCGGTGCAGGCAAGAGATATTCGGTCTCACCTTTAGTATATTTCGCATGAAAATCGTAAAACCCACTCTTTGGAACAATCTGGATGATCGGCAATGCTTCACCATTCAAGACAGATACAGTCAGCTCCAGGCCTACAATAAATTCTTCAACCAGAACAGTTCCATCCAGAAGCATCGCATCTTCAATCCCTTTTCTCAGCGAATCAGTGTCTTTAGCGATACTGATTCCGATCGTTGATCCTTCACGAGAAGGCTTTATTATCAAGGGAAAGTGCCGACAAGCTTCAAGGAGGAGCGCTGTTTGCTCTATGTTTGTAACAACCTCAAACCCTGGTGTCGGCAACTCGTGATAAATAAGCATTTTCTTTGTCGCAACCTTATCGATCGACAAACTTGAAGAGAGCACACCACTACCGGTATATGGAATCTGCAGCATCTCAAGCAGCCCCTGAACACGACCATCTTCTCCAAAGCGTCCATGCAGAGCAATGAAAGCCAGATCTATAGCAGACTCTTTCAATTGTGCCGGCAGATCTAATCCCACATCTACCCCGATTGCTTCATAACCCATCCTATTCAGGCTGTTCAACACAGCACTGCCGGTTTTAAGCGAAACCTCCCGCTCAGCGGATACCCCACCATAAAGCACGCCTATTTTCATATTTTTAAGCCTGCTTTTTTCGATCATTTCGCCTCAGCTCTTTCCACGCATTTTTTCGGACAACAGGTCACAAACCTGATTTACATTTCCGGCTCCGAGGGTGATCACCATATCTCCTGGCTCAACCTGCTCCGCCAAAAGAGCGGTAGCCTCTTCCAGGGTCGCGCAGTAACTGACATCCCGGTGCCCATGATCTCTGATACCGTCTGCCAGTGCCTCAGCGTCAGCACCTTCTACCTGGGTCTCTCCTGCGGCATAGACATCAGTAACAATCACCTTGTCTGCCTGATAAAATGCAGTCAAAAAATCATCAAAGAGGGCCTGGGTGCGGCTATATCTATGCGGTTGAAAAACTGCGACCACACGCTTCTTCCAGCCCGATTTTGCCGCTGCCAGGGTCGCTCTGATCTCAGCGGGGTGATGACCATAGTCATCCACTATCATCACACCCGCGATCTCATCTCTCACCTGGAAACGACGCTGTACTCCACTGAAATTTCGGAATCCGCCGACTATTGTTCTGAATGGAACTGCGAGTTCAACTGCAACGGCCAAAACCGCCAGTGCATTCAAAACATTGTGACGACCCGGCATCCTGAATGAAATCCGGCCCAACTCTTTACCTTGATAATGTGCAAGAAAGCTTGTTCTTCCCTGACGCATCCGAATTTCAGTTGCAAAAAAGTCTGCCTGACTACTCAACCCGTAAGTGAGATACCTTTTCTTGACTAACGGAAGTATCTCCTGAATCTGCGGATCATCCAGGCAGAGAACCGCACGGCCATAAAAGGGCACTTTATTGATAAAATTGACAAAGATTTCACGGATTTCTTCTATTCCACTATAAAAATCAAGGTGATCTTCATCAATGTTCGTGACAACCGCAATCGTCGGTGCCAGATGCATGAAGCTTCCATCAGATTCATCTGCCTCAGCGACCAGAAACTTTCCACGTCCCAGTTTTGCATTACTTCCCAGTGCATCAAGCTTTCCACCAATAACGGACGTCGGATCGATTCCCGCGTGACCGAGAACAATGGCCATCATACTGGTTGTCGTTGTTTTGCCATGAGTTCCCGCAACCGCGATGCCATATTTCATACGCATCAGCTCTGCCAACATTTCAGCCCGTGGAATAACCGCAATATGTTCTCGATGGGCAGCAACGACTTCCGGGTTGTCCGCTTTGACTGCGGTCGAAGTCACAACAACGTCTACACCTGAAATATTCTCCTCAGAATGGCCTATGGTAATTTCACCACCTAGTTCACGTAATCTGCGCGTGGTATCAGACTCGCGCAAGTCGGATCCTGATACACGGTAATCAAGGTTCAGCAAGAGCTCAGCAATGCCGCTCATGCCGATGCCACCGATACCGATAAAATGAATTTTGCGAATCCGTCCGTACACTCTTTAATCCTCTTCAAGAACTTGTAAGCAAACAGACACAACACGTTCCGCCGCATCTTTCTGCCCGAGATTGCTTGCTGCGGCAGCCATTTTGCGTAATTGTTCGTTGTTATTTAATAATTCATATATTGCATCTGCGAGTTTTTCTGGCGATAGACCCGTCTGGACTAACATTTTTGCGGCACCTTCTCTTTCCATGGCCTGCGCATTTGCTGTCTGATGATCAGCCGCAGCGTAAGGGAAAGGGATCAGTAACGCAGGCCGTCCGCAGGCACACAACTCAGCAAGCGTAGTCGCTCCAGCGCGACAGACTACAAGTTGAGCATCCCGGTAGGCCGTTGCCATGTCATCAATAAAGGGGAAAACCTCGACATCGTTTTCAGCCCTACGACGATAAGCCTCTTTGACCAACTCGGCATCTGCCTCACCTGTCTGATGAATAACTGAGACACATACTCCGCGCTGACGAAGCAAAGCTAGACTTTCTATTAACAATTCATTAATTGCGTGTGCTCCACGGCTGCCACCAAAGACCAGAAGTTTCCCCTTGGGAGAAATTTCCGTATCCAACGTAACCAGTCCCTTCCGCAAAGGGTTTCCGGTCAGGACCAATTTCTTTTGTGGCAGGCTATCTCCGCTACCAGGAATCGATATGCAGACCCGCTTTGCAAAACGAGACAGCACACGATTGCTTAGCCCGGGCTTGGCATTTTGTTCATGGATAATGAACGGCACACCCTTAATTCGCGCAGCAATCAGCACAGGAAAAGACGAATATCCTCCAACACCAACAACGATGTCAGGATTGAATCTCTTTAAAATATTGAACGATTGCTGCAGGCTAAACAGCACTTTGGGGACCCCCTGCAAGAGGCCCCACAGACCCCGACCGACAATCCCAACCATATCGATCAATTCAAGGGATAATCCAAGTTTCGGCAGCAGGCTCGCTTCCAGCCCTCTAGCGGTTCCGACAAATCGCACTTCTGCGGTTCCATCCTGATAGAGCAACTGTTCGGCGATTGCCACCGCCGGAAAAAGATGACCTCCGGTCCCTCCGCCTGCCAGTAACATCCTCATCGCGGCACCTCGATCTGGCTGGAGATATTCAACAGAATCCCGACCGCCACCAGACTCGCCACCAGACTTGTTCCGCCATAACTGATAAATGGCAAAGCCAGACCTTTAGTAGGTAACAGCCCTAAACAGACACTCATATTGACGAAAGCTTCGAGGCCGATAAGCAGGGTTAAACCGAAAGCCAGAAATCGTGCGAAAGGCTCCTTGGCATACCAGGCAACTCGCAGGCCGCGTAAAACCAGAACCAAAAACAGACAACTCACGACCAGAATACCAACCATGCCCAACTCTTCCCCGATTACCGAAAAGATGAAGTCAGTATGTGCTTCTGGAAGGTAAAAAAGCTTCTGCTCACTGACCCCCAAACCCCGGCCGAGCGCACCACCGCTGCCGAAAGCGATCATGCTCTGGATAATCTGAAAACCAGTGTCATAAGGATCTTCCCAGGGATCTAAAAATGCCAGAATTCGCCGCCGCCGATAATCTACATTCATGATCAAAAAATAGACTATGGGCAGCGCCGCAATGACAAGTGGAGTAACAAATTTCCAACTCACCCCAGCCATCAACAACATAACCAGCGCAACACCACCGATAATCATTGAGCTACCCAGGTCGGGCTGTAACATCAGTAGCCCGAGGATCAGTCCAAGGACGATCAGATATGGGAGAAAGCCTTTAGTAAATGAGCTGATCTTCTCTTTCTTACGGGTCACTGAGCTTGCCAGATAGAGTACCAATCCAAGTTTTACGAATTCTGCAGGCTGTACTGTGATACCGGGAAGACGTAACCAGCGAGCAGCGCCGCCAGCCTTAACTCCCATGCCGGGAACAAAGAGTAAAGCAAGCAGCCCTATTCCCAGAATCAGCAGAGGGATAGCCATCTTGCGCCAGAAGTCATAATCGATATACATCGTCAGAGCCATGAGCAAGACACCGATTAATGCAAACTGTGCCTGCTTCTTAAGAAAGAAGAAAGCATCACCATATTTTTCACTCGCCATAATGCATGATGACGAAAAAACCATCACTACGCCCAGGCAGGTCAGGGTAACGGCCAGAAGCAACAGGGTACTGTCAAAGTTTCGCTGTAATGTCACCCTCGCTCCTCCAGTTCTCTGACCAACGCAACAAAATCATCACCCCGGCTGGCATAATCGGCGTACATATCGAAGCTAGAACAGGCAGGAGACAAAAGAACGGACCCACCACCGACTGCTGATTTTGCTGCTACCGCTACGGCTTCTGCCATATCTGCCACCGTACATGTCGGACAGCAGTCACCGAGAACAGATTTCATCCGCTCTGCAGCTTCACCCAACAAGATCAGCAAAGAGACTTTCTGGCGTAACAAATCGCGAAGTGGAGCATAATCGCCCCCCTTGTCTTTTCCTCCTGCGATCAAAATAACGGGAGGCTGAATTCCAGAAAGACTTTTGGCAACACTGCCAACGTTTGTCCCTTTTGAATCATTAAACCAGCGAGCATTGTTAAAGTTTGACACCAACTGCATCCGATGAGGCAAGCCTCCAAATTGACAGACCTTCTGCCATGCCATTGTTGCAGGAACGCCCATAACAAG
>RRYU01003484.1_pt1 | contig 16736 bp, 15 predicted proteins | sample 2162651 | NCBI WGS metagenome assembly RRYU01 (sample SAMN10267283, study PRJNA491782) | microbial mat metagenome | isolation source: biomat in the production well | place: Japan: Minami-Kanto gas field, natural gas well KTG3 | collected 2017-06 | reverse complement strand
GCCGCCACACCACACCGACAACACGAGAATCCTGGTGGGGCGCAGCCTCGCCGGTAGCTGTGGACGGCGGGAAGCTACCTGCTCTACCGCATCAGGATGCGGTAGATTGCGGGTCATGATAAGCCTTCCTGAGGGAGAGGGGGAAGAAATGGGGCATCCTGGCGGCACACGCAGGATGTCCCGTCCTATTCCCCCGCCCCGTGCAGGGGCGGGGGCCAGGGGGTGGAGTGATTCACGCCCATGTTCATTCCAACGGTGTGCGCTCTGGTACATAGGCCCACCGCAGTCTGACCGCAGTGTCTCCGTAGTGCATGGTTTCTCCAGACGTGAACAGTTGAAGTTGATTGAACAAGGTTCGCTTAGCCTCTGGCCCTATGCTATACTTGGTGCGCAACTTTCCCATGAATCTAAGGAGCTAGTATGCGAATATATAAGGCTCGTGCGCCGATGCGTATCGGCTTCTTTGGCGGGGGAACTGATGTTAGCCCCTATGCCGAAGAGTATGGTGGTAAGGTGTTAAATTGTACGATTAACCTCTTTGTGCGCTGTATGCTGCGTTCCAGCGCTACTCCTGGATTGACTATTCGTTCGCTGGATCTGGAACAGGTGAGCCAGCTTGTATCCGGGCGTCCATGGGATGGTCACCTGGCTTTGCCACAGGCGGTTCTTGATGCTGTACCGGCTATACATCCAGATAATCACGTTGATCCAGCCGGAGTAGATATAACGATGTTTAGCGATGTACCGCCCGGCAGTGGCCTGGGATCTTCGTCGGCACTGGTTGTGAGCATGCTCAAGTTGCTCTATGCAGCCTATGGCATTACGGCCAATGCCGACCCGCATACGCTTTCGGAGATAGCGTATCGTATTGAACGAGTCGATCTAGGGATTCCGGGTGGTCGTCAGGATCAATATGCGGCCGCGTTTGGCGGAATGTGTGTGTATCACTTCGGTGGCCCACGGGTGATTGTCGAACCGGTGATTACGGATCAGGCCGCTCTGCTGGAACTGGAGAGCAGTCTGATCCTGGGTTATATCGGCGACCGGCGTCTGCTGACGCGCCATCTGATGGAGGATCAGGTGCGCCGGCTCGTCGAGGGTGACACGCTGCGGTATCACGACGAGACGAAGGCATTTGTCGATGAGGCCACCCGTCTGTTGCGTGCGCTGCGCATCGCCGACTTCGGGCGATTGTTGCACGATGCCTGGGAAGTGAAAAAAGCCTTTTCGCCCCATATTGCGCCCCCGCTTGTAGAGGATGTCTATGCCCTGGCGCGCAAGCACGGCGCATGGGGGGGGAAAATTACCGGTGCTGGCGGTGGTGGCTTTATGGTGTTTGCTTGCCCATTCGAGCGGCGATTGGAGTTAGAGCGTGTTTTGACTGAAGCCGGGGTGCAATTGCGATCTTTCTCGTTTACACAACAGGGGGTACAGGCCTGGGCTGTTGAAGAGGAAGTGTCTGACAGGGCGATATGATGCAATTCTCTACCTTCGGTCAAAAATTCCTGGGCGATTGTGGCATTCTGCGTCTGATGGACGACCTTGGTGCAGCAGCGCGTCAGGATGGCATGATTATGCTAGGTGGGGGCAATCCAGCGCATATCCCGCAGGTCGAAGCGGCCTTCCGTGAGCGCATGGGCCGAATTCTAGACAGCGAGCATGATTTTGCAACGCTGATCGGTGACTATGGTGCGCCCGGCGGTATCCAGGCATTTGTTGATGCTCTGGTCGATCTCTTTCGGCAAGATTATGGCTGGGATATCGGCCCGGAACATATTGCCCTGACGAATGGGAGCCAGACGGCTTTTTTCTTTCTGTTTAATATGTTCGCAGGAACGTTTTCCGGTGGTATGCAAAAACAGATCTTGCTGCCTCTGGCCCCCGAATATATCGGCTACGCTGATGTGGGGATCACTGAAGATATGTTTGTGGCCGGTAAGCCGGATATTGAGTTTCTGGATGATCGGCTGTTTAAGTATCATGTTGACTTTGATACCCTGGCTGTCAGCGATGCAATTGGGGCGATCTGTGTCTCACGTCCAACCAATCCGACCGGCAATGTGCTAACTGAGAACGAGATTGCTCGCTTGAGTGTACTGGCAAAGCAGCAGCAGATTCCGTTGATTATCGATAATGCATATGGTCTGCCCTTTCCTGGCATTATCTTTACCGAGGCGCAACCAGCCTGGAAACCGCATATCATTATGTGTATGAGTCTCTCGAAGCTGGGTTTGCCCGGTGTCCGAACGGGCATTATTGTGGCTGATGCGCAGATCATTCGAGCGATTACCGGAATGAACGCAGTGATCAGCCTGACGCCAGGCAGCTTCGGGCCGCTGCTGGCGCTTGATGCGGTACGTACGCGTGAGATCATCCGCTTGAGTCAGGCGGTGATTACACCTTACTATCGGCAAAAGTCTCAGCAGGCGACAGGCTGGTTGCGCGAAGAACTGGCAGGTATGGACTTTTTTATTCATACGTCCGAAGGAGCGATTTTTCTCTGGATCTGGTTCAGGGATTTGCCGATCACCTGCCAGCAACTCTACGAACGACTGAAGGCGCGGGGTGTACTGGTACTGCCGGGCCACTACTTTTTTCCGGGCCTGCGCGAAGCCTGGCAACACAAACATGAGTGTATCCGACTGAATTATGCCGGAGATGCAGCAAAGGTGCATGCAGGAATTCAGATCATTGGCCAGGAAGTTCGGCGTGCGTATGATGAAGGCTGAGTGTTTTATCTATCGCTATCGCCCGTGGTACAATTGGGGCAACCCTGGTTTATCAAGTATATCCGAGGAGGTACACGATGGGATCATGGGCCGAGCTTGACGCACGTTATGAGCCGGGCAAGCTGACGCCTGCTACGGCATTTATTGTGTCGCTGGGGCATGCGGTGGGGGCCACAAGTGTGTATGCCGATACGGAACGGCGCACGCCAGCTGCATTTCTACCGCCTCAGGGGTTGGGACACGTTCTCTATGCTGGCCTGCTGGAACGGGCCAATCCTTATTTGCAGGATGTGCCCCTCGACCAGTTTCTGATCGAGGCACAGCTTTTGTTGACGAACCGCCAGAAGCTGTGCATTCTGTTAAATATGCTCGATATTGGTTTTGCCAGGGGCATGGAAGCGCCTGAAGGGTTGCCGCTCTTTCAGCAGTTCTGCACAGCTTTTGCGGTTGATGCAGCGCAAATTGAACCCTACGTTCAGGGGTTGCGCATCAAGCATAATTTGAATATCTTTCTTCAATAATAGGAGATACGCGGTCGCTGATCACACCAGGCGTCTGATCGGACGAAAGATGTGTTGCGCCTGCGGCAGCGTGGAATTTTATATGCTTTTCTCAAACAATTCCCTACGGAATTGTTTGAGAAAAGCTCTCTTTCTTTCCTTTAGACAAAGACTTTCATTACCAAATAATGACAGTACTAAACCGTTATTGACTCTGCCCATGTCGGCATGGTAGCATACAGCGGCATCTACGACTGTAGATGAATATGTGGCGGAGTTCTCTACATTGAAGTTGGCGGCTCTTCTCTTCTTTCTCTGCCTGGTGCTGCTGGTGGCATGGTTTCCCTACCATACACGGGCGGATTTCTATTCCCCGCGTTCCCACGTGGTTGAACAATCTTTTTTTCCTACCACGCCCTCGGTGGACTCGCTGGATGTGCAAACATTGCTGGATATGCATCCAGGCGTATTAAAGAGCTATCGCGACGATGGGCAGCTTGCATCAACGCTGATTGCCAGCAGTAGTTTCTACTATGGCTTGAGTCCACGCTTGCATCTGGCTTTGCTGGAAAGCGTGAATTCGCTGTTGAGTGATCCTAATCCGCCTGATATGGCTGTGCGCCAGCCGTTTGGCACTGGCGGACCGGATGGTTTTGCGGCGCAGGTGGAATGGACCAGCCGCGAGCTGCGTGCTGGCCTCGGGCCGTATGAGCGGCCGCCGGTGCTGCGTTTTAGCGATGGTGTGACAACAACACTGACGCTGGATCAGGCAGCCGAGGGTGTTGCTATTCAGCGTTTTCTAGCCATCGGGCGTACATCCAGCGAGTGGCATGCTCTGGTTGAGCGGTTTGGTCAGGTGTTTCAGGATTATTTTCAAAACGAACTGCCAGATCTGTCATCTGCTCCGTCTCCGTTCACAGGTGCGGGCTTTCTGTATGCTCCCTGGCCAATGGGCACAGATGTGGTTCATCTGGCCTTTTTTGATCATGTCTACCCGACCGTCGATAGTGGTTCGGATCAGAACGACATTGTTGTTACATATCGGGGGCAGGCGCATGTGCAGTACAACAGCCATGATGGGCATGACTACTTTTTTCCAGATCAACCGGTTGGAACGCCCATCCTGGCGTCTGCGCCGGGCATAGCCTATGCGCGGACTCATCGTGGCAATGGTGTGGTGATTTTGCACGACAATGGCTATGAGACCGTGTATTGGCATCTGGATGATTTCGCGCCGCGGTTTGATGGACGGGTGGATCGTAACCAGGGTGTGCGGGTCGAGACAGGCGATATGCTGGGGACTAGCGGACGGAGCGGTTTTGTCCAGGGGACACCGCATTTGCACTTTGAAGTGCGCCACTATGGTCGCCAGGTTGACCCGTATGGCTGGTATGGATCGGGGCCAGATCCGTGTGCGGCGTATGCAGGCTGTGAGGCCAGCGTCTGGCTCTGGCATGATCATTTGCGGGGCACATATGACTTTACCCCGCCCGATGCTGAGAGATATGATGTGTTTGTGGATCAAACAGCGCCGATTGGCACGTTGAGTGTCAACCCTCCTGAAGATCTGCTGTTTCTAACCCATTTCGATGGTCACGTAGTGCAGCAGGTTGGCAATGGCTTTCCCTCTGCCAATCTGGCATTGTCGTTTGATGTCGGGCGTTTCGATCAAGCTATCGCTCTGGGACCGGACGGTGGGCTGACCTATCCAATCAGTGATAATCTTGATCTGGAAGCGGGTAGTATCAGTGTGTGGGCGTATGTGCCGGAACAGTATCCAGCTAACAGTATTAATCGACATTATGTATTTGCTGCCAGCGCCAACGCCGATGACGGCAGTGGCGTGTATGCCGGAACGCTGGCCTTGCGACGCGATCTCCTGGGACCAGGCGATACGCCACGCTGGAACTTCTGGACGACACCGCAGAGTGGCGCGGATGGGCGACACGACTTGACTGTACCCGATACGCTCGATCCAGGATGGCATCATTTTGGGATCACCTGGGACAGCCAGGCGGGTCGCAAGGCGCTGTTCATTGATGGTGAACGGGTCGCCGTGGCCAGCAATGTACTGCTGCCAGAGGATGTGGGGGCGGTGTTGCAGGTTGGCCGGTTCACCTACGGCGGGCGTCAGAGTGGCATGCTGTTCGATGATCTGGCTATTTTTGCTAAGGTATTGAGTACCCGCGACATCCACACGATCTTTGCAGCAGATGGGCCATTAATAGGAACAACCACAGTTGTAGCGGCACGTGATATTCTGATCGATACCAATGCACTTGATACCGAGGGGGGTATTGTGGGCGTGCAACTGGGACTGGACGGTGTATTTGAAGATCCCTTGCCCTACTATGACCGTTTCCGCTGGCGGTTGCCTGCTGACGAGCGCGATTATACGCTGGGCCTGCGCTATATTGATCGAGCTGGCAATACGATCCTGGTGACGCAAACTGTTACACTGAATCTGCCACCGCAAGGACTGGTGCATATGTTCAAGCATGATCAGCGCCGTGCGATCCTGCGCATCTCGACGAACAAGCCACAGCAACCGATTGACATGCAGATCAGTGATCAGCCTGATTTTGACGATGCTGTATGGGTGCCGCTTCAGTCTGAGCTAGAATGGGTATGGCCAGTGAACGCAGTGATTGATGCTGACACTGTACCAGGAGTGTACGTGCGTCTGCGCGATGCAGATGGGCAAATATCCGAGCCGCTGCGGGTTATGGTTGTGACTGAGCAGGTATATTTGCCGCTGATTATACGTCCGTAACAGAGGTACCCATACATGGGGGCATGCGGGGCCTCCGGCCCCCGCAAAAATTGTTTTCGGTTTGGTGTGGCGGCTTTGCCGCCACACCAAACCGAAAACAATAGAACCTCGGCGGGGCGTAGCCCCGCCATCGTTTGCCCCTACACCATGCTATTGCTCCGACAAAATGTCTTCCAGGCGCTGTCCGTTGATATAAACAATGCTTGTATCAACCGTCGAGAACTGGTCGGCAGTCTGGCGGATCTGAGCATCAATGCGGGGATTATCACAAACGCCACCTAGCTGGAGATTTCCCGACAGATAGATCGTTGCCTGTCCGTTCTCAACTGCTGCGCTGTCGATTGTCAGATCTGACTGATAGAGAGCGTTGTACAACCCGGACTGGCCGTAGTACTGTTCGTCAACGGCAAGCAACCGTTCAAACGCAGCCGTCAGCGGAGCGGCGGTTGGCTCGATATTCACTGTCACTGGCACAACACTGTCGCCACAGCCAATCTCAGTCCCTGACTGGCCAGCGTCGCCCAGTGCGATAAAGTAGAGCTGCACCTGGCTCACCTGGGGTGGCTGTTCTGGCTGGCCTGAGTCCCATCCAAGCACTTCCGCACCCAGGCGGCCCAGCAGTACACGATAGCCCACCGGATTGTTAGGGTGCCATTCAAAGCGTGCGCGTTCAAACCACTGCACCTGTACTGTCTGTCCCTCGACGTCAGCTTCATACGGCTCGGTAATGGGCAGACCAAACAGGGCCAGACTTTCCGGGTAGCTCGTTCCAGGCTGTCCATCAAAATCCAGGCCGTTGCTCTGCCAGTAGTTCAGGAAACCGATGCCCTGCGCCCCCAGTTGATTACAGACATTGTGGTTAGTCTGCTCAAAATAGAGGCAACCTGCCTCCGGGCCATCGCCTGTAGGCATCTCACGCCAGTCGCGCCCCTGCTGCTGGAGTGCCGTCACACCAATACGACCAAGCAGGACATCGTAAGGTGGTGTGTTTTCAGGCGCATACTCAAAGCGAGTACGTTCGAAATACTGCACAGTGCGGCCATCTTCGGTAAGTTCGTCGGTCAGAGGATAGCCAAACACAGGTAATCCGCCATTCTGCTGCCAGTAGTCGAGAAATCGCCCACTGACCTGATGGCCTGTTTCGGGAAAAAAACGTGAATCCTGCGCTCCGGTTGGCGTAGGCCAGAATGTCAGTACCAGCAACCCGAGAATCAGCGTGCCGATCAAAGTCACGTTCTTCTGCGTCTCTATCCATCGCAGCATGCTTTAGTCTCCTTCCGCTAGCATTTTGCTTTGGTGATTACTCCGATTTGTTGTCCTGGTTTATGGCGCGTGCCTGCTGATAGAACAGTCCGGCAATGATGAACCAGATCAGTGCGATCAGGATGGGGAACCAGGCCAGAGCCGCATCTACCATATAGCTGGCAACAGCAGACCTGATGAATAACGATGCTACCAGGGCTGCCAGCACACTTGCGCCTTTGAGCAAGGTTAGCGTGTTCATATCCCTTCCCTTCGTTGCGCTTTTGCCAATACATGAAGTATGGTTCTTCCAGAACTTCTCCCGGTAATAGACATACGCAACAACACAACGTATTCTACAGCGTAGAAAAGTATGCAAGAACTATGCCGTCTACCGGTCTATTCGATCAGCGCCTTATCGTTCAGGAATGAGTTCCAGGACACGCGAACGCACTGTTGGTTCGACATTCCATAAATAACACGGTGGCGGATGTCCTGTGTTGATCCATACCTGCCAGGTGTTGAGGTTTAGCCAGTCTGGATGCATGGAAATACGCTGTTCGATCAGCAAGGGATAACCGAGGTCAGGATGGAATAGCAGAGTGACAGTGGATCGGCTGTGACAGAGGGGGGATTGCATGCGCACAATGCCACTGATTGTACCTGTATCATCTTGCAGAAAAGCTTTAGCTTCGTGGAACAGATCTTCCACGGTTGGTGGAGGAGAGTCGCAGAGGTATGACTGTTCTGTATCTACAATATCTACAATTGCTCCTTGTACCACACGCACATCCTGATGACACGGCGGTGGTATGGGCAAGCCGATGATATATTCACGCTCTAGCCGTAGCCGATAGTGGTCAATATTGTGGGCTTTCCAGCGTGCTTGCGCTGCCTGAAGTTCTTGCTGCTGGCGTGTACGTGTGCGGTTGGGTGCATCAACCACCATGATCGTCATTGCTATACCTAGCAGCAGTCCGACCAGCACCAGGACGATACATCTGTAGTTGTTAGAGACAATAAATCTGTGGCGTGGTTGCCCCATTGTTTTTCTCCCTGGTAATGCTCGATACTGTGAGTATACCAGAGGGCTTGTGTTGGGGAGAACGGAGTGCGATCGCTGTGCAAACAGAAGCGCGGGAGCAGGGCTCCCCCACTCCACATTTTCATAAAAAGACTCCTTCCATTGTTTGTCTCCTGTGTATCCACGGCGCGGAGACCGTCTCCTTCAGGTGACGGAGGAAGCGCCGGGCAACACGTTCGTTCTTACACCATGGCGTGATGTGTGGTATACTTCTTCTATGATACAAACTGTCTCCACACGCACCATATGCTGCAAACTGTCGCTTGACGATCCATCTGCTGCTACCATTCGTGCAACAGCTGAAGCGTTCAATGCGGCAGCGAGCTACTGTGCGTCGGTTGCGTGGGATCTGGGTATCACAAATAAGAACAAACTTCACCACGTCGTGTACGGGCCGACCCGCAGCACCTACGGGCTTGGCGCACAACTGGCCTGTTGTGCCAGGGATAAAGCGGCGGAAGCCGTCAGAGCGGCACGCGCACACGGGTCGGATACCTGTCCGACATTCACACCGGAGAGCAGTATTCGCTACGATGCACGTACCTACCGTCTGATGAGCATGGATCGGGTCAGTCTGAACACGATCCACAGGCGCGTGATGGGGCAGCTTGTGTTGGGTGACTTTCAGCGTCGCCACCTGTACGACACGAGTTGGAAAATTGGCGGCGCGGAACTGGTGCAACGTGGCGGGCAGTTTTATTTGCACATCACGCAAACGAAACGCGATCCTGAACCGGATGAACCGACTGGCTTCCTGGGTGTTGACGTGGGCATCGTAAATCTGGCAACCGATAGCGATGGTGAGACGTTCAGCGGTGATCAAGTCAAACGTGTGCGTGAGAAACGATTCAGCCATCGTCAAGACCTGCAAAAAACGAATACCCGGCGTGCCCGTTGGCGACTGCGCCAGCTTGCCACAAAAGAAAGCCGGTTTCAAAAAGATGTCAACCATCAGATAAGCAAGAAGCTGGTACGCAAAGCGAAGACGGAGCGGAAGGCACTGGTGCTTGAGGAGTTGTCGCACATCCGCAAGCGCACGGATAATGGTTGTAAACGCTCGCAGCGTCGTCTTCGCACCGGTTGGGCCTTCCGGCAACTGCGTACCTTTCTCGTCTATAAAGCACAGCAGGCAGGGGTAAAGGTGGTCGCGGTTGACCCGCGTAACACCAGTCGTACCTGTTCGGTCTGTGGCTATTGTGATAAACGAAACCGGAAGACGCAAGCCCACTTTTGTTGCCGCTCGTGCGGCCATACCGCCGCTGCTGATACGAATGCTGCCGTCAATATTGCGTATCGGGCCGTCCGTCAACCGGCCTATTGTGCTGCGCCGCCTCCGGGCGGAGGAGCGAGTACAAGCTGCCTGCTTTAGCTGGCAGTGGTTGACATCACTGTTAGACATGGTTACAGAGAGGCAATTATACCTGTACAGTGGGCGTAGGGGCGACCGGCCAGTCGCCCCATATGCATTAAGTTAAGAGATTCGGCATCCTCGCGGCATAAAGGGCGTTGAGATCGTACACGATAGCTGCTGGATCAGCCCAAAAACAGGGTGATTTGCCCACCGTTTGTCTCTCACGAGTATGACGGATCGCGTATGGAAAGGCTTCCTGATAGGCATTTTGCTTACCTTAATGCGTATGGGCGACCGGCCAGTCGCCCCTACTGGATCTATTCTAGATATCCCTTCAGGCGTAATCCAACGCTAGGATGGCGCAGACGGCGCATAGCTTCGGCCTCGATCTGGCGAGTACGTTCACGTGTGATGCCGAATATGACACCAACCTCTTCAAGCGTACGTCGTTTGCCATCAGCCAGGCCGTAGCGCAACTGAAGAATTCTGCGTTCGCGTTCAGGCAGTTCATTCAAAGCGGCGGTTAACTCTTCGTTGAGCATATTCTGGGCGGCGATCTCCATAGGCGTTTCCAGGCTCTCATCGGCCAGCATTTCGCCGACGCGGCCTTCCTGTTCGTTGTTGAGTGGCTGTTCAATTGAAATAGGCTGCGAGGAAGCGCGCAGCAAGCGTTTGACCTTGCGCAAGCTCATATTCATAACGCTAGCAATCTCTTCGGCGGTTGGCTCACGTTCGAATTGCTGTTCAAGTTCGTACATAGTGCGGCGCAAATGCACCAGCGACTCGCTCAGATGAACAGGCAGACGAATCAAGCGACTTTGCTCGGCAATAGCACGGGTTACGGCCTGACGAATCCACCAGGTAGCATAGGTAGAGAAGCGATTGCCGCGTTTATAGTCAAACTTTTCCACAGCGCGCATCAGGCCAATATTGCCTTCCTGCACCAGATCCATAAACGACATGGCACTATTAATATACTTCTTAGCCACGCTCACTACCAGGCGTAGATTGGCCTGGATAATCTGGCGTCGGGCTTCCTCTGCGAGGGCAACCTGATGCTCGAGCATCATGCGTTCATCCCACGATGTATAGGTTTCTTGCTCGAGGCTCTCGCGGGCAGCTTTACCCTCGGCAACCTGTTTGCCCAGCGTGATCTCTTGCGCAGCCGTCAGGAGCGGTACCTGACCAATTTCTTGCAGATAAAGCTGAATGGAGTCTTCAACCGGCTCGATACCTGGCTCTTCATCTTCCTCCTCAATCACAGCGATATCTTCCACAGCACTATCTTCTATCGACGGCTCTGCGTCTTTCCATGTTCCCACTGTTTTCCTGGATAGAAAGCTATCTGGGGTACTGCGTGTATCAAACATATTGTCTTCCTGGAAGACCTTCACAATCGTTTCTCCCGGGCAATTTCCGCATGGAATGATGCCCCTGTTACCTCTGTTGGATCGAACCGGCAGAGGTTGTGCCTGATACCTTATGTATATAAACGCTGCATGGATAACTACGTCGTTCTAGATGCAATCGGATGCATACCTACTACTTGAACTATGAAGCATACGAAGATGTTGCACATACAATGTTAGTTTGCACGAGCGATAACGACAGCTTTAATCGGCCCTGTTCCACTGACGTGCATTGATCACCTGGCCGGTTTTACCCCGTGGCCCCTGAGCAGCCAGACCAATGGCCGCTTCGGTGATCTGTTCGGGATCGAGCAACCCTCTGGTTGCTTCGGGCACTGTTTCGCGCACCATACGTGTATTGGCAAAGCCACCAGGATGCAGGATATTGACATTAATGCCATAGCGACGCAGTTCTTTTGCCATCACGCGGGTCATGCCCTCGACAGCATATTTGGCTGTGGCGTATATGGCAAAACCAGGAACGGCAATGAGGTCGAGAGGCGCACCGATGTTGATAATTTCGCCTTGTTTCTGTTCAATCAAATAGGATAGAAATGTGCGATTGACCAGAAAGGTGCCTTTGAGCAGCGTATCAACGACACTATCCCACATAGCTTCGCTGGTTTCCTGAAAGGGCATACGCAGACCGATACCGGCACTATTGACAACAATATGCACACCGCCAAAATGGCTGATTGTTTGCGAAGCCAGAGTATCGACCTGGGCGGCGTCACGGACATCGGTTTGTATGGCATAGGCTTTGTGGCCGGATTCCTCGATCAACCAGACCGTTTCTGCAATCTCGTCGGCACTACGTGCAGCGACGACAACTGACGCACCTTCGCGAGCGTAAGCCAGGGCCATTGCACGTCCCAGGCCCCGGCCTGATCCGGTGATCACGGCAATTTTTCCAGCTAGTCGCATCTGTTACTCCCTCTGTTACCGTTGAAATGGACACGCGCTCGGCATCCTGAGGCGCGTAGATAGTGTTAAGGTGACGTGGTCTCTCGTATGGTCACACTTGAGCGATACATGTCATCCTGTACGCTGGTACTTGATCTGGCTATAATGCCTTGTCTACTATTTGCACAGTATTTGAAAAGTATTTGCACATACATTATGGCACACCGTCTAAGATATGTCAACATTTTGCACAATTTTTGTCAAAGTTTCTGTAATCTGCACACATCATGTATAATATGCCTTCAGCGCAAGTAATAGGATAGAGGCTATCAATAGACTATGCAGCAGATCCAATAGATCCAGTCTGCGTCTGGATACGTATAAATAATTAGAGGAGCCGGTACACGCCGGCAGAAGAAGGTTCCTATTTTGGTACAGGTGGGAGAAGGACGTGGCGACCTGGCCCGGCTCGATGACGAAGCACTGATGATACAGGTGGCTGCCGGTAGTATGCCAGCGTTAGAGCTACTCTATGATCGTCACGCCAGAACTGTGTATGGTCTGTCTTTGCGCATGCTGGCGAATGCCGACTATGCCGAAGAGGTTGTGCAAGAGGCTTTCTGGCGTGTATGGCGGCGTAGTGCTACGTTTCGAGCGGGCGAGGGACAGTTTACCGCCTGGCTATTTGGCATAGCCCATAATCTGTGCATCGATGAACTACGGCGGCAGCGCGTGCGGCCACAACAGGTCTATGATCAGCCAGAAAACCCGATTCTATACGATCTGCCTGACACGCGGCATGATGTCGATACGCTGGTCTGGCAGTCTGAACAGCGTCGTCTGATTACCGATGCATTGCGCCAGTTGCCGCCAGATCAACGACAGGTGATTGAACTAGCGTACTTTCGGGGTTTGTCGCAACGTGAAATAGCCAGTCAGTTGCAAGATCCGCTGGGAACGGTCAAGACACGGATTCGCCTGGGGTTACAGAAGATTCGGCATATTCTACAGGAGCATGGTATCGATCAGGCCGATGGCTAAGCCGATAGCCTAGTGCCAATACCCGATCACTTTGCTTAAAAAAGTACGAGAGAGATGAGCAAGTTGAAACACTTCGATGCAGATACAATACAAGACATGTTGTCTGCTTATGCTCTTGGTGCGCTTGATGCAGATGAGACGCATCAGGTCGAGGCGTATCTGGAAACTTCGGCAGAGGGTCGTGCTGAACTACAAGAGTTACGCGAGATTGTAGCCCTCTTGCCGTATGCTGCTGAGCCAGTCGAGCCGCCAGCGCGGACACGGCAAAACCTGTTTGCCCGTGTTGCTGCCAGTGAATCGACTGTACCTGCAACGATATCCAGAACTACCCGTCGTCCAGCCCAACAGCCAGGAATGTTGCGTCGCTTTGTGATGCCAGTAGCTCTGGTAGTAGTGTGTGGCATGATGCTGTTCATTAGTCAAGTTGCGTTCGGGTTGCAGTCGCAAGTAGAACAGCTTGCGCGACAAAGTGCCTCGCTGGAAACAACGCTGACCCGGATGCAGGGGGAACTGGCACAGACGCGGGGAGTGCTGGCTACAACTCGTCAGAATCTGATCAACAATGAGCAAGAAGTGAATATGCTCAAGAGTCAACTCTCTGATGCTGAGCATATTCTGACGTTTATGACCGCGCCGGGCGTGGCTGTGCGTCAGCTTGATGCCACGCAGGCGAGTGAAGATACCAGTGGTGAGATGTATATGCGCCCTGGCCATACTACAGCGGTTATCCTGTTTCGCGGCTTGCCGCCACTGGAGACAGGCAAGGTTTACCAGTTCTGGCTGGCCAATGGTTCAGACCAGGTTTCTGCTGGGACAGTGCAGGTAGGCGAGGATGGGCTGGCACGCCTGGTTATAGAGGCCCCCGATGCCGTCAACGACTTTGCGCAGGTGATGTTGACAGTGGAGGATGCGCCGGATAAAGCAATGCCTGGTGACGATGTAGTACTGGAGGGGTCGCTCTAAAGAGGTCTTTTTATGGTCGCATCCCCTGGTTTCAGGTTATGTTCGAGAGCGCGATCTGGATACCGATGATCGCCAGGCTGTTTTGCAGCACATGATACAGGATACACGGATAGAGCGAGCCGCTCCACTCGCGCAGGAAGGCGATGAGTAGTCCCACTACAAACAGGGCTGGCAGAACAGCCGGTATCGCATGGACGAGAGAGAACAGGGCAGCATTGATCACAATCGTGGCGACCGGGCCAAAGCGGCGGCGTAGCACCGGGTAAATCATACCGCGAAAATAAAATTCTTCGGCGATGGGAACCAGTCCGCCAACAAGCAGCAACAGCAACACAAAGGCGACCGGATCAAGCGCCTGTCCGCCAGTCAAGGCCTCAATCTGGGGATTCTCAAAGCTACCACCCTGCAACTGACCAATTGCCATGTTGATTAGCCCGGTAGCCACCAGGCCAAGGAGTAAAAGCAACGGTGTCAACAACAGCACCCGCTGGGGTGCTGGCCGCAAACCCAGGGCCGCCCAGCCACCCCGTCGCGCCGCAAAGAGATAGATCCCCAGCATCAGCAAGCCATATATTCCTGCCGCAGCAAGATAGGTAATGGGCGCAGCCAGGCCTGCATCTGCATCGGTCATATTTTGGGCACTGGTGATTGCCAGGATAACCACCAGCAGAACGGTACCGATAGTCACCAGAAGCGCAGTAGCGCCGATTTCGCGCCATCCCCAGGGAACGGTTGCGGGTGTTTCATTTACAGAGTAGTGTTGTTCAAACATATATTCTATCTAAGACATGATTCGTAGGTACTGTACAGTTTGGCTAACCTGCACACGAGCTTTCTGGTGGGCGATACGCCCTTTCCCCCCCTACTTTCAGGTGTAGATTTCGGGGGGGGTAGGGGCAGGCATCCGTGCCTGCCCCGGGCGTCCTGATGCCGGAAACGCTGTCCGGGGCAACCACGGGGGGTTGCCCCTACCGATCCCGTTGCGCTGCGATCCGCCCAAAAAATCTACACCTGAGAGCCACCTGCCCCCCTCTCCCTAAGGGGCTTATCATTACCCACACTTATACCGCAACGGGATGCGGTAGAGCGGGTAGCTTCCTGCTTTCCACGGGTACTGGCGAGGCTACGCCCCGCCGATATTCTCGTGTTGTCGGTTTGTTTTGGCGGCAAAGCCGCCAAAACAAACCGACAACACTTTTTTTGCGGGGGCGTCCGGCCCCCGCCCCCCAACATGTGGGTCATGCATAGCGCTCAGAGAGAGGGGGGACGGCGTTTCTACTGGTCTTTCATAGCGGCAACCAGATCGATCATACCACGCTTGGCATCGGCAAAGAGCATCAAGGTACGCTCATCAGCAAAGAGCGGATTAGGAATACCAGCAAAGCCCGGGCTAAGGCTACGCTTGACCACAATCACACTCCTGGCGTTAGAGACATCCAGGATAGGCATACCAGCGATAGGACTCTTGGGATCGGTTTTCGCCAGCGGATTGGTGACATCATTTGCGCCGATCACAATAGCCACATCGGTTTCCTGGAAGGTCGGATTAATATCGTCCATTTCCTTAAGCTTATCGTAGGGAATATCGGCCTCGGCGAGCAGCACGTTCATATGACCAGGCATACGACCAGCAACCGGGTGAATCGCAAACTCAACCTCGGTTCCGCGTGACTCAAGCAAATTAGCCAGGTCACGTACAGCGTGCTGTGCCTGCGCCACGGCCATACCATAGCCGGGCACAATCACCACGCGGCGCACACCATCGAGCAACATCGCCAGTTCTTCAGGCGAAGACGATTTCACCTTACCGGCATACACCTCATCGGCGTCCATCGCGGCAGCATCGGCCACCCATACGCCAAACAACACATTGGTCAGCGAACGGTTCATAGCCTTGCACATAATCGAGCTCAGGATGATACCAGAGGCACCGACCAGCGAACCGGTGATAATCAGAATGCTATTGCCAATCACAAAGCCAGTTGAAGCCGCGGCCAACCCGGAATACGAGTTCAGCAACGCAATCACAACCGGCATATCTGCGCCACCAATAGGCATAACCAGATACCATCCCAGCACAGAGGCAACAACCACAATTAACCAATAGGCAAAGATATTCGTCGGACTGAACACCAGCCAGATGCCCAGCAGTACACAGATGCCCAGCAACACACCTTTAGCGGATGGTTGCGTAGACATCACATGATCAAACCGGCTCAAAGCCGATGAAGCACTCTGGATGCTCTTGTTAGATGTCTGAACTACCTGAACCGAGCCACCCTCGGTTGCCGGGGTGACTGGCAGTTGGCGGCGGAAGCGCCCGGTCAAGGCGGCCACACGCTTCTGCACCTGCTCGCTCGTGATATCCTCAAGCTTGCCATAAGCCACCAGGCTACCCCAGAACGTCACAGCACCGATCAAACCAGACGCAAAGGTAGCCACAGAAAACTGCAACACCTGCGCGGATGAACCGCTGAGAATACTAGCAGTTGTGGTATTCGGATCGTTGAAGAGAAACACTACCTCGCCAAGGGCGGCGCCAGCGACAAGTACCGAAGCAACACCACCAAAACCATTCAGCAGCGCCACCATCTGGGGCATCTGCGTCATCTGCACGCGTGTCGCCATAAAATAGCCAAGCCCACCACCGATGATCAACCCCAGGCCAATCAAGATATACCCGGCTGTGCCCATACCCGGCGCAAGCAGTGTCACAACGGCTGCCAGGAGCATACCCAGGG